>Ga0335069_10007205_pt1 | contig 16083 bp, 15 predicted proteins | sample Lox_Sample_11_FD_206714 | JGI IMG/M metagenome (GOLD analysis project Ga0335069, IMG submission 206714) | Soil microbial communities from Loxahatchee National Wildlife Refuge, Florida, United States - Lox_Sample_1.1 | ecosystem: Environmental > Terrestrial > Soil > Wetlands | place: USA... | reverse complement strand
GGAACCAGCCGTTCTTGTCGGCGAGTTCCTTGGCCTTCCTGACCATGCCGGTGCCGCGCTCGGCACCCGGCGTCAGGATCACCTTGGCGCCGAAGGCGCGCATGATCTTGCGCCGCTCGACCGAGAAGGTCTCGGCCATCACCGCGACGAACGGGTAGCCCTTCGCGGCCGCGACCAGCGCGAGCGCGATGCCGGTGTTGCCGGAGGTCGCCTCGACGATGGTCTGGCCGGGCTTGAGCAGGCCGCGCCGCTCGGCGTCCTCGATGATGCCGATCGCGAGCCGGTCCTTCACCGAGCCGCCCGGGTTGAAGTACTCAACCTTCACGTACAGGTTCACGTGCTTGGGCGCGAGCCGGTTGATGCGCACGATCGGAGTGCGGCCGATCGTCTCGAGAATGTTGTTGTAGATGGCCATGGCGGGTGTGTCCGTACAGCTGTCCGGGAGGCCGCAGAGTGTAGGCCGGCGCCCGCGGGCGGGGCGCGGCCGGTTGGGTCTTGGGCCATAACGATCGGTTCTTGGCGGAGGGTGGCCGGGCGCTCCCGTTGGGCGGAAGATTCCGGCCATGAGCGCCTTCCCACCCGAGTCGCCGTCGGTCGCGAGGCTGGTGCCGCTGCCGAGTCCGTTCCGGCTGCAGGCGGGCGGTGCGCTGGTCGAGGCGCAGGTCGCGGTCGAGACCTACGGCCGCCTGGCCGCCGGCCGCGACAACGCGGTGCTGCTGTTCACGGGGCTGTCGGCCTCGGCACACGCCCGCTCGCACCCCGCCGACCCCTCGCCGGGCTGGTGGGAGGCGATGATCGGCCCCGGCAGGGCCATCGACACCGACCGCTACTTCGTCATCTCGGTGAACTCCCTCGGCAGCTGCTTCGGCTCCACGGGCCCGGCGTCGCCGAACCCGGTCACCGGCTGCCCCTACGGCGGCGACTTCCCCGAGCTCAGGGTGGAGGACATCGCCCGCGCGAGCCAGGCGGCCGTCGACGCGCTCGGCATCGACCGGCTCGCCGCCGTGATCGGCGCCTCGCTCGGCGGCATGACCGTGCTGGCGCACGCCGTCTGCTTCCCCGGCCGGGCCCGCGCCCTCGTGTCGATCTCCGGGGCGCTCGCGGCCACGGCATCGGCGATCGCGACCCGCAGCCTGCAGCGCGAGATCGTCGGCTCGGCGCTCAGGAGCGGCGCCGAGCGCGCGACGCTCGAGCAGGCGATGCGCTGGGCGCGCAAGATCGGCATCCTCTCGTACGTCGGCACCGAGCTGCTCGAGCGGCGCTTCGCGCGCCACCAGAGCGAGCCGTTCTCCGGCCATCCGTCCGGTACCGAGTTCGAGGTCGAGAGCTGGCTCGAGCACGTCGCGCAGAAGTTCGTGCGGCAGTTCGACCCGTGGGCGTACTGGACGATCTCGCGGGCGATGGACCTGTTCGACTTCGGCTCGCACGGCGCGACGCCGGACGGCGACGCGGTGGTACACGCGCACGCGGACTCCGACGTCGCGCGCGCCGCCTCGTTCCTCAGGCTCGAGCGCGCGCTGGTGGTCGGGGTCGAGCAGGACCTCCTGTTCCCGGTCGCGCAGCAGCGCAATGTCGCCGCGGTGCTGCGCGCGGCCGGCATCGACACCGACTACGTCGAGCTCAGCTCAGCCTACGGCCACGACGCGTTCCTGACCGAGGAGAAGCTGTTCACACCGGTCCTCGCCGGCTTCCTCCGAGACCGAGGAACCGCCACGTCTCGTCGGTCGCGTCGAGCTCCCGACTCACTTTCCCGATGAGCCATTCGCGCGCGTAGCGCAGTCCGCCGGGCCAGGCGTGCCCGCCGCCCTGCACCTCGTACAGCACCACCGCCGTCCCCGGCCGGCAGCCGGCGCCGCGCCGCACCACGAGTGCCGTGCCGTCGTCGGCGATCCGGTCGAGCGGCGGCTCGTCCGCCACCGCGTCGCAGCCGGCGAAGCCACGAAACGCCGCGAAGGTCGCCGCCGCGCCGATGACCCGGCCGCGATGCGCGCCCAGCACGCGGACCTCGCCGCCCGCGAACGGCACCAGCGGATCGTCGGTGCCGTCGATCAGCGCGACCGGCCGCGCGACCGCCGGCCGGCAGCTTGCGGCGGTGTCCTCGCCGAGGCTCGCCGCGACCGCGACGAAGCCGGCGAACACGTCCGGGGCGTCGCACGCGAGCCTGAGCGTCATCATGCCGCCGTTCGACATGCCCGTGACGTAGACGCGCTGGCGGTCGACGCCGTAGCGCCGCCCGAGCTCGGCGACCAGCGCACGCAGGTAACCCACGTCGTCGACCCCGTCGCGCACGGCGCGCGCCTTGAGATCGTGGCGGCCGTCGTTCCAGGCGTGGTCGACGCCGTCGGGGTAGGCGACCAGCACGCCCGCCTCGTCAGCGAGGCGGTTGAAGCCGCGCCCGGTCAGCGCCTCCATGCCGGCGCCGCCGCCGCCACCACCGTGCAGCACCACGAGCAGCGCCGGCGCGGGCGGCAGCCGCGCCGGCGCGTACAGGCGGTAGGTGCGCGCGAGGCCGCCGAACGCGAGCGACTCGCAATGCGCCTCCGGCGCCCGGGCGCCGCGGTCCTCGCAGGCGGGCGCGGCCCCGGCCGACGGTGCGACGGACGCGAGCGCCGCGAGCAGGGCGAGCAGGGCGAGCCGTCCGGCCGGGGCGGGCCCGCGCCGCGGTGCGGCGCCGGGCGGCGAGCGGTACAATTTCCCGGTTTTCACTCGTGCAGCTTCCCGATGACCGGATCCCCCGAAAAGCGCGCCGCGCCCGAAACCGTTGACTTCGGCTACCAGCAGGTGGCCGCCGCCGACAAGGCCGGCCGGGTGCGGGCGGTGTTCGACTCGGTCGCCGGCCGCTACGACCTGATGAACGACCTGATGTCGTTCGGCGTCCACCGGCTGTGGAAGCGCTTTCTGCTGTCGCAGACCGGCCTGCGGCCCGGGCAGCACGCGCTCGACGTGGCCGGCGGCACCGGCGACCTCGCCGCCGGGCTCGCCCGCCAGGTCGGCACGACCGGCCGCGTCGTGCTGTCCGACATCAACGCGGCCATGCTCGCCCACGGGCGCGACCGGCTGCTCGATGCCGGCATCGTCACGCAGGTCGAGCACGTGCAGGCCGACGCCGAGCGGCTGCCGTTTCGCGACGCCTCCTTCGACTGCGTCACGATCGGCTTCGGGCTGCGCAACGTGACCGACAAGGCCGCGGCGCTCGCGTCGATGTACCGGGTGCTGAAGCCCGGCGGCCAGCTGCTGATCCTCGAGTTCTCGAGGCCCGTGGCGCCCGGCCTCGCGCCGCTGTACGACGCCTACTCGTTCCGCGTGCTGCCGGCGCTCGGCCGGCTGGTCGCGCAGGATGCCGGCAGCTATCGCTACCTTGCCGAGTCGATCCGCACGTTCCCGGACCAGGCCACCCTGACGGCGATGCTGCGCGACGCCGGCTTCGACGGCTGCCGCTACCACAACCTGACGGGCGGCATCGTCGCGCTGCACCGCGGCTGGCGCTACTGATGGCCGCGGCGCCGCTGCTCGGGCCGGTCACCGCGCTCGTCAACCGCAACCTGCGCGCCTCGACGCCGGCGCGCGAGCTGCTGACGCAGCTCGCCGGGCGCTCGTTCGCCGTCCAGGTCGAGACGCCGCTGGGCGGCCGGCTGCTGCGGCTGCGGCTCGCGGCCACGGCCGACGGCCTCGCGATCGGCAGCGGCGAGGAGCCGGCCGATGCGGCCGTGACCGGCACGCCGCTCGGCCTCGCGGCGCTGCTCGCCGGCCGCAGCGACGGCCGCTACACCGCCGCCGGCGTCGGCATCGCCGGCGACGCCGAGATCGCCGCAGCCTTCGAGAAGCTGCTGCGCTACGCGCGCCCCGAGCTCGAGGAGGAGCTGGCGCGCCTGGTCGGCGACGTGCCGGCGCACTATGCCGCGCGCGCCGCGAGCGGCGCGCTCGAATGGGGCCGCCGCGCGGCCCGCTCGCTGGCGCGCAACGTCGGCGAGTACCTGACCGAGGAGGGTCGCGATCTCGTGCCGCGCGCCGAGCTCGAGACCTTCCACGCCGGCGTCGACCGGATCCGCGAGGACGTCGACCGCGCCGAGGCGCGGCTCGCGCTCGCCGCCGCCCGCCTCGGCCGCGCGGCGCGCTGAGCCGTGATCAGCCTGCAGGTGGCCGGCCGGCTGCTCGAGATCCAGCGGGTGCTGGTGCGCCACGGGCTCGACGAGTTCGTGACCGCGACCCACCTCTACCGGCCGCTGCGCTTCCTGTACTTCCTGCAGCCCTCCACCTGGTTCGAGCGGCGCCGTGGCGCCTCGCGCGGCGAGCGCCTGCGGCTCGCGCTCGAGGAACTCGGGCCGATCTTCATCAAGTTCGGGCAGGCCGTGTCGACGCGCCGCGACCTGCTGCCGCCGGACATCGCCGACGAGCTCGCGAAGCTGCAGGACCGCGTGCCGCCGTTCCCGGGCGAGGCGGCGCGCGCCGCGATCGAGCGCTCGCTCGGCCGGCCGGTCGGCGAGGTGTTCGGCAGCTTCGAGACGGCGCCGCTCGCGGCCGCGTCGATCGCGCAGGTGCACACCGCGTCTCTGAAGGACGGCCGCGAGGTCATCGTCAAGGTGCTGCGGCCGCAGATGCGCGCCGTGATCCGCCGCGACCTGGAGGTGCTGTACGCGCTGGCGCGCCTCGCGCTGCGCTACGTGCCGGACGCCTCGAGGCTCAGGCCGCTCGATATCGTCGCCGAGTACGACAAGACGATCATGGACGAGCTCGACCTGATGCGCGAGGCGGCCAATGCCGCGCAGCTGAAGCGCAACTTCGCCGGCTCGCCGCTCCTGTACGTGCCCGAGGTGCACTTCGACCTGTGCCGCAGCGACGTGCTGGTGATGGAGCGCATCCGCGGCGTGCAGATCAGCGACATCGCGCGGCTGCGCGAGCTCGGCGTCGACATCAGGAAGCTCGCCGAGAACGGCGTGGCGATCTTCTTCACGCAGATGCTGCGCCACAACTTCTTCCACGCCGACATGCATCCCGGCAACATCTTCGTGCTGGCCGAGGATCCCGCCAACCCGCGCTACGCGGCGGTCGACTTCGGCATCGTCGGCACGCTCGACCCGCGCGACCTCGAGTACCTGGCCGGCAACTTCCTCGCATTCTTCGACCGCGACTACCGGCGCGTGGCGGAGCTGCACGTCGAGAGCGGCTGGGTGCCGGCCGGCACGCGCGTCGACGAGCTCGAGGCGGCGGTGCGCACCGTCTGCGAGCCGATCTTCCAGAAGCCGCTGTCGCAGATCTCCTTCGGCGTCGTGCTGCTGCGGCTGTTCGAGACCGCGCGGCGCTTCCGCATGGAGGTACAGCCGCAGCTGGTGCTGCTGCAGAAGACGCTGCTCAACATCGAGGGCCTCGGCCGCGAGCTGTACCCGGAGCTCGATCTGTGGAAGACGGCGCAGCCGCTGCTGCGGGCCTGGTACCGGGAGCGGATGAGCCCGCGGACGCTGCTGCGGGAGGCCCGCCGCCACCTGCCGGAGTTCGTCGAGACGCTGCGCGCCACGCCGCCGCTGCTGCGCCGGCTGGTGCGCGAAGCCGAGTCGCGCCGCGCGCTGTTCCCGAGCGACAGTTCCGAGTACCGCCGGCTGGTCGCCGAGCTGCGCGCCGGCGCGCGGCGCCGCGATCGCACCCTGGTCGCGGTGACGGTGCTCGCGCTCGGCGTGCTGTGGCTCGCGCTCGGCGCCGAGCCGGTGCCGGGCGTCGCCGCCGCCGCGGGCGCGATCGCCTACCTGCTCGCGCGCCGCTGAGCGCAGCGCGCCGCCTCCACCCGCGCCTCAGCGCGCCGGGCCCGCGCCGCGCGGCTCGATCCAGAGCGCCACCGCACGCGCGACGCAGCGCCCGTCCTCGCCGTAGAGCGCGGTGGCCGCGCGAAAGCTGCGGCCCTTGCCGCCCAGCGACCAGCCGAGCACCACGCAGCGCTCGCCGACCGCGAGCACGTCGTCGACCCGGCAGCTGAAGCTGCCGACCAGCATCGTGCGCGAGTCCGGCACGATCGCGTAGTAGCCCGGGCAGTCGAGCGCCGCCCACAGGTACTCGGGTCGGACGCGGCCGCGCGTGCCGGCCAGCGTCGCGTCCGGGCACCACGGCGTCGCGACCACGTCCCGGCCGTCGTGGCGCAGCGGGCCGGGCCGCAGCCCGAGGCCGTCGCGGCGCGCCGTGCCGCAGACGAAGCACCCCGGCGCGACGTGCTCGCGCGCGCCGCGCCAGCCGGCCGCGGCCTCGCGCGCCAGCGGCTCCGCCAGCGGCGCCGGCACCTCGAGCTCGAGCGCCGCCGGCGTCGCCGCGGCCAGCAGCTGCTCGCCGTTGCGCAGCTCGAGCGCGCCGTCCGCGCCGGCCGCGACCGCGAGCGGCACGCCGAGCGGTATCGGCGCGCGCAGCCGCACCTCGACCGGCTCGGTGGCGAACGCACCGAGCAGCCCGGCCACGTAGCCGCCGTTGCCGGCGTTCGCCGGCCCGCAGTAGCGGGCCGCGACGTTGACGGTGCCGAGGTTCATGAGCGAGGCCTCCCGCTGCGACACCGGCAGCATAGCGTCCGCCAGCTCACAGCAGGTGGTCGACCCAGGGCAGCCAGCGCACGAGACCTGCGAGGAAGCGCTGCGTGCCGCTCGCTCCGGGCTCGCTCGAAAGCGTCACCAGCGCGCCGTTGCGCACGCCGGTCCAGCGCAACAGGCCCGTGCGCGAGTCGGGCGGATCGAGCGTCAGTCGCCAGGCGCGCTCCGGCGCGAGGTCGGCCTCGATCAGGTGCGCGGTGGCCTCGGCGAGCGAGGCGCAGCGCACCACGACGGCGAGCTCCGTGTTGAGCAGCGCGGAGCGCGGATCGATGTTGAAGCTGCCGACCCAGGTCAGCTCGCGGTCGATCACCATGACCTTCGAGTGCAGCGAGCGGCCGTTGCCGGTGCGCCGGAAGTAGCGGCGTTCGCCGGCGGGTCGCGGCGCGTCGGCCTGGAACTCGTAGAGCTCGACGCCCGCGGAGATCAGCTCGCGGCGCCGCTTGGCGTAGCCGCCGTGCGCCGCGACGACGTCGGTCGAGGCGAGCGAGTTGGTCAGCGCCCGCACCCGCACGCCGGCGCGCGCCCGCTCCGCCATCAGTTCGGCGCCGTCCTTGAGCGGCACGAGGTAGGCGGACTCGAGCAGCACCTCGCGCTCGGCACCCTGCCAGAGCGCGTAGGCGCGGGCCAACAGCGGCGAGGCGGCGCCGCGGCTCTCGTCGATCTTCTCGGGCGGGTCGGCCAGCAGCTCCGCCTCGCCCCAGTGGCGGAACCCGGCGCCGTACACGAGCGCGCGCACCTGCGCCAGCACCGGCCCGTAGCTGTCGCGGAACTCCTCGACCGCCTGTGCCTGGCGCGCGATCTCGGCCGCGACCGCCTCCGCCTCCGCCTCGGTCGGGGACCGCGCCAGGAAGGCCTCGATCGGCACCGCCCACGGGCTGTTCCAGTAGTCGTCGAAGCTGGTGACCGCGGCGCGCGCGATCGGCCCGGCCGCCAGCAGCTCGACGTCGCTGAAGTTGACGCTGCGGTGCAGGTCGAAGTAGTTGTCGCCGATGTTGCGGCCGCCGATCACGGCCAGCTGCGCGTCGACCGCGAAGATCTTGTTGTGCATGCGCCGCTGCACGCGCCCGAAGCTGGTCAGGAGCTCGAACGGCCGCATCCAGCGGATGCGGTTGCGATACGGGTTGAACACCCGGATTTCGATGTTGGGGTGGCCGGTCAGCGTCGCCAGCCGGTCCTCGCTGCTGACGAGGTTGTTGTCGTCGACCAAGAGGCGCACGCGCACGCCGCGGCGCGCCGCCGCGAGCAGCCGGTCGGCGAGCACGACGCCGGACTCGTCCGCCTCGTAGATGTAGTACTGGACGTCGAGCGAGCGCTCGGCCAGGTCGGCGAGCGCCGCGCGCTCGAGGAACGCGAGCCCGCCGTACTGCAGCAGCGCGAAGCCGGACTCGTCCGGATGCTCGGCGAGCGCCGGCGCGAGCGCGCGGCCGATCGCGGTGTCGGCGCTGGCCGGAACGGCGTAGCTCGAGGGCTTCGGGACGTCGAGGCGGTACGTGGCGCAGCCGCTCAGTGCGAGGAGCGCCACGAGCGGCGCGAGACGTGCGCGGGCGGCGCGCAGGCCCACGGCTCAGCCGCCGTCGCGGCCATGGCCGCTCCCTTCGGCCGCCGGGGGCGGGAACTTCGGGCGTCGGCAGCGACCGCGGTGCATGCGCAAAGTGTCGCGTAGCGACCGCGCAATGTCACGTCACGGCCAGGCGCGCGCCTCCTGCTCGAACCGAGGCGACTGCGCCCGCACGACGCAGAAGCGGTGCCCGGTCGGCGCCTCGAGCACCCACCAGCTGTGCACCTGCCGCAGGCGCCGGGCACCGAGTGCCTCGAGCCGCCGGACCTCGGCCTCGACGTCGTCGGTCTCGATGTCGAGGTGCACGCGGCTCGGGTGGTCGACCTCCTGCACCTCGACGTGCAGCCGCGCGAGCGGGTCGTCGAGCCCGACGTAGTGCTCGTTCTCGGGCCCGGCGAGCGTGCGCGGCGCCATGCCGAGCGCCGCGCCCCAGAATGCGGCCGCCGCGCCGAGGTCGCCGCCCTGGCAGTCGATGATGAAGCCGCAGAGCTTGCTCTTGTGCATCGCGGTCCGCCCTCAGGCCGGGGCACGCAGCCCGTTCAGGAAGCCGACCGGGTCGGCGCCGCGCTCGAGCACCTCGACGAGCGCCGAGCCGACCACCACGCCGTCGACGTGGCCCTTGAGGCGCGCGACCTGCTCGCGGCTCCTGATGCCGAAGCCGGCGCACACCGGGATCGGCGCCACGGCCCGCACGCGCGCCAGGTACGCGAGCACCTCGTCCGGCACCGCCACGCTCTTGCCGGTGGTGCCGGTCATGGTCACCGCGTAGATGAATCCCTGCGCGGCGGCGCACAGCATCGCCAGCCGCTCGGCCGGTGTCACCGGCGTCACCATCTGCACGAGGCCGACGCCCTCGGCGTTGAGCGCGCCCTTGAGCTCGGCGCACTCCTCGAACGGCAGGTCCGGCACGATCACGCCGGCGACGCCGGCGGCGCGCGCCGCGCGCGGCAGCCGGTCGAGGCCGTAGGCGAGCAGCGGGTTCAGGTAGCTCATCACGAGCAGCGGCGCCGCCGGCCGCGGCGCGAGCGCCGCGAGCTCGTCCAGGATCCAGCCGAGCGTCACGCCCTGCGCGAGCGCGGCGTGGCTGGCGCGCTGGATCGTCATGCCGTCCGCCATCGGATCGGTGAACGGCACGCCGATCTCGACGACGTCGGCGGCCGCCGCGACCCGTGCCAGGTCCGCTCGGAAGCGCTCGCGCTCGGGGAAGCCGGCCGTCAGGAAGGCGACCAGCGCCGGCTCGCCGCGCGCGCTCGCCGCCCGGATCGCCGCGCCGATCGCCTCGTGGCCGGGCCGGCGGCCCGCGTCCCGGGCGGCCATCACGGCTGCCCCTTCAGGAGCGTCTTCTGCAGCGTCGGCATGTCCTTGTCGCCGCGGCCGGAGAGGCAGATCAGCAGCCGCGCGCGCGCGTGGGCGGCCGCCCACTTGCGCGCGCTGGCGAAGGCATGCGCGCTCTCGATCGCCGCGATGATGCCCTCCGCCGCGCAGCACTCCGCCAGCGCCTCGAGCGCCTCGTCGTCGGTCGCGTACTCGTAGTGCACGCGCCGCGCCGCCATCAGCAGCGAGTGCTCCGGGCCGACACCGGGGTAGTCGAGCCCGGCCGACACCGAGTGGGTCTCCTGGATCTGGCCGTGCTCGTCCTGCAGCAGCATCGAGTAGCTGCCCTGCAGCACGCCGGGACGGCCGAGCGTCAGCGTCGCCGAGTTGTCGCCGAGCTTCGGGCCGCGGCCGCCGGCCTCGACGCCGATCAGCGCCACGTCGCGGTCGGCGATGAACGGGTGGAACATGCCGATCGAGTTCGAGCCGCCGCCGACGCAGGCGAACACGCCGTGCGGCAGCCCGCCGGCCTGGCGCACGATCTGGGCGCGCGCCTCGCGGCCGATCACCGACTGCAGCTCGCGCACCAGGTACGGGTAGGGGTGCGGCCCGACCACCGAGCCGATCATGTAGTAGGTGCCGTCGGGGTCCGACACCCAGTCGCGCAGCGCCTCGTCGATGGCCGCGCGCAGCGTCTGGTCGCCGCTGGTCACCGGCACGACGGTGGCGCCGAGCAGCTTCATGCGGCCGACGTTCGGCGCCTGGCGCTCGATGTCGATCGCGCCCATGTACACGGTGCACGGCAGGCCGATGCGCGCGCAGGCCGCGGCGCTGGCGACGCCGTGCTGGCCGGCACCGGTCTCGGCGACGATGCGCCTGGCGCCGAGGCGCTTGGCGAGCAGCGCCTGGCCGATCGCGTTGTTGATCTTGTGGGCGCCGGTGTGCGCCAGGTCCTCGCGCTTCAGGTACACCTCGGCGCCCCAGCGGCGCGACAGCGTCGCGGCGTGGCTCAGCGGCGTCGGCCGCCCGACCCAGGTCGCGAGCTGGTCCTCGAGCTCGGCGACGAAGGCCGGGTCCTTCAGCCAGCGGCGCACGCCGGCGTCCAGGCGGTCGAGCGCCGGCACCAGCGTCTCCGGCACGAAGCGTCCGCCGTAGGGTCCGTAGCGGCCGCGCACGTCCGGAAACTCGCCGGCCAGCTCGCGCCTCAGCAGCGCGCCCGCATCGGCAGACTCAAGTACGGTTGCCATCGTCGTCTCTCCCGGCGGATGCCGCGTTCACGGTGGTGGGGCCGCCCGCGCGGCCGCGATGAAGTCCCGGATCTTGCCCGCGTCCTTGCGCCCCGGCGCGCTCTCGACGCCGCTCGACACGTCGACGCCGAACGGCCGCACCGCGGCGATCGCGGCTGCGACGTTGGCGGCGGTCAGCCCGCCGGCGAGCACGAGCTCGGTGCGGCGTGCGAGCGTGCGCGCCGCCTGCCAGTCGGCCGTCGCGCCGCGGCCGCTGTCGGCCGCCTCGTAGAGGCAGCGCGCCGCCAGCGTCGCCGGCGGCGCGGCGCCGGTGCGCAGCACCGGCAGGCGGCCGAGCGCGGCGGGCAGCTCGAGCGCATCGAAATCGGCGGCATCGGTCTGCAGCACGTCCGGGCCGAAGCCCGCGAGAATCGCCTCGACCTCGGCCTGGGTCGGATGGCGCGTCACCGCGACCTTCAGCACGCCGCGCGGCACCGCGCGCGCGAGCGCCGCGGCCGCGGCCGGCGCGAGGTGGCGCGGCGAGGCGCTGTGGAACACGAAGCCGACCGCGTCGGCGCCGGCCGCGATCGCGGCGGCGACCGCGTCGGCGGAGGTCAGGCCGCAGATCTTGACCCAGATGCTCATGCGCGCACGCCACGGCCGGCGTCGAGCATTTGGCGCACCAGCGCCGCGGGATCGGCGGCCGACATCAGCGCGGTGCCGACCAGTGCCAGCGTGTAGCCGGCGCGCGCGAGGCGCGCGGCATCGGCCGGGGTCGCGAGCCCGCTCTCGGCCACCCGCGGCAGCGCCGCCGGCAGCGCCGGCGCCAGTGCCTCGAGCCGCTCGGGCACGACCGCGAGCGTGCGCAGGTCGCGGCTGTTGACGCCGACGAGGCAGGCGCCCTGCGGGCCGCGCCAGCGGCCGGCCAGCGCCGCGGCCGCGGCGACGTCGTCGGCGTCGAAGGCCTCGAGCAGCACGAACAGGCCGAGCGCCGCGGCACCGTGGGCGAGCTCCTCGAGCCGGTCGGGCGCGAGCATGCGCACGATCAGGAGCACGCCCGCGGCGCCGGCGAGGCGCGCCTCGAGGAGCTGGTACGGATCGACGAGGAAGTCCTTGCGCATCGCCGGCACGCCGAGCGGGCGCAGCGCGGCGCTGGCGCGCGCCAGGTGCTCGAGGCTGCCGTCGAAACGCGCGGGCTCGGTCAGCACCGACACGAGCGCCGCGCCGCCGCGCGCGTAGGCCGCGACCCGCGCCTCGAGGTCGTCGGCCGCACCCGCCAGCACGCCCGCCGCCGGCGAGCGCAGCTTGAGCTCGGCGATCAGGTCGAAGCGGCCGTCGAGCCTGAGCGCCGGCGGCGCGGGCGCGGCCGCCGCGCGCGCGGCGAGCTCGGCGACGGGGACGCGCGCGCGCGCCACCGCGACGCGCGCGGCGCTGGCGCGGGCCATGCCGTCGAGGAAGTCGCCGGCCGCGCTCACGGCCGGCCCCGCGAGAAGGCCGCGAGCGCGTCGAGCACGCCCGCGGCGGCGCCGGAGTCGATGGCCGCGGCGGCGCGGGCCGCGCCGCTTCGGGCGTCGGCCGCGACCCCGGCGACCTCGAGCGCCAGCGCCGCGCCCATCACCAGCGCATCGCGGTGCGGGCCGCGGTCGCGCCCGGCGAACACGGCGCGCAGCGCCGCCGCGTTGTGCGCCGCGTCGCCGCCCTTCAGCTCCTCCGGCCGGCAGCTCGGCAGGCCGTAGTCGGCCGCGCTGCGCGTGCTCTCCCGCCACTCGCCCGGGCGCACGTCGTAGAGCAGGAACGGGCCGGCCGGCGTCGGCTCGTCCCAGCCCGGCTCGCCGTGGACGACGAAGGCGCGCCGCAGCGGCAACCCGGCCAGCGTCTCCGCCATCAGCCGCGCGGCGTCGCGGCTGAAGGCGCCGATCAGGTGGTACGGCGGCTCGGCGGGGTTGGTGAGCGGCCCGAGCATGTTGAACACGGTGCGCACGCCGAGCGCGGCGCGCACCGGGGCGATCGCCTTCATCGCCGGGTGGTAGTGCGGGGCGAACAGGAACGTGAAGCCGGTGGCGCCGAGGCAGGCGCCCGCGGCGCGCTCGTCGAGCGGCATCGCGAGCCCGAGTGCCTCGAGCAGGTCGGCGCTGCCGGAGCGGCTCGAGACCGAGCGGTTGCCGTGCTTGGCGACCTTGGCGCCGGCCGCGACCGCGAGCAGCGCGCTGCCGGTCGAGAGGTTGAAGGTGTGCGAGGCGTCGCCGCCGGTGCCGACCACGTCGAGCGTCGGCCCGACCTCGGGCAGCCGCGGCCGGCGCGCCAGCGCCCGCATGCCGCGCGCGAAGCCGCGCAGCTCGCCGGCGGTCACGCCCTTGGCGCGCAGCGCCGCGAGCAGCGCGCCGGCGAGCGCCGGCGCGAGCGCCTCGTCGGTGAGCGCGACCAGCAGCGCGTAGGCCTCCTCCTCGGGCAGCGCGCGGCCGTCGACCAGCGCCTCGAGCGTCGCGCGCAGCGGATGCGGCCCGCCGCTCACGCGCGCCGCCCGCCCGACATCGCGAGGAAGTTGCCGAGCAGCGCCGGGCCCTCGGGCGTCAGCACGCTCTCCGGATGGAACTGCACGCCCTCGACCATCAGCCGCGCATGGCGCACGCCCATGATCTCGCCCTCGGCGGTGCGCGCCGTGACGGCGAGCTCCGGCGGCAGCGAGCCGGGCTCCGCCACCAGCGAATGGTAGCGGCCGACCTCGAGCGGCCGCGGCAGGCCGGCGAACACGCCGGCGCCGTCGTGCGTGATCGCCGAGGTCTTGCCGTGCATCAGCCGCCAGTTGCGCACCACCCTGCCGCCGAACACCTCGGTGATCGACTGGTGGCCGAGGCAGACGCCGAACACCGGGATGCGGCCGGCGAAGTGCCCGATCATCGCCATCGAGACGCCGGCGTCGTACGGCGTGCCGGGGCCCGGCGAGATGCACAGGTGCGACGGCTCGAGCGCGTCGGCGGCCGCGGCCGTGATCTCGTCGTTGCGGTACACGAGCACCTCGGCGCCGAGCACGAGGAAGGCCTGCACCAGGTTGTAGGTGAAGGAGTCGTAGTTGTCGATCAGCAGCAGCCGGGGGCGCGCGGCGGTGGTCATCAGAGGCCCTCCTGCGCGAGCTCGAGCGCGCGCCTGAGCACCGCGCTCTTCGCCAGGACCTCGTCGTGCTCGCGCTCCGGGACGCTGTCGGCGACGATCCCGGCGCCGGCCTGGAAGCGGTAGCGGCCGTCGTGGAAGGTCAGCGTGCGGATCGTGATCGCGTGGTCCATGTCGCCGCTGTGCCCGAAGTAGCCGTAGGTGCCGCCGTAGAAGCCGCGCCGCACCGGCTCGAGCTCCTCGATGATCTGCATCGCGCGCACCTTCGGCGCGCCGACCAGCGTGCCGGCCGGGAAGGCCGCGGCGAACAGGTCGAACGCGTCACGGCCCGGCGCGAGCTCGCCCTGCACGCCGCTGACGATGTGCATCACGTGGCTGTAGCGCTCGATCACGCGGTAGGGATCGACGTGCACGCTGCCGGCGCAGGCGACCCGGCCGAGGTCGTTGCGCGCCAGGTCCACCAGCATCACGTGCTCGGCGTTCTCCTTGACGTCCGCAAGCAGCTCGCGCTCGAGCGCGCCGTCCTGCTCGGCGCTCGCGCCGCGCGGCCGCGTGCCGGCGATCGGCCGCAGCTGCGCCGAGCGGCCCGAGAGCCGCACCAGCGCCTCGGGCGAGGAGCCGACCAGCGTGCGGTCGCCGAGCTCGCAGTAGATCATGTACGGCGAGGGGTTCAGGATCCTGAGCGCGCGGTAGGCCTCGAAGGGGTCGAGCTCGCAGGCGCCCTCGAACTGGCTCGACAGCACCAGCTGGTAGACGTCGCCGGCGGCGATGTGCTCCTGGACGCGCCGGACGCCCGCGACGTAGGACTCGCGCGACAGGCTCGCGCGCGGCGCCTCGAGCCGCGCCGGCGGCCGGCCGGTCATGAGCCCGCCGCGCAGCGCGCGCACGATCTCGCGCCTGAGCGCCTGGCGCTCGGGCTCCGGCCCCGCGTGCAGCAGCGCGATACCGCGCGTCACGTGGTCGAAGATCAGGAACGAGCAGGGCGCGAGGTAGCAGGCCTCCGGCATGCCGGGCTCGACCGGTACGCGCGCCGGCACGCGCTCGAAGTAGCGCACCAGGTCGTAGGCCGCCGCACCGACCAGGCCGCCGGCGAGCGGCAGCCCGGGGATCTCGGGACTCAGGCGTGGCGCGCGGGCGAGCGCGGCGCGCAGCGCCGCGAGCAGCGCCGCGCGATCCGCGGGCCGCGGCCCGCGCTCGGTCGGCGCGCCGGCCGGGCGCAGCGCGAGCCCGCCGGCGTCGAGGCGGATCTCGAGCGCATCGCCGAAGCCGATGTAGGAGTAGCGCGCGATGCGCTCGCCGCCCTCGACGCTCTCCAGCAGGAAGCGCGGCTTGAACGGGCGCAGCTTGAGGTACGCCGAGACGGGCGTATCGAGGTCGGCGGCGATGTCGAACGGCGGATGCATGGGCTCCTCGTCGTGGGCACCGGGGAGCGGACGATAAAAAACCCATCCCCGGCGCTGGTCGGAGATGGGTTCGCGGTTGAGCTCGAGATCGGTCGGTTAAGCCTGCGCGCCGCGCGCCCACTCCAGGGAGTGGCGCCACCACCACGCGGCGCGCGCGGGCGCGGCCGTCAGGGCGGGCTGGTGCTGTGGGCTCTGCTTCATGGCCGCCAGTATCGCGCGGTCGCCGAAAACCGGTCAAGCCGCGTTGCCGCGGATGCGAATCGTCCGCGGCGGCGGCGCGCCGGGCGGGCCGGCGGCGCGGGGGGCGCGACTCGTGCTAGTTTCGCCGCGAATCCCCGCCTGCCCGAGCCGCACCCGACGATGCCCGCCCGCCTGTTTGCGCCCCGCTACTGGCCGACGTGGCTCGGCCTCGGCCTCTTGCGCCTCGCGCTCCTGCTGCCCTACGGCGGCGCGCTCGCGGTCGGCCGCGGCCTCGGCCGGCTCGCAAGGTTGTTGCCGCTGCCCTTCGTGCGGGTCGCGCGCCGCAACATCGAGCTGTGCCTGCCGGAGCTGTCGGCGAAGGAGCGCGAGGCGCTCATCGACCGCCACTTCGAGAGCCTCGGCATCGGCCTGATCGAGTCGGCGATGACCTGGTGGGCGAAGGACGCCGAGATCAACGCGCTCTCGCAGCTCCACGGGCTCGAGCACCTCGAGGCGGCGCTCAAGCAGGGGCACGGCGCGATCCTGCTGCTCGCCCACTTCACGACGATGCAGATCGGCGCCCGCATCCTCAACAACCGCAGGCCGATCAGCGTGCTGTACCGCCCGACCAAGAACGAGCTCTTGGCGCGCGTCTCGGGCGACAGCTTCGCGCGCCAGGCGCGCAAGGCGATCGAGCGCGACGACGTGCGCGCGATGATCTCGGCGCTGAAGCA
>Ga0335069_10007204_pt1 | contig 16085 bp, 16 predicted proteins | sample Lox_Sample_11_FD_206714 | JGI IMG/M metagenome (GOLD analysis project Ga0335069, IMG submission 206714) | Soil microbial communities from Loxahatchee National Wildlife Refuge, Florida, United States - Lox_Sample_1.1 | ecosystem: Environmental > Terrestrial > Soil > Wetlands | place: USA... | reverse complement strand
TGTTATACTGAGAGATGTCCTCGACGTCCCGATCATAACGATCGAGGGCGATTTGCCGAGAAAACTTGATGCGCGGACAAAACTGCGGATCGAAGCCTTCATTGAGATGCTTAGCGGACCATGAAGAGGATTTCGAATTTCAGGTGGCAAGCGAGGCAGAAGAAGAAGATCGATTCCGGGTGGGGATCATGTCGAGAGCGAAAATGGAGCAGGCAAGACGATTCATTATCAATCGCGACGGCATAGGGTTTTTTAAGGCCATACTGGAGTCCTACGAAGACCTGGGCATCTTTTCCGTAATCGACGGAAAGGACGGTCTGATAGAGTTGATCTATTCTTCTGACTTTGAAGATGATATACAGGGGATTGTGAACGATATGCTTAACTGTGGCATTGAACTCAGAGAGGTTGCCCGTGTTCGATGAAAAGAGGGTGCTCAAGGCCTTAATGTCAGGCCACGGCATATACAGCGATGTATTTATTGAGGAGAGGACATACTCTCATATCGAGCTCGAATCGGGCAGAATTGAGAAGCTCGAGAAGGGTCAAGACAAGGGCGTAGGCTTAAGGGTTATAAGCCCCTGGAAAACATTCTATGCCTCCACGAACTCCTTTCAGGAGGACCATCTTGTTGATATGGCACGTGAGCTCGCCCGCTTTTCGGGGGAAAAGACCGTAATAAAGAGATACCCCGAGAACGAGGCCGTTGCCAGATACAGCTTCCCCATGTCCATCGATCCCGAGAAAGTAGATTTGGAAAAGAAGCTCGTTCTGGTGAAGAGTCTTGAGGCCATGATCCGGAAAATGGAACGAAGGATCAAACAGGTGCGGGTCGTCTATCGGGACACGCGTCAAAAGGTCCGTATCTGCAATACCGAATCAGGGCTCACCCGGGACAATAGGACCCAGATCGTGCTCAGCGTTTTTCTTGTGGGGGAAGAGAACGGTGAGATGCAAACCTCCTATGAGGCGGTAGGCGGATTTTACGGGTTTGAATTTTTCACGGGCAAACTCATCGAGGAGCTCGCGGCGAAAACAGTAAAGAGACTTTCGAGCCTCTTGTCTGCCCGCGAAGCCCCCATGGGGATGAAGACCGTTGTGCTCGCCTCCGAGGCGGGAGGAACCATGATCCACGAGGCGATCGGCCATGGGCTCGAAGCTGACCTCGCCATGGAAGGGCTTTCCTGCTACAAGCGAATGCTCGGAAAGAAGATCGCTTCACCTTTAATCAACGTGGTCGATGATGCCACGCTTGCTTCTATGCGGGGCACCTATGCTTACGACGATGAGGGTACGCCTGCTCAACGGACCCTGCTCGTGGAAAAGGGTGTGCTCAAAAATTACCTTATGGACCAGTTCCACGCGATGAAGTACATGAAGGCATCCACCGGCAACGGCCGGAGAGAATCCTTCAGGTTCAAGCCCATCCCTCGGATGAGCAACACGATGATACTCTCTGGAAATGATGACCCCGCTAAAATCGTTGCCTCTGTGGACGACGGCGTGCTTGTCGTGAAAATGGGTGGCGGTCAGGTCGATACCGTGAGAGGAGATTTCGTATTCGAGATTTCCGAGGGCTATCTTATCGAGAAAGGCGCTGTGGGCCCGATGATCAAGAACGCAACCATGATGGGCAATGGCCTCAAGGTGCTTCAGGAGATAGATATGGTCGGGAACGATCTGGGTTTCGGCATAGGGACATGCGGCAAGGAAGGACAGGGCGTACCTGTGGCTGACGCGCAACCCACACTGCGTATACCGCAGATTGTCGTGGGCGGGAGGGAACAGTAAATGGATAAATCAAAAGATATGCTTCTGGATGGTGAATTCTATCGGATGATTCTCGACAACATCTATGACGGGGTTTACTTTGTTCAACCGGACCGGACAATCATCTACTGGAATGAGTCGGCAGAGCGTCTGACCGGCTTTACCAGGGAAGAATTAATCGGCAAGCATTGCTGGGAAGATGTTCTCATGCATGTGAACGACCAGGGGGTTAATCTTTGTATGGATCGTTGTCCCTGTGAAAAGGCCATGACAGAGGGTGTAATGGTCGAGGGCGAAGCGTATCTGCACCATAAGGAAGGTCATCGGGTTCCGGTTATGATCCGGGTGAGTCCCATACGTGACGAAAGCGGCTCAATTATCGGCGCCGTCCAGATATTCAGCGACAATTCCCCTAAGGCGGAGCTCGTCGAGCGCGTGAAGGAGCTGGAGAGACTCGCCTTACTCGATCCCCTGACGAGGATCGGCAACAGAAGATACGGCAACTTAAGCCTTGCTGCTAAGCTCAACGAATGGCAGAGATACGGCTGGTCTTTCGGTGTTCTCTTTATGGACATCGACCGTTTCAAGGAAATGAATGATCTCTATGGAAACCACTTCGGTGACAGGGTGCTTAAGATCGTGGCCACAACCATGGTGAACGTGATACGCTCCTCGGACTACGTGAGCCGGTGGGGCGGGGAGGAATTTGTGGCCTTCATTCCGAATGCGGACAGGGAACAACTTCTGAATGTTGCGAATAAAGTCCGCTTTCTCGTGGAGAAATCGAATATCTTCTTGCCGGAAAAAAACATAGGGGTAACGATCTCGGTGGGTGCAACGCTTGCACGAAAGGATGATACGGAAGAGACCCTGACGAAGCGCGCGGAGGATCTCATGCACAAGAGCAAGGCGGAAGGGCGTAACCGCGTTTCCATGGATATCGACGGCGCGTGACCGCCGGATAAGGGGGCGAGCATCAAGCCGGAAAAAGGATTCTGCATAAACTGCGACAACAGACATGGCTGCAAATCGAAAACGCCGCCGTGTATCATTGAGATGGATCGAAACAACATCACCGATATGACCGGCAAGCCTTACCTCATAAAAGAAAACAAGGTCGAATTATGCAGGGACTGTCCTTTTTTGCGTTCGTGCTGGAGGGCGGGAGAATATAAGACGGCTTGAGCCTTCATTTTGCCGCAGGCATGATCTGGTACAGGCCATCTACTCTGATGAGCTCGACGGGGATTCCGAATAGCTTTGTAAGATTGCGGCTCGTGAGCACGCGTGATTTTTCTCCGTCGGCCATTACCTTGCCGGTTTTCAGCAGTATTATTCGTGTTATTTCGGGCGGAATCTCGTGAATGTGATGTGTCACGAGCACAACGGTCTTGCCGGCCCGCATGAGGTTGCGGACAATCTCCATATATTGAAAACAGGCCTTTACGTCGAGGCCACTCGTGGGCTCATCAAGAACCAGCACGTCGGGATCATGGATTAGAGCCCTGCCGAGCAGCAGCCGGCGTTGTTCCCCGGTGGACATATCCGAGAAGCGTTTGTTGCGGCAATGGGGCACTTCCAGCAGTTGAAGCGTTTCCTCTGCCCTTTTCATATCGGCCCTTGTGAACCTCTGGTGGGACCATATGTCCACGCTTGAATAGAGTCCCGAAAGGAGCACGTTAATGCCCTGTGCGTCACCTATATAGTGTTCCTGCAAATCGGACGAGACGATTCCGAGATGCGCCCTGAGTTCCCAGACATTCCAGAGCGTCTCACCCAGGATGCGCACATAGCTTCCCTTTTGGTTAAGCGGATACAGTTCCCGTGTTAATAATTTGAGGAGTGTGGTCTTTCCGGCGCCGTTAGGGCCTATGACGGCAACGCTCTGCCTTGCACGTATCTCAAGGGAGAACCTGTTGAATACCTTGGTTTCCCCGCGATATACGTGAGCGTTTTTGATCTCGATGATGTTGCGTGGCCCCATCAGATAGAAAGGGTTTTGAGCCGGGACATGGCTTCACCTATGCGTTCCTCATCGGTTGTGATGGAGATGCGGAAATAGCCTTCCCCCGCGTCGCCGAAACCGCTGCCAGGTGTGACCACGATACCTGTCTTTTCGATGAGTGTTTCGCAAAAATCGGCCGAGCTGATGCCCTTCGGTACCCTGGCCCAGATGTAAAAAGTGGCCCTCGGTTTGGGCGTAACAATACCGATGGCACCAAGACCCTCAATAACCATGTCTCGCCTCATCTTAAGTCTCGCATTCATTTGGGCGACGAAGCTCTGATCGCCCGTCATGGCCTCGATACCTGCATACTGGATCGCCTGGAAAGCGCCTGAATCTATATTTGTCTTGAGCTTTCCGAGATTCGATATGGCCTCTTCATTGCCCACGGCAAAACCGATCCGCCAGCCCGTCATACAGTATGTTTTTGACAGGGAATGGAACTCTACGGAGTATTTCTTTTCCCTGTCGAATTCAAATATACTTCGCGGTCTGTACCCTTCATATGCGATTTCACTATAGGCCGCGTCGTGACAAAGAAGGATGTTGTATTTCTTTGCGAAGGCGAGCGCTTTCTCATAGAAGGCATCGTCGGCTACGGCCCCGGTGGGATTATTCGGATAGTTGAGAAACAGGAGCGTGGCCTTTGCACGGACCTCTTCCGGCACCTCTTCGAGAGCCGGGAGAAATCCGTTCTCCTCTTTAAGGTCCATCATATAAGGCGTGCCGCCCGCAAAGACGGTAGCGATCTTGTATACGGGATAGCCCGGTGACGGAACGAGCACATAATCGCCGGCCTCCACGTACGCCCAGGGCATATGGGCGATGCCCTCTTTTGAACCGATGAGGGTCACCACCTGGGTTGCCGGATTAAGGTCAACGTTGAACCTTTTCTTGTACCAGTCCGCCGCGGCCTTCCTGAACTCAAACATACCTTCGTAGCTCGGATAACGGTGATTTTTTGGATCATCCACGGCTTTGTGCATGGCTTCGATAATATTGCGCGGGGTGGGAATATCGGGGTCGCCGATGGATAAATCGATGAGATCGATACCCCGTGCTCTCGCCTCTGCCTTCTTTTTATCAATCCGGGCAAACAGATAGGGCGGTATTTGTTCAATTCTCGAGGCTGCCTTCGTCATGCCTGACTCCTTTCCGTGTATGACCGTCGGCGGTCCTGTGTTGGCCCCTAAAAGCACCAAGACCGTCAATAGTTACAACATGTTCTTGAGGACAAAGTAAAGTTCTTTTTTGAAAGGATAGGGATCGTGCACGGATGCGGCCTGAATTTGTTTGAAAAGACTTTGGGGGATGTGTCAAAATAGTGGTATGAAAAGCGTTCTCGCTGATATACCATCCGAGTTTCCTCTGACCGGGCGGCCATACCGTGAAATGGCAAAAGCAATGGGCATGGAGGAGAAGGAATTGATCCTTCGTCTTAATGATTTGAAGGCCTCGGGCAAGGTGCGGAGGATAGCGGCGGTGCTCAACCACCGGAAAGTCTCTTACACGCACAATGCGATGGTCGTCTGGAGGGTCGATCAAAGTGAGATTGAGAGGATAGGCGACATCATGGCTTCCTTTAACGAGGTGAGTCACTGTTATGAGAGAGACGGCGGCGGATACTGGGCCTACAATCTCTATACCATGGTTCACGGCGTGAGTTATGAGGCTTGCATGAAGATCATAGAACGCATGGCTCGCAAAACGGGTATAATGGACTATCAGATTCTCATGAGCAAACGGGAGTTTAAGAAGACGTCATTTGCGGTGCGCCATGAATAGAGAGAGGTCTCACGGACTCTATGAAGAAGCCAAACGGATTATCCCTGCCGGTGTGAATAGCCCTGTCAGGGCATTTGCCTCGGTTGGCGGAGAGCCGTTCTATGTGGAACGCGCCAAAGGGGCATATCTTTTTGACGTCGATGGCAACCGCTATGTTGACTACGTGGCATCCTGGGGTGCAGTGATTCTCGGGCACGCAGAGCCCGGTCTCATTGAAGAGGTGAAATCAGCGCTTTCGGCGGGCACGAGCTTTGGCGCCTGTCATCCTTACGAAGTAGAACTCGCGAAACGGATTCATGAGGCCTTTGCCTCCATGGAACAGACGCGACTCGTGAGCTCGGGCACAGAGGCGACGATGAGCGCCATACGACTCGCACGCGGCGTCACGGGGAAGAACGGGATCATCAAGTTCCGTGGGTGTTATCACGGTCATGTGGACAGCCTGCTCGTTAAAGCGGGTTCAGGGCTTGCCACCTTCGGTATACCTGACAGCAAAGGCGTGCCCGAAGACCTGGCGAGGCATACCTATGTAGCGGAATTCAACCACCTCGAGAGCGTAGAGGCCATTGCCGATAAGACCCAGGATATTGCCTGCATCATCCTTGAACCGGTCATGGGAAACATGGGCGTCATACTTCCCGAGGAGGGTTTCCTTAAAGGGGTGAGCGAGATCTGTCACGCGAAAGGCATCCTCCTCATCTTTGACGAAGTGATTACCGGATTCAGGGTGGGCTACGGGGGCGCACAGGAGCGTTACGGAATTCGGCCGGATATAACATGCCTGGGAAAGATAATCGGCGGAGGTTTCCCCATCGGGGCTTTCGGCGGGAAAAAAGAAATCATGCAGAGGATAGCACCCGCGGGTGACGTATATCAGGCAGGGACCCTGTCGGGCAATCCCATCGCCGTCCGTGCAGGTATCTACGTGCTCGATTATCTGAAAGCGCACAAGGAATTCTACGAACTCATCGATAAGCGGGGCGATGACCTCAAATCGGGCGTGCTCGAGAGGGCCCGCGCCGAGGGGATTCCCTTCATGGTCAATAGCATCACAGGAATGTTCACCGGGTTCTTTGCGCACGAGCAGGTTAAAGACTACGAGGCCGCCGCCGGTTCGAACAGAAAAGCCTATGAACTCTTTTTTAAAGAGATGCTCGAAGAGGGCATCTTTTTCGCGCCAAGCCAGTTTGAAGCCGCTTTTCTCACCGTCGCCCACGGCGATGGTGAGATTGCAAGAACGCTTGACGCCTATGAGAAGGTATTTCGAAATCTTAAGGGCTTGTTGTAGAGGGGATAATCGTATGGGCGTTTCAAGGGCTATCGCATACATCGACTTAGGGGCATTGGAAGAAAACCTTGCGATCGCGAGGTCCCGTCTTGCCGCCGGGGTGAAGATGCTCTGTGTGGTCAAGGCCGATGCTTACGGTCACGGGGCCATCGAGGTCTCCAGGCGCCTTGAAAGGTTGAACGTAGATTATCTCGGGGTTGCAAGTGTGGAAGAAGGCATACAATTACGCGTTGCCGGCATAAAGACTCCTATACTCGTTATGAGCGGGCCTTTCCCCTGGGACGCCCTGGAGCCGGCGGTAATGAACGACCTGAGCCTTGTTTTCTACGATGTGAAGACACTCAAAAGAATCGGAGAAGAGAGTCCGTCTTTGACGAGGCCGGTGAGAGCACACATCAAAATCGACACGGGCATGGGCAGGCTCGGCTTCAGCGTTGCCGATATGGCCTTTGTGGGGCAATCGCTCAAGAACATGGGGAACGTGGCGTGCGAAGGACTCATGAGTCATTTCTCCGCCTCGGAGACGCGAGACGACTATGGATTGAAACAGGTGGCCTTGTTTCGTGAGGCGCAGGCGGCGCTTATCGCCGCAGGAATACGGCCGAAGATAGCCCATATGGCAAATAGCGGGGCCATTATCAATTATCCGGACGCCCATTTTGATATGGTTCGCGCGGGTATAGGCCTCTATGGCTCTCATCCCTCGATTGAACTCGCTCAAACGTTTCCGATAAAGCAGGTCATGAAATTTGTGTCGAGAGTGGCTTTAGTCCGCGATGTTCCCGCGGGATATAGCTTAAGCTACGGAAGAACGTTTATCACGAGCCGGAATACGAAAGTCGCTTACGTGCCGGTGGGCTATGCCGACGGATACCCGAGGGCCCTTTCCAACAAAGCTTTTGTGTTGATAAAGCAAAGGAAATGCAGTATTGTTGGCACAGTGTGCATGGACTGGATACTTGTAGATATTACGGATATAAATGGGGTCGATGTTGCGGACGAAGTGGTCTTGCTCGGCAGGGATGGGGGTCAAGCCGTGACTGCCGATGAGCTTGCCCGGTACGCAGGGACTATCCCATACGAGATTCTCTGCAAAATATCCAAGAGGGTGCCCAGGGTCTATGTTTAAGAAGGTTCTTCGAACGATCACATCACCCCTGCTTCAGGCACTCAAGGAATTGGGCGGCATTACGCTTATGTTCCTTACGTGCCTCTATTTCGGTTTTCGGAGACCTTTCAAGTTCGATTATATCTTCAAACAGATGGAGTTTGTGGGTGTCCGTTCGCTTGTCGTGGTCATTATCACGGGCATGTTTACCGGCATGGTGCTTGCGTTGCAGTCATCGTACGGTTTCAAGAAATTTGGCGCTGAGGGGCTCGTGGGTGTGATTGTGGCCTTGAGCATGACGCGCGAGCTGGGACCCGTATTGACGGGTCTTATGGTGACGGGAAGGGCCGGTTCGGCAATGGCGGCCGAGCTCGGAACCATGCGGATCACCGAGCAGATAGACGCACTCACCGTGATGGCCTTGAGCCCGGTCAAGTATCTCGTGGTGCCGCGAGTGGTCGCGTCCTTCCTCATGCTGCCCATCCTCACGATCGTCTCGGATTTCATCGGTATCATAGGAGGCTATCTGGTGGGCGTCGGTCTCCTGGGGATCAACGAAGGCGCCTTTATGAACAGGATCGAAAGGAATCTTGATCTCGGCGATATCTATAATGGTCTTGTCAAAGCGGCGGTTTTCGGCCTCATATTCAGTGTTGTTTCCTGCTATAAAGGCTATAACACGCGGGGCGGGGCAGAAGGGGTGGGAAAGGCCACCACTGAGGCCGTCGTCATCGCGAGCGTCAGCATCCTCATCGCCGACTATATCCTGACTTCTCTTATGTTCTGATATGGAAAACAGGGCCATTAACATTATCGATATCCATAAGAGCTTCGGCGATCAGAAGGTCCTGGATGGTATCAATCTCGAAATAGAAAAGGGAAAGATAACCGTGGTCATCGGCCAGAGCGGCGGGGGTAAAAGTGTACTCTTAAAGCACTTGATCGGCCTTTTGAAACCCGATTCGGGAGAGATCTGGATCGACGGAAAGGATATCACCAAGCTTAGCGAGAAGGAACTCAACGAAGTGAGGAAAGGCTTTGGCATGCTCTTCCAGGAGGCAGCTTTGTTCGACTCCATGAATGTTTTCGAAAATGTGGCGTTCCCGCTTAAGGAGCACAGAAGGCTATCGGAAAGAGAGATCGAGCACACCGTCGAGGAACGATTGAGGCAGGTAGGCCTCATCGGATTCATGGAAAAGATGCCTGCAGAACTCTCGGGCGGCATGAGGAAAAGAGTTGGTCTGGCGCGCGCGCTGGTTCTCGAGCCCGAGATCATTCTTTTCGATGAGCCGACGAGCGCGCTCGACCCGATTATATCGCTTTCAATACTCGACCTCATTAAAGAGACCCAATCAACCGTCAAGAAAACGTATGTGGTCATCAGCCACGACATTCTCGGTATGTTCAGAATCGCCGATAGAGTTGCCATGCTTGCGGATGGAAAGATCGTTGAATACGGGACGCCCCAGGAGATAAGAAGGAGCGGGCAGAAGGCAACGCAGGAGTTTTTGCAAGCGACAAGAATACCGGGATTTATAGGAGGTAATCATGAACAGCAGTAAAATTTCCCCTGAGGTCAAGGTCGGTCTTCTCGTATTCATTGCCATCATCGGCCTGTTCTATATGTCCTTCAAGATAGGCAAGTTCGGCATGTTTCGAGGACACGGCTATGAGCTGAAGGTCACCTTCAGCAACACAAACGGCCTTGATCCGCGTTCCGGCGTGCAAATCGCAGGAGTGGTGGTAGGTAAGGTAACACGCATTGACCTTGAAGGATACAAGGCCGTCGCCACACTCTTCATCAAGGAAAATGTCAAGATACCGGACGACAGCACGGTGAGCGTGAAAACACAGGGGATGCTCGGCGACAAATATCTTGAGATCATTCCGGGATCACATCAGACCTATCTTGCAGATGGAGGCAGGATCACGAACGTCATCGCCCAGCCCGACATGAATGAGATCTTTGCCCGTGTGGATGTGGCCGCAAAGAATTTCGGCGAAACGGTGGGAGAATTCCAGGGCATCATCGGAGAAAAGGAAAAAGTCGAGCTCAAGAAAAGCATCGAAAATATGCAGGTTGCAAGCGGTGATTTCAAGGAACTCGTGTCTGCCAACAAAAACGACGTCACCCGCATAGTGAAGAACATGCAGGCCATATCGGATGACATTGAGAAAGGCAAGGGCACATTGGGAAAATTCGTCAAGGATGATACGCTGTACAATGACACGAGAGATACGGTCTCTGCGCTCAAAAGCATTTCCAACGAGATCGAGGAAGGAAGGGGTACGCTCGGAAAACTTGTAAGAGATGATACGCTGTACAATGACGTGAAAGACGCGGCGGGCAATATTAAAGAGCTCACCGAAGGCGTGAAAAAAGGTGAGGGCAGTTTAGGAAAGCTTGCCAAGGATGATAGCCTTTATAATGAGACCGAGAAAGCCATGAAGAAGCTGCAAAAGGGCGCCGAAGGGTTACAGGAGATGACGCCCATAACCATTCTGGGAACGATATTCGGCACCTTCTTTTGATGCTCAATATCAATCCGCCTTGTTGTATTTGTGGTCATGAAACCGGCCCTCTCCTTCGCCGGAATACGAGTGGCCTTCAAACGCGATCGCGGTTGCTGTTACTCTGTTGTTCTTCTCTGATTCTCTTTTTTGTCTTCCTGCCGTGCACACTACTTGCTTTTTGGCCGCTCTCGTGGGAGCTCGGCAACGAAAAGAGATATCTCGGCCCGCTCGTCTCATATGATGAAGAGGGCGGTGGCAAGCACCTTGTCGTGAGGCCCTTTCTTTCCTCCTATGACTCGGAGGAGGGAGGCACTCTGCATTACCTTTTTCCGCTCGGTAAGAGTACACCTGAGAAATCATACTTCGTGCCTATCTATCTTTCCAAAAAGAGTGAGACAGAAAGCGATGCGGCATTTCTATTGTTTTTCGGCGGCGGATCGGAAAAGAAAGGAAGCTATGGCGGGTTTTTCCCATTTTACGGGTACCTCTATAACAGGTTCTCGCAGGATGAGATAGATTTCTTCGCGTGGCCACTATACAGCCACATAGAGGCGGACGGCGCAACCAAGACAAACGTGCTCTGGCCTTTCTTTGCCTCCTACGGAGGCACCGATCGGGGATTCAAGGCGTGGCCCTTATACGGGGACCATCTGAGACCCGGTGTGAGAAGGACACGTTTTTATCTCTGGCCCATCTTTTTCAAGGACGAGAAGAACCTCGACACTGATGAGCCCATTGACTCCTTTTTTGCCATACCTTTTTATCTTCGCTCCACGTCGCGGCTAAGAGAGTACAAAGCGGTGCTCTGGCCATTTTTCACCTACTCCAGGGACCCGGACAAAGAAAAGTGGAATATCCTCTGGCCCATCTTTTCAAAAACCGCCGGTGAGGAAGACAACGGATACAGCTATTTCCCCATCATCTCCAAAGAGACAAAAGGAAAAGACAGGACCTTCAGTTTCCTCTGGCCCATCTACAGGGAATACGAGTTCTACGTGAAGGATGAACGGTTTTTCCAGCGCAGCATCGTTGTGATCAACCGCTATATGGAGGATGACAGGGGCGTCTTTTTCAATGTCTGGCCTTTCTTCGAATACCAGGCAAAGAACCAGGATGCAACCTTCCTGTTCCCCTCGATTTTGCCCTTCAGGGACCGGGGCTTTGACCGGATTATCAAGCCGCTCATCACCCTCTACGAGCGCAAAAAGACGTCCGATCGAACCACGACGAACCTGTGCTACGGCCTCTATACTTACGAACGGACGGATGAGACCTGGAAAACGCGGTTTGCCTTTATACTCAGTCTCAAAAAGGATAAAGAAGGGCCGGGATTTGAATTCCTCTCGGGTCTTTTCGGGGTTGATAGCAAGAGCGTGAAGATATTTTTTATCCCTATCAAACGCTCAGATAGCGCGACCGACACCAGCGACCAATCGGCGCGAGCCAACTGAGGCTTCCCAGAACTTTGTTGAGGATGAGCCCCCGAGCTTACTCTTCGGTCTTATCGGGATAGAGGTGCATGATGTTTCTGATCACGTCTCGAATGGAGAAGAAGATGTCGAGCATTTCCGGATCGAAATGTCTGCCCCGTTCTTTATTCATGGTTTCGATCACACGTTCTTCTTCCCAGGCCTCTTTGTATGCCCTGCCCGAGCTTAGTGCATCGAAGACATCCGCTACGGCTACTACGCGGCCAAAAGCAGGTATTTCCTCTTGTTTTTTGCCGAGTGCCCTGCCATTGATATCCTGAAGACCGGCGAGGGCCTCTCCGGTGACGTAATCAATATGGCCGGGATATCCCTGGCCGTCCCAGCGTTCGTGATGATTAAGGGTTACGAGAAAAGCTGCTCTATCGAAATCAGAGCGCTGATGCGAGAAAAGCTGTGCGCCAAGATAGGTGTGCTGTTTCATCACCTCGTATTCATAGCTGTCGAGACGGGCCGGTTTCTTGAGGATCAGGTCCGTTATGGCCACCTTGCCCACATCGTGGAGCATGGCTGCCACCTTGAGCACATCCTTATTCCGCTCTATTTCCTGGGTCCCGAAGCCGTGCTCCCTCGCCCAAATTTCATAGATCTCAACGGCGTAAGACGCAACCCTGTTTACGTGCGAGCCCGTCTCCATAGGGTCTCTCAACTCGGCCATCTTGATCATTCTGAGAATAATGTCGCGCGTCATCAGTGCCCGCTCTATGGCTATAGCGGCGTTATTTGCAAAGTGCATGATGTAGGGCTCGTCGCTTCGCGCGAAGGAGATGATCTCGTTCGCACCTCCTTTGGCGTTAATGAGCTGCAGAACGCCGACCACTTCATTGGCGTAAGTCCGAAGCGGCAACGTGAGCACGGATGTAGTCCGATAGCCGGTGATCCTGTCATAGGACGGATCGAAGGAATACGGTACCCCATTTCCCAGACTGTAGACATCGTCAATATTGAGCATCTCTCCCGTATCGGCAACATACCCTGAGATTGATTTGCTATTTACCGGAATCGAAAACGTGGAGTAGATGAGCCTCTTGCCCGCGGGCAGTTTTTTCTGCTCTGTTTCATTCTGCGTGTATCTGAAACGCAGCGTATCGTCTTCCTTGATATATATGGAGCCGGCGTCGGCGTTCGTGAACTGGCGGGCCTTCACGAGAATCCTCTCAAGGAGGATGTCGATATCTTTTATTTGTGTGACTTCGAGCCCGATGTTCAGGACTTCCTGGAGTTTATGCTGTTCATCCGTCATGAGCGAGGTCTCTCCTGTACATGGACCTTCCGGGGTTCTAAAGAGCGGGCAGTTTTAATCGGTGGAAAGGACATACTCAAAGCGGGATTTGAATGCTTCCGGCTCCATATTGGCAGCCTTTGCGAGCCTATCGAGCTTTTCATCCTGAAAATCTTCCTGTTCGAGCCTTATCATATATTTTCGTGCGACCTGATAGGTCTCCGTGTCGGTTCCGACCTTCCTGATTTTTACTTTTCCTGTGGAATAATCGATCATCTCGACGAACGGAACGGGCCGGATGTTGCCCTCATAGGAAACAATCATGGATCCGGAGCCGCCTCTAAGCAGGAACTGCACGGCGCCGAACCCGAGATCGCGGGTGTATTCCACATCGAACGGAATCGGGTTTGCGGCCCTCAACTCGTAGCCGATGTTCTTGTCCACGATACCGACCTTCAGCCCCATTGAATCGAGCGTCTGATTGACTGAATTCTTGAGCAGCCTTCCCAACTGGATCTGGGAAAGCCTCAGCTCGCCTGCTTCATTCTTTTCAACCTCGTCGGACGTTTTCAGTTCTTCCAGATCGAATTTTTCCGATATACCTTCAGCAAGGATAGCCACGCCATAATCCCTGCCCATGGAGATTCTCTTGATGATGGAACCGGCGAGAATGTCGGCGACCTTCTTGAAGGAGAGCCGTTTCCCGGGAAATTCTTCCGGTATGAGCGATACGGTGGCGCCCGCGGCCTTGCCCATGGCGAGCGCAAGGTGACCGGCATGTCTGCCCATGGTGGTGATGAAATACCATCGCCCCATGGTCCGCGCGTCTTCTATGATGTTGTTGACGATGTATACTCCCACGTGGCGCGCCGTTTGATAGCCGAAAGTGGAGAAGCCGCCGGGAAGTGGTATATCGTTGTCTATGGTCTTTGGAGTATGGACTACGCTAATAGAGCCGCGCGCCTCCTTCTCGATCCAGTTCGCCATATAGAGGGTGCCGTCTCCGCCTATGGTGATGAGGTATTTGATGCCGATACCTTTAAGCGTGGTCATCAGCGTTTCGAACTTTGCTTTGGCGTTTTCCGGGGCGTCGCGGGAGGTCCTCAATATGGACCCGCCTGTGGCATGGATTCTCGAAACATCATCGATGCTGAGCGGGACGATCTTACTCGTGCCTTCAAAGAGACTTTTGAAGCCGCCCACAATGCCGACGACCTTTCCGCCCTGGTTGATGGCTTCAATCGTGGCAGCGCTGATGACCCCGTTGATGCCCGGCGCGGGCCCGCCACCAACGACTATTCCCATAAGGCCTTTGTCCATATTTTCTAATTGTGCATCTTTCTCGCTTTATTTGCAAGACTTTTTATCATATCCTGTTACGGCCCACACAGAATGGGCGCGGTCAGAAAGCGAGAGTTAATGAAAATAGGTTTTCATATGCCCATATCAAAAGGCTTCGCACGCACTTTCGAGCAGGCGAAAAAGCTTGGCTGCCAGGTAATCCAGGTCTTTCTCAAGAACCCCCGGTCATGGGAGTATAAAACGTGGAAGGATGAAGAAATTGATGCGTTTCGCAAGCTCCACAAAGAGATCATGGTCTTCGGCCATCTCTCCTATTTGCCGAATCTTGCGAAGATCGATGAGGACGAGCGCAATCTCAAAGCCTTTGTGCACGAGGCCGGGCTCTGTGCTACACTTGGTCTTGATGGCCTTGTGGCACACTGCGGGACGAGGACGGACAAGACGACCGGCGTCAATATGATCGCGGAATCGATAAACAGGGTGCATGAACGGCACGACCTGAAAATTTTGCTTGAGAATTCGTCCGGCCAGGGTACGGCCATCGGCAAAGATGCGGACGAGCTTGCCTTAATCTATGAACGTGTGGAGAGAAAGGAGATGGTCTTTATTTGTATCGATACGGCGCACTTATTTCAATCAGGCTGCGACATACGTGTAAAAAAGACATGGAATGCGTTTCTCACCGGCGTGGAGGAGAAGCTCGGGCCTCACAAAATAGGCGTCTTTCACCTCAACGATTCAAAGACTGCCCTTGCGAGCCGGATAGACCGTCACTGGCATATCGGCAAGGGCCAAATCGGGAAGGGTTTTTTTCGATCTCTTATTAACGACAAAAGGTTTGCCCATCTGGGGGGCGTCATGGAAACCCCCAAGATGGGCAACATGGATGAAGAAAATATGCGCGTTATGCGCTCCTACTTTCTCCGTTGATGTCTCGTTCTTCTTCTTAGTTTTCTGTATTTGTGTTTCCTGATTTTCTTTTTTCTCCACTTCATTACACTGCCCATTCAGTCACCTCGTCATGTTTAAAAAGGACGCATCTTAAGTAAACCGGAAATCGCGAACGCTAACAAGATAACCTTACTCAGGTTTTTTTGCAAGAATATTATGAGAGCCCTGGACTATGTGGGTAAATAGAAGCAACTTAAGGGGCCAAACCGATAGCAAATGGCCTCTCTGGATACTTGGGATGTCGCCTTAAGCCCCGTTCAAGAGGGGATGCGGCCTGTAAGGCGTTCTTCACGTGTTTTGCGATTGAAAAGAGAGAGCAAAACGTCTATAATTACAACCACGCGCCCGTAGCTCAATTGGATAGAGCAACGGACTTCTAATCCGTAGGTTCTGGGTTCAAGTCCCGGCGGGCGCGCTTTTACAAGATCGGTGGTGATTTTGGGTGGGGGATTCATGAAATTACCTCCAGTGCTTTCGTTCCTCTCTGATAGCTTGCCCGTATGCTTCTTAAGTAGATATCTGTAGTCGTAGCCCGTTGATGACCTAAAATTTGCTGAATCACCGGAAGCGGTACACCGCCGTCAGCCATAAGGGAGGCCGCAAGATGTCGTAGGCAATGAAAGGTGAAACGCTTGACTCGTGCCTTCTTGCAG
>Ga0335069_10007203_pt1 | contig 16085 bp, 18 predicted proteins | sample Lox_Sample_11_FD_206714 | JGI IMG/M metagenome (GOLD analysis project Ga0335069, IMG submission 206714) | Soil microbial communities from Loxahatchee National Wildlife Refuge, Florida, United States - Lox_Sample_1.1 | ecosystem: Environmental > Terrestrial > Soil > Wetlands | place: USA... | reverse complement strand
TCGGCGCGGAATGGCGGCGTGGGACGCGAAGACATGGGCGTGTTTCCGTGGGTGGTGGAGGGCCCGATTCATGTCATTGCGGGCGCAACGACGCAATCCGGCGCGGTGCTATGCTAGGCCCACTCAGACCCCAACTCGAAACCCACCCAGGAGGTCGGCATGAACGGCGCCTATAGCATCCGGGTCGAAGGTGCCAAGTACGGCGCCAGCTTCGGCTCGGCCCTGGCGATCGCCATTTCCTATTCGCACAACAGCTCGATCCTGTGGGCGATCATCGACGGGATCCTGAGCTGGATCTACGTCGTCTACGCGGCGCTGTTCTACTGAGGCAGTGCGGCAAACGCCGCGGCGATCGCGCCGGGCGTGGTCAGCCACAGGCGCTCCCGGTTCGACGCGATCTCGCTCAGCGCCCGCCGCAGGTGAGCCAGGCGGTGCGGCTGGCCGACGATGTAGGGGTGAAGGGCGATGCCCATCACCAGCGATTGCCCGCGCGACTGGCGCTGCATCTCTTGGAACTGATCGACGATCATGTCGGCGAAGGCGGGTGCGTCCATCTGCCGGGCCACGATCGCCGGGATATCGTTCAGCTCCTGCGGGTAGGGCACGCTCAAGATGCGGCCGCGGCGGGTGCGGAACCAGGTGGGCTGGTCGTCGTGGCACCAGTCGAGCAGATAGGCATAGCCGGCCTCCTGGAGGAGGTCGGGTGTCACTCGGCTTTGCGAGATCCACGGGCCGAGCCAGCCGCGCGGCGGCGTGCCGGCATGGCGGGTCAGGGTCTCGGTTGAGTCGGCGATCAGCTTCGCTTCTGCCGCCGGATCGAGATCGCCCTGGCGCTCGCTGTTGCTGCGCCCGTGCGCCACGATCTCGTCGCCCCGTGCCGCGAACGCCTTAGGCAGTTCCGGCGCGTACTCGAACATCGCCGCGTTCGCGATGGCACAGGACGGCAGGGTGAGCTCGTCGAGCATCTCCAGCATGCGCCACGCGCCGACCCGGTTGCCGTAGTCGCGCCAGGCATAGTTCAGCACGTCGGGCTGCGGCCCGCCGGGGGCGAGGGCCGCCCCCAGCCCTTCGCCGAACGCGAAATGCTCGAGGTTGACCGCCACGTAAACCGCCAGCCGCTTGCCGCCCGGCCAGGTGAAGTCCGGCCGGCGCGTGATCGGCACGTAATCGTAGCGTCCGTGCGAGGGGAGGGGCATCAGCCGGCCTTGGGGGCAAAGGGTGCGAGGACACCACTATACGATTTCGGAAGCGGCCGTGCGTAGGCGCCCCTCTTGCTCGTGCGCAGGCCGAGGCCGGCCAAAGCCTCGACGAGCTTCACCGCCGCCACCACGCCGTCGACGACCGGCACGCCGAACTTGCGCGAGAGCGCGGCTGCCAGATCGGTCATTCCGGCGCAGCCGAGGATGATCGCCTCGGCACGGTCGGCCGCGAGCGCGCGGGCGACCTCGGCCTCGATCTTGGCCGCGGCGGCAGCAGGGCTTTCCTCGAGCGCCAGAACCGGAACCTCGGCGGCGCGCACCGTGCAGCGGCCTGCGGCCCCGTAGCGGGCGGCCAGGGTCTCGAGCGGGGCAATCGAGCGGGAGAGGGTGGTGACGATGGCGAAGCGATGCGCGAGCAGGGCTGCGAGATGGACGGCAGCTTCGCATAGCCCGACCACCGGGATGGCCACGGCGCTGCGCACGGCGTCGAGGCCCGTATCGTCGAAGCACGCGATGACCGCACCGTCGGCGCCGCCCGCCTCGCCGTCGCAGATCGCCTTGATGAGACCGGGCACCGCGAACGCCTCGTCGTAATAGCCCTCGATACTCGCCGGGCCCATTGCGGACGTGACGGCTTCGATGTCCGTGGTCGGCGCTGCGGCGCCCCGGGCTGATGCCGCGATGCGCGCGGTCATCGCCGCGGTGGTGTTGGGGTTGACGACGAGGAGCCGCACGTCGTCAGCCGCGGCGCTGCGCCGACCGGCGGCGCTGGATCAGGACGACGGCGGCCAGGCAGCTTGCGATGACGATGAACGAGAACGCGGTCGTCAGCGTCCCGAGCGCATACAAGACCGGCGTCGTGATGTTGGTGGTCATCGCGTAGATCTCGAGCGGCAGGGTGTTTTCTGAGCCGGCGGTCAGAAGGGTGCGCGCGAACTCGTCATAGGAGAGCGTGAAGCCGAACAGGGCGATGCCGAGCAGGCTCGGGGCGATGATGGGAAACACCACGTGCCGCAGCGCCTGCCAGGGCGTGGCGCCGAGATCCCGCGCCGCCTCCTCGTAGGCCGGGTTGAACCGGCTGAACACGGCGAACATGATCAGGAGCCCGAACGGCAGGGTCCATGTGAGCTGGGCGCCGAACGCCGAGCTGTACCACGCCGTGTCGAGCCCGAGCTCCGCGTACATGAGGCCGATGCCGAGGCTGACCAGGATGGACGGCACCACCAGGCCCGCCACGGCGAGATAGAACACCGCTGTGTCGCCGCGAAAGCGCTTGCGGAAGGCGAGGCCGGCCGCCAGCGACACCGCGACCGTGGTGACCATCACCATGGCGCCAAGCGCCAGCGACCGCCGCACCGAGCCGCCGAAATCGCCGACCAGCTGGCGCTGGAACAGGTTTCCGAACCAATGGAACGACCAGCCGTTCATCGGCAATGTGAGGCCGCCATTCGGCCCTTGGAAGGAGAGCACGGCGATGGTGATCGTGGGCCCATAGAGGAACAGCACGTACAGGCCGAAGAAGCCGGCCAGGAGATAGAAGCCGAGCGAGCGCTTGCCGTCACGCATCGGAGCCGCTCCCTCCTGCCTTGGGCGCCAGCTCACGCCTGATGTCGACCGTGCGCACGATGACTGCGATCAGGGCAAGGACCAGGACCAGCAGCAGCACCGCGTTGGCCGCCGCGGCGGGATATTGCAAAAGGCCGATCGAGTTCGCCATCATCAGTCCCACCGAGGCGCTTTGCCCGCCGCTCATCACCCGCACGGTGACGAAGTCGCCCATCACCAGGCTCACCACGAAGATCGAGCCGATGGCGATGCCGGTCTTGCTGAGCGGGATAACCACGTTCCACAGGATCTGCGCGCCGCTGGCGCCGGCGTCGCGCGCTGCCTCGATGAGCGAGCGGTCGATGCGCATCATCGAATTGAAGATCGGCACCATCATGAAAAATGTGTTGAGGTGCACGAGCGCCAGCACCACCGCAAAGTCGGAGAACAAGAGGAACTCGAGCGGCTGATGGATCAGCCCGACCTTGAGCAGCACCATGTTGAGAAGGCCGTTCCGGCCGAGGAACGGGATCCACGAGATGGTGCGGATGACATTCGACGTCCAGAACGGCACGGTGCACAGGAGCGAGAGGGCGATCTGCCAGACAGCCGAGCGAATGTGGAAGGCGAGGAAGTAGGAGAGCGTGAACCCGATCAGAAGCGTGAGCGCCCAGGTGAGGACTGCGAACCGGAACGTGTTGAGATAGGTGTCCCAGGTGACCCGGGAGAAGAGCAGCTCGCGATAGTTCTCGAGCGTGAAGGTCGGGATGATCCGCACGGAATCGTAGTCGAAGAAGCTGACGACGATCGTGGCGGCGACTGGAAAGACCAGAAAGCAGATGAAGACCAGGCTCAGCGGTGCCGCTTGCAGATAGGCGGCCGCACCGGCCCAGGATAGACGCCCGGGCGACGCCACGGCGGCTGGCCGCACGCCGTCCGGCGCCGCGACGGGGATGCTGCTCATGCCGCGATGAATTCGTTCCATTTCTGGAGCAGGTAGCGGTCCTCGTCCATGACCGAGTTCCAGCACGAGACCTTGCCCATGCGCTCGTAGAACGAACCGCCATCGCGGACGGTGCCCGCATGTTCCATGACCTTGCCATCCGGTGCCACGATGTCGCCCTTGGCGGGCTTGCCCTCCATCCAGTAGCCCCACTCGTCGTCCGACATGTACTTCTTCGCCGTGTCGAGCACGGCGGAGTAGTAGCCCTGCCGGTTGAGGAAGGCGCCGACCCAGCCGGAGAGATACCAGTTGATGTACTCGTAGGCGGCATCCAGGAGCGGCCCCTGGACGTGCGCCGCGACCGAAAGTCCGCTGGCCCACGAGCGATAGCCCTCTTCCAGCGGCTGGTAGACGCAGGGGATGCCCTTCGAGCGCACCGCGGTCACGGCCGGGGACCACATCGACTGAATGATCACCTCGCCCGAGGCCATGAGGTTGACGCTCTCATCAAAACTCTTCCAGAAGGCGCGGAACTGGCCCGCCTTCTTGGTCTCGATCAGGAAGGCGATCGTCTTGTCGATCTCCTCCTTGGTCATGTTGCCCTTGTCCTTGTATTTGAGCTTGCCCAGCGACTCCATGACCATGGCCGCGTCCATGATGCCGATCGAGGGGATGTTGAGGATCGAAGTTTTGCCTTTGAACGCGGGGTCGACAAGGTCGCGCCAGTTCTTGATCGGCCGGCCGACGAGATCGGGGCGGATGCCGAGCGTATCTGCGTTGTAGATGGTCGGGATCATCGTCGCCCACTCGGTCGGCGCCTTGGCGAACGTCTTTGAGGCCTTGCCTTCGACGAACTCGACCGTGTGCGGGGCCGTCCCCTGCGCCACCTTGGACTCGGGGGTCAGCTTGCCGGTGATGAAGATCGGCACGATGTTCTCGAAATATTTGATGCGCTTGGTGTCGAGCGGCTGCAGCACGCCGGTCGGAAACACCTTCTTGCAGCTGAAATACTCGATGTCGGCGATCTCGTAAGATTTGGGCTGCGTGACCGCGCGCTGGATGGCGGCGTCGGTATCGGTTGCGGTCATTTCGAGCGTGATGCCGAGGTCCTGCTTGCAGCGCTCGGCGATCGCGTTGATGTTCGACGTCCCGGTGCCGAACTGGCGCAGGGTGATGTTGGTGTACTTCTGGGCCCACACGGTCGGGAACCCGGTGACGAGGGCTGCAGCGCCGGCGGCGGCTCCCGTCTTGAGCAGGCGGCGGCGCGTGAGACTGGATGACGAGCGCTTGGTCATGGAGACCTCCCCTTTAGCTGGAAGCAGCGACAACGGAATGGGCATCGGCCGCGGACCAGGCGATGCGGGCCCGGTCGCCGACGCGGAACGGATGACCGAAGAACGTGCCGTCGGGCACTTGCGACAGCAGGCGAATGCCGAGATCCGCCTCGAGGGTCACGTGGACGCGCGGGCCCTGGTATTCGATGGCGCTGATCCGGCCCGGCAGGCTCGGCTCAGCCGGGGCCTCGATTCCGGTCAACCTGCAGCGGTCGACCCGGATCGCCAGCTCCGTCTGTCCATCGTGTGGAATGAGATTGTGCCCGCCGAGGAAGCGCGCCACGAACGCGGTCTTCGGGCGGTCGAACACCTCGCGCGGATGGTCGGCCTGCTGGATGCGCCCGTCCCGCATGACGACAGCGAGATCGGAGAGCGCCATGGCCTCTTCTTGAGAGTGCGTGACGTGGATGAAAGTGATCCCGAGTTCACGCTGCAAGCGCTTGAGCTCCTCGCGCATGCGCCCGCGCAGGAATGGATCGAGGGCTGACAGCGGTTCGTCGAGCAGGAGCACCTTTGGCTTGGTGATCAGGGCGCGCGCCAGGGCCACGCGCTGCTGCTGCCCGCCGGAGAGCTGGACCGGCAGGCGGCCGGCATATTCGGTCATGTGCATCAGCTCGAGAAAACTTGCGGCCTCCTTGCGCCGCACGGCCTTGGCGACCCCGCGCATCTTGAGGCCGAAGGCGACGTTGTCGAGGGCGGTCAGGTGCGGGAACAGCGCGTAGCTCTGGAACATCATCGCGGTGCCGCGCCGGGCGGGCGCCAGGTCGGTGACGTTCTGGCCGGCGATCAGGATGTCGCCGTCCGACGCGGTCTCGTGGCCGGCGATCAGCCGGAGGGTCGTGGTCTTGCCGCAGCCGCTCGGCCCCAAAAGGCAGCAATAGCTTTGCTCGGGTACGCGCAGGGAGACGTCGTCAACCGCGGTCGCGCCGCCGTAGCGCTTGCTTACGGCAATCAGTTCAACGTCATAGCGCATCGTGGTATCCGCCCATGCCGCCGCCCGTCTGACCGGGCTCGCAACTTGCGTGCCACGGGCCTGCCGCCGGTCAGGCGCATGCGGCGATCACGGCCACCGGACCGCCGCCATCCGGCCCCTGGTGCTCCGCACCGCCGGACACGAACAGATCGGTGCGCCCGATCAATCCCGCGACCGCGCCCGCGACGAACGCACGGGCATGGCGGGTGGCGGGGATGTCGCTGTCGTCGAGCATGGCGTGGCGGGCACCGCGGATGGAACCGAATGAGGAGGGCTCCGCTTTGACGAGAAGCGCGCGCACGCGCTCGCGCTGCGCCTCGGTCAGCTGCCGCGCGACCTCGATGCCGGCGCCGGCGAGCGCATCGTGCACCGCCGGCACGTCGATCGCATCGTTCATGACGCCATGGCTGATGACCAGATCTCCGGCCCAGGCGTCGCTGTTCCCGAGCACGATGACTTCGTTCTCGAGCAGCTCGATGCCGGCCGACACGCTCGCGCGCCCCGACCATAAGCCGAAATCCTGACAGACGACGTCATCGGACAACGCGGCTTCCTTGAGCTCGCCGAGCCCCAGGCCGACGCCGAGAGCCGAGGCGCCGCGCGACAGCCCCATCGACGCGTAGGTGTCATGCGTTGCCGGCCGCCGGCCGCGTGCCATCGCCTCGGCGTGGCGCTGGGCGGTAATCAGCGGGCATTTGACCTGGACGAAATGGACGTCGGCGTCCGAGGTGATCCCGGCATCCTTGATCGCCGCGCGTACCGCCGCGGCCGTCTCCTGGATCTGCGCCATCCGGCCGATCTCCTCGGCGCGGAACGGCCGCGTCGCCGCTGTGCCGATCGCCAGGCGCTTGCCGCGCCCGGATGCGGGACCGGCCCCCGACCTTACGGCATAGATGATGAAATGCGGCGACAGGCCGCCCTCGGTGCCGCCCGACATCACCATGCCGATGCGCTGCGCCACCTCGGCCCGCGAACAACCCAGCCGGGGGGCAAGGGCGGTCTTCAGCGCCTCGATGGCGTAGGGCCGCGTGAAGTCGTTGACGCAGCCGTTGCCCTCGGTCTTGCCGAAGATGGCCACGATCTCCTGTGCCTTGAGCGCACCGCCATCGAGCAGCTTTTCGAGCGCCGACGCATCGCCCGGATCGGCCATCGGCACACGGAACACCAGCGCCTGCTTCGTCGCTGCCATCGTAGGACCTTCTGGGGTGGGCGTTGGCCGACGCTAGGCGGCAGGACCTAGACCGGGTAGCGGCAAGAAACGCTCCGAGCGCTCTCTTTTTTCGCTCGCTTGGCCCGGGTTTCGCATGAGCCGGTCGGATCGGGATCGGGGACAGGAGGCAGAGCCATGAGCCTGACGCAGCTGGTTCAGCCGCGCGCATTCCGCTACGTCGAGGCCGTGGCCCGGCTGGGCTCTATCCGGCGGGCCGCGGAGCAGCTCAACATCGCGTCGTCGGCGGTGAACCGCATGGTGCTCGAGCTCGAGCGGGCCCTGGATGCGAAGTTATTCGAGCGCTTGCCGCGCGGGGTGCGCCTGACCTCGGCCGGCGAATACCTGTTGCTGCACATCCGCCGCAGCGCCCTCGATTTCGATTCCGCGCGCGGGCAGATCGACGGCCTCAAGGGCGTGCAGCGCGGCCATGTCACGATCGCGGCCGTCGAGGCGGTCATCGAGCCCTGCCTCGCGCGCGCGTTGGCCGGCTTTCATCTCGCCCATCGCCGCGTATCGTACCGGGTGCGGATCGAGGGCTCGGTCGAGGTCGCGGATGCGGTGGCGCAAGAGCAGGCCGATCTTGGGTTGACGTTGAACGCACCCGCGTCGGCGCGCCTCATCATCCTGTCGACCGCGCCCTATTTCCTGCATGCGTTCGTCAGCGCAGGCCATCCGCTCGCCAAGCGTCAGGCGCTGCGGCTGCCCGACTGCATCGGCTATCCGGTGGCGATGGGCGACGAGACCCTGGGCGGGCGGCAGCGCCTCGAGCGCGCGTTCGAGCAAACCCAGCTCGACTTCCGGCCGTTCCTCGCCGCGAACTCGCTTGCCCTTATGATGCAGACCGGCCGCCATTCGGATGCGATCTGCTTTCAGGCGCTGCCCTCCCCCCGCCGGCGCAAAATCGGGAAGCTGGTCGCGATCCCGCTCGCCGACCGCCAGGTCGCCCAGGTCGAGCTGGCGCTGATCGCCAACCGGCGTCGTGGTCTGTCGACCGCGGCGGCGAGCGTCGCTGCCGAACTGTCACGTGCCATGCGCGAGACCGCCCTGGCACGCTGATTGCTGATCTCTGCGGCCAAGCTGCCAGAGGCCGACGATGACCGCGATTCAGCCGAGTTTCGAGGCAGAAGCACCTGCGGCTGCCGCCGATCTGCGCGCTTTGCTCGAGCGCTCGGACCGCAAGGGCCTCGTGCGCCTGGGCGTTCATCTCGGCCTGCTCGGCGTCACCGCGTCCGCAATTTTCTTCGCCCAGGGCTCGCTGCTGCTGATCCCGGCACTTGTCGTGCACGGCATCCTGATCGCGTACCTGTTCGCCCCGTTTCACGAGGGCGTGCACTACACGCCGTTCAAGACCCGCCGGCTGAACGACATCGTGTCGTGGCTGTCGGGCGTGGCGATCGTGTGGAACGCCACGTACTACCGTTACTCGCACCTGGCGCACCACCGCTTCATCCAGGATCCCGAGCGCGACCCCGAGCTGCGCATGCGCAAGCCGGTCACTGTCGCGGAGTACCTGCAGCGCATTTCCGGCTATCCGCATCTGCGGAACAATGTCCGGACCCTGCTGCGTGTGGCGGCCGGCCGGTTCGAGAACATGCCGTTCATTCCCGAGCCGTCGCGCTGGCGCGTCCAGCGCTCGGCGATCGCCCATCTCGTGGTGTACGCCGGTGTCGCGGGGGTCGCGACCGTCTATCCGCGGCCCGTCCTGCTCTATTGGCTGGTCCCGATGCTGCTCGGCTGGCCGTTCCTGCTGTTCGTGCTGTTCGCCGAGCACACCGGCTGTGCCGACTCAGGCGACAATTATCAGAACACGCGCACGACCTACACGTGGTGGCCGCTGCGCCTGATCTTCTGGAACATGACGTTCCACGCCGAGCATCACATCAATCCGGCGATTCCGTTCCACGCCCTGCCGGCGGCGCATGCGCTGATGAAGCCGCGGATCGCGCATATCTCGCCCGGCTATCTCTCGTGGACGAGCGGCCATGTCAAGAAACTGTGGGCCACACCATGACTCCGACCTTCCGGATCGTCTCTTTCGGTCTTGCCGTCGTCGTGTGGGCTGCCGCCGGCCCGGCTTCGGCTCAGACCCGAATTCGCTATGACAATGGCTGGCTGTTCGACGGCGGCCACGCCTATGGCGCGCTGGCGCAGGACCGTGGCTGCTTCGCGCGCGAAAAGCTCGAGGTCACGATGGATCGCGGCATGGGCTCGAGCGACACGCTCAGCAAGCTCGCGGCGGGCGCGTACGACGTCGGCGAGGCCGATTTCAACACCACGGCGCAGTTTGCCGCGACCCATCCGGAGAGCGGAGTTGTCGTGATCTTCGTCATTTCCGACGGCTCGCCCGCGTCGGTCATGGCGCTCAAGGGCCACGGCATCGAGAAGCCGCAGGACCTGGTCGGCAAGAGCATTGCAGATCCGGTCGGCGAGGCGGCGCGGGTGCTGTTTCCCGCCTTCGCCGCCGCAAACAATTTCGACCCCGGGGCCGTGAACTGGATTAGCATCGCCGCCAATCTGCGCGAGCAGCTGCTGGCCCAGAGCCGGACGGACGCGATCGTGGGCCACGTCTTCGTGATGCGAACCGGACTGTCGCGGCTCGGCATCAAGCCCCAGGACACCGTGGCTCTTCGCTATGCCGACTGGGGCGTCGATATCTTCGGCCCATCGCTCGTCACCACCCATGCCTGGGCCGAGGCGCACAGACAGGCGGCCACATCGTTCGTCCGCTGCATTGCCGAGGCGCTCAAGATCGAGATCGCAGATCCGAGAGGTGCTGTCGCCGCCGTCAAGGCGCGAAACTCGATGCTCGAAGACGAGCTCGAGGTCGAGGCCCAGAAGTTTTCCGACACCCTGGTCCTGACCGACAACGTGCGCAAGAACGGCCTGAGCTACGTGACCCGCGAGCGGCTCGACCGCACGCTCAAGCAGTTGTCCGAGGCGCTCGGGGTCGCGATGCCTCCCGCCGACCGCGTGTGGACGGAGAGATATCTGCCGCCGGCCGCCGAGCTCAAAGTCGCCGATCCGCCGTCGGCAAGATAGGTCATCGGAGCTTCGGCATCACCTCGCTCGCGAACATCTCCATGTTGCGCTTGGCGAGGTGGTCGGGCATCACGCCGAACTGCAGCATCGTGATGAGGATGCCGACGCCGGTCTGGTCGCGCATGCGCTCGATCTTCTCGCGCACCGTCTTCGGGCTGCCGATGAGGGCCGTGCCGTTGCCGATCAGGTCGTCGACCGTGTGATTCTGCACCCGCTGGCCGATCTGCTTGCGCATCTTCATCGTGACTTTCATCGACGAGATCGACGTGTAGCCGGGCGGAAGCAGCATCTCGATCGGCATGGGCAGGAAGTTGTTGAACAGCGATTCGATCCCGGCCTTGGCCTCGTCGCGCGCCTTTTCGTCCGTATCGGCCACGTAGCACGGCACGGCCCAGCCGAGCTGGTCGCTCGTCGCCGTGTAGCCGTGCTGCTCCTTTGCGATCTCCTTGTAGAGGTTGAGATAGCGCACGACCGCGGCCTCGGTCGAGAAAGTGACCAGGAACGGATATTTGCGCGCGGGGTCGGACGCCCAGACGATCGTCTCGCGCGAGCCCATGGAGGGGATCCACACCGGCGGGTGCGGCGTCTGGTAGGGCCGCGGCCACAGATTCACGTAGCGCAGGCGGAAGTGGTCGCCCTCGAACTCGAACGGCCCGGGGCGCGTCCACGCCTGGATGATGAGGTCGTGCGCCTCGTGGAAGCGGTCGTGCGAGAACGCCGGGTTGACCCCGGTCGAGTGATATTCGGCGCCGATGCCGCGCACGAAGCCGGTGATCAGCCTTCCCTTCGAGAGCACGTCGAGCATCGCGAATTCTTCGGCGATGTTGACCGGGTTGCTGACCAGCGGCAGCGCACGGCCGAGCACCGCGACCTTGACCTTCTTCGTGCGCTGGATCAGGGCGCTGGCGATCAGGTTGGGGGCCGGCATCATGCCGTAGGCGGTCTGGTGGTGCTCGTTGCACGCGATCACGTCGAAGCCGAGCTCTTCGGCATAGGCGAGCTGATCGAGGTACGAATCGTATTCCTCGGCACCCTTCTTGGGATCGTAGAACTTGTTGGGCAGCACCACCCAGGCCGAGCGGTGGGCCTTCGCCGCCTCGAGGTCGAGCGGGCGATAGGGCATCAGATGGAAGGCGACGAACTTCATGAGCGCACCCGATCGAGAAAAGCGAGGACCTTTGCGGCGACGGGCTCGACCTTCTCGATATGCGGAGAGTGGCCGCAGCCGTCGAGCACCGTCACCTCGGCCTCTTTGACGCGCTCGCCCCACAGCCGCGCATAGATGCCCGGCAGGATCTTGTCCTCGCGGCCCCAGATCACCTGCGTCGGCACGGCGATGCGGTGCAGCCACTTCTCCAGGTCGGGATTGAACCAGCGCGGCTCCCAGCCGAACTTCACAGCCGACAGGTTGTTCTGCATCTGCTCGTCGAGCTGCTCGTCGGTCGGCGGCGGCGCGGCGAGGGCCGCCTCGGCGAGGGCCTGGTCGTGGAAGCGGTTGCGCACCGCCTCCTCGGGAGACCAGATGAAATTGTCGCCGGGCGGGTGGCCCTTGACGCGGATGCCGGCCGGGGCGAGCAGCGTCAGGCTCGCGATGCGCGTGGAGTTGCGCACCGCCGCTTCGGCCGCGGTCCAGCCGCCCAGCGAATGGCCGATCACATGCACCGGCGCCTTGTACGTCGCGTCCAGGACGTCGAGGTAGTACATCGCGAGATCGGGCACGTTGCGGATCCACGCCGGATTGTCTGAGACGCCGAAGCCGGGATGTTCCGGCACCAGCACCTCGTAGCGCTGGGCCAGCTTGTCGAAGAACGGCAGCCACAGCGGCCAGCCGCCGGCGCCGTGCAGGAAGATCAGCTGCGGCCCGCGGCCGCCGCGCCGGACGCGGACGCCGACGCCACGGGTGGTGAGACGATCGGAGGTGGAATTCATGGCGCTCTCTCCCGCGGGCGGCGCTGCATGGCGCTCGCCGTTCGTTGAGAGCGACTATAGCCGAAAGCCGGTAACGCTCACCAGCAAGCGGCCCTTACCCCGCGGGCTTTAGTGGCTGCCGACCACGTCGAGGATGTAGTTGGCCCAGTGCAGGAAGGTGCCGCGGTCGCTGAGGATGACCAGGGCTGGCGCCACGGTGAGGCCGAGGGTCACGGCTGCCGTGTAGCTCAGCCCGTGCAGGAAGCGCCGGCCGAAGCTCGGCTTGGGTGCGGCCGCGGGCGGGCTGGCCAGGGGGTGGGGATGAGAGCGGGGGAACGGGGTCACGGTCATGAGATGTCCACAGGAGGGGATACGGCTCACCTAGGTAGACCCGTGACAGGGCGGTATTGGGATGAGTCCCTAGGTGGGATGGGAAATACCCTTAGGTGCAACGCACTCGCATGGACGCGCGCACCAGCCCTGCCTATCCTCACGGTTTCCGATATGGGGAGACGCCATGAAAGCCTGCTGGTACGAGCGCACGGGACCCGCCAAGGACGTCCTGCAGTTCGGTGACATGCCGACACCCGAGCCGGGTCCGGGCGAGGTGCGGGTCAAGGTGATGGTCTCGGCCGTCAACCCGTCCGACACCAAGGGGCGGAGCGGCTGGCGCGGCCGTGGCATGACCAGCCCGCGGGTGATCCCGCACCAGGACGGCTCGGGCGTGATCGACAAGCTCGGTGCCGGCGTCGCCGGCCGGCGCGTAGGCGAGCGCGTGTGGCTCTACATGTGCCAGCGCGGCAAGCCGTTCGGCAGTGCTGCGGAATATACGGTCGTGCCGGCCGAGCGTGCCGTGTCCCTGCCGGATCACGTGAGCTTCGAGGAAGGGGCGTGCCTCGGCATCCCGGCCATGACCGCGCATCGCGCCCTGCATCAGGACGGCGACATCAAGGGGCAGGCGGTCCTGGTCCAGGGCGGGGCAGGGGCCGTCGGGTTCTACGCGGTGCAGCTTGCGAAGCTGGCCGGCGCCAAAGTGGTCATCGCGACCGTGAGCCGCGACGAGCAGGCCGCCCAGGCCCGGCGCGCGGGCGCCGACCACATCGTGAACTACAAGACCGAGCGCGTGGCCGAGCGGGTCGCGGCCCTCGTCGGCCAGAAGCCGCCGCTCGACCGAATCGTCGAGGTGGCGCTGGGCGCCAATATCGATGCGGACGTCGAGATGCTGCGGCCCAACGGCGTGATCGCGGCCTATTCCAGCGACGCCGTGCCCGAGCCAAAGCTCCCGTTCGTCCACATGCTGGTGAAGGACCTCACGGTCCATACGCTCATCATCTACGAGGTGCCGCAGGCGGCCCGCGATGCCGCGGCGCGCGACATCAACAAGGCGTTGAACGATCGCAAGCTCGTGCACCAGATCGCCGAGGTGTATCCGTTCGAGAGGATGGCGGCGGCGCACGACCGCATGGAAGAGGGCCGCGCCATCGGCAAGCTCCTGATCCGCGTCGCCGCCGGCTGATCACGTTTCCGTTAACTGTAACCAATCCATGGGCTGGGGCGAACCTTGAAACGTGGCGAGTGAGTTCGCCGCGACAACGGGAAACTTTAGGGAGCCCAGATCATGATCATCGCCAATCGCGCCTTGCTTGCCCTGTCCGCTGCGACCATCGCCCTCGGCCTCGCGGCCAGCCCGGCCGCCTTCGCCCAGACCAGCCAGGGCACGATGTCGAAGGATTCGATGTCGAAAGATTCCATGGGAAAAGACACCATGAAGAAGGACACGATGTCGAAAGATTCGATGGGGAAGGACACGATGAAGAAGGATTCGATGTCCAAGGATTCCATGGGGAAAGACTCCATGGGCAAGGATTCGATGAAGAAGTAAGCGGCGAACCTCGGGCTGGCCAGACAGCGGTCCGAGGTTCTCTCCTCCGGACGGATATTCTCATGAGAGAGACAACGCGACGCGAGGCGATCGTGGGCGGAGCCGCCCTGGCGCTTGCCGCCACCGCTGTGGGCCGCGGCGCCGCCGCGGCGTCGGCCCCGGTGGTGGTCGAGCTCTTCACCTCGCAGGGCTGCAATTCGTGCCCGCCGGCGGATTCCTATCTGGCCGAGCTCGCGCGCCAGCCGCAGGTTCTGGCGCTCGCCTATCACATCGACTACTGGGACCAGCTCGGCTGGCGCGACCCGTTCTCGAGCCCGGCGGCGACGGCCCGCCAGCGCGCCTATGCCGAGACGCTCGGCCTGCGCACGATCTACACCCCGCAGATGGTGATCGGCGGGCGCATCGACGCCGTCGGCTCGGACCGCGCGCAGGTCGCAGCCGCGATCGCCGCGGCAGCCGGTCCTGCGGTGCCGGTGGCGCTCAGCGGAGACCAGGACGCGCTCGCGATCCGGGTCGGTGCGGGAGCGGGCCGGGGCCGCATCTGGCTCATGGACTACGATCTCGAGCACGAGACCCACATCCGCGCCGGCGAGAACCGCGGCCGGACGCTGGTCAACGTCAATATCGTCCGCCGCATCGAGGAGCTCGGCGCTTGGGCCGGCTCACCTGTCGCCTTCACGCGGCCACGTCCGGCCCCCGGCGCTGGCAGCGCGGTGCTCGTGCAGTCCGAGAGCGGCGCCATCCTCGGCGCCGCCTCCATCACGGCATGAACATCACTGCATGAACCAGCCGTGGCTGACCACGAGCGACTGGCCGGTCAGCGCATTCGATTCGAATCCGGCGAGGAAGAGCGCGCAGGCGGCCACGTCCTGAACGGTCGTGAATTCGCCGTCGACCGTCTCCTTCAGCATGACGTTCTTGACCACGTCGGCTTCCGAGATGCCGAGCTCCTTCGCCTGCTCGGGGATCTGCTTGTCGACCAAGGGCGTGCGCACGAAGCCCGGGCAGATGACGTTGGCGCGCACCCCGTGCTTCGCGCCTTCCTTGGCCACGACCTTGGCGAGGCCGATCAGCCCGTGCTTGGCGGTCACGTAGGGGGCCTTGAGCGGCGAGGCCTCCTTCGAGTGCACCGAGCCCATATAGATGATGCTGCCGCCGCCGCCCTGCTTGTACATCTGGCGCAGGGCCGCGCGCGTGGTCAGGAACGCCCCGTCCAAATGGATGGCGATCAGCTTCTTCCAGTCCGCGAACGCGAACTGGTCGAGGGGGGCTACCGTCTGGATGCCGGCGTTGCTGATGAGGACGTCGATACGGCCGAACGCCTCGACCGCCGCACTCATGCCCGTCTCGACCTGGCCCTCGTTCGTCACGTCCATGGCGACGCCGACGGCGCGCTTCTGGCCGGCGTTCAGCTCGTCCGCGGCACTCTTAGCACCCGACAGGTTGAGGTCGGCGATGACCACCTTGGCGCCGGCGTTGACGAACTCGCGGGCGATCTCCTTGCCGATGCCGCTTGCGGCACCCGTGACGACGGCGACCTTGTCCTTGAGGCTCATGTTTTGTCTCCTTGGTGAGTGCGGTCGGTGACAACGCGATTCATTCGCGGCCGTCTTGGGCCAGGTCGAACGTGAACACGCCGGCGAGGTTGTTGGGACGCTCGAGCACCTCGGGATGACGCAGGGTGCGCACGGTGTCTTGATAGCCGGCGCGCCAATGGTCCTCCATGCTGAGCCGGGAGAACTCGTAGTCCTTCGAATCGCCCTCGTATTCCTTGGACCGGTAGATCAGCTGGATGATGTTGTAGACCTTGCGGTCGACGCGCGGGCTGAGCGTCTTGTATTCAGGGCTGTCCTTCAGATCCTCCGGCAGCTTGTCCAGAAGACTCGCCAGCGTACAGCGCAGCCGTTGCATCTGCTTGAAACGGTCCGAGTTGGCGCGCGTGCGGCTGGAATATTGGATCTCCTTCTGCCGCGTCGACACCTCGGCGATGTTGCGCGGGAAGGCGCCGCGTGCGCTCCACAGATCGACCTGGAAGGCGAGCGTGTCCAGCCA
>Ga0335069_10007202_pt1 | contig 16090 bp, 9 predicted proteins | sample Lox_Sample_11_FD_206714 | JGI IMG/M metagenome (GOLD analysis project Ga0335069, IMG submission 206714) | Soil microbial communities from Loxahatchee National Wildlife Refuge, Florida, United States - Lox_Sample_1.1 | ecosystem: Environmental > Terrestrial > Soil > Wetlands | place: USA: Florida... | reverse complement strand
AGCGTGCAGGATTTCCTCAACTCGAGCTTCGAGCGCGATCTGAAGCCGGACGTGCAATCGGTCATGCCGCCCTGGCCCACGCTGCGCGAGCGTCATCGCTTCATGTCGACGTCGGACGCCTTGGATCTGGTGTTCGCGTCGGTGAGCAACTTCTATCGCTACCGAAAGCCGATCCGTTCCGCGATCGAGGACCACGCCCGTGCGGCGGTCGATTGGGTGCGCGGCCGCGGCAGCGACGCCAGCTACGGTGTGTACCCCGACGGCTTCACGGCGCGCCGCTTCCGTCTGCCCACCGGGCATGGGCCGAGTCTCGACCTGGAGTACTTCGTGCATCCGGCGTGGATTCAGCAACGCGGCACCGTGCGCATCGACTTCGCCATGGGAGGCCACGTCCTCGCCTCGCGTCTGGAGATCGAGCCCGGCTGGAAGTCCGTCCACCTGACCATCCCGGCGAGCGGCGCGGGAGCGCTCGAGGTGGCGACCGACAGCGTCTGGAGCCCCCGTGCGGCCGGAATTGGCGACGACACGCGCCTGCTCGGCGTCCAGCTCCGCTCGGTGCCCGAGGCGCTCGCGCAGCGCCAGAAGCCGCCGTTTCGCTATCCGCCCCTCGACGAGCGCGACGTCGACGAATTCCTGCGCATGGGCGGCGCGACCGGCGCCGCCTTCGCCGCGCGCTGGCACGACGCGCTCGACTCGCAGACCGATTTCGGCACGCGCCTGCGTGCCTGGCGGGACACCCGTCACGCCCTGCACGACGCCCCGTTCGAGGCAACCGGCGAGTTCCGCGAGCTCGAGGGCCTGGTCGACGATCTCACCCGGCACGGGATCTCCGTCATCCTGCTCAACACGCCGGAATGTCCGCTCGTCGGTGACTATCAGGACGGGCCCTTCTACCAGGGCTACCGCGCGTTTCTGCGCGGGCTGGCGGCGAACTATCCGCGGGTGCAGTTCTACGATCTCGTCAACAGCATCCCGGCCGAGGATTTCAACGACGTCATGCACGTCAGCTACCTGGGAACCGTCAAGCTGGGCCCGCAGTACGCCACCATGCTCGACGACGCGATCCGCCGGCGCGCCGACGCGACCGCGCCTGGGTCAAAAGCGCACGTAGATGAACTGCTTCGCCCCGGTGTCGCCCCAGAGCAGAATGCTGAACCCGAGCGTGCAGTAGGCCGCCCAGCGGAGCCAACCGGGCATCCCGCCAACCAGGGCTGACAACCGCCCGCGCCGCTGCAAGAGGTGGACGCTCTCCATCACGATCACCGCCCAGACGGCCAGCGGCGCGTCGGCCTGCGTCCAGCCGAGCGCGCTGAATCCGGCGGCGTGGGCATGCGCGGCCGATCCGCGCAGGGCGAGCAGCGGACTGAGGCACAGGCGCAAGACGTGCCACGCCTGCCCGAGCGTGTCGGCGCGGAAGAGAATGAACGACCCCACCACCATGTTGAAGGTCACCAGCGGACCGATCAGCGTGTGGAGGCGTTGCAGGACGGGCCGCGCACGCAGCCACTTGGTGCGCGCGCGCAACGTCAGCGACGACCCGACCAGGTAGGCGGCGTGCACGAGGCCGTAGACCACGAAGGTCAGGCGCGGGCCGTGCCAGACGCCGATCGCGACCATGTTGATGACCAGGCTCACGATCAGCCCGACCTGCCCCCAGTTGCGCAGCGCCATGCGCACGGGCGTGAACAGGTAGTCGCGCAGCCAGGTGGTCAGGGTCATGTGCCATCGCCGCCAGAACTCCTGGATGTTCTCGGCGTAAAATGGAGAGTCGAAGTTCGGCGGTGACTGGATGCCGAACAGGCGCGCCGAGCCGATCGCGACGTCGGTCAGGCCGGCGAAGTCCGCATAGAGCTGGATGGCGAACAGATAGGTCGCCAGCGCCACCACGCCGCCGGTGAACTTCTCCGGGCGTGCGTACACCTGATCGACCACCACGCCGAGCCGGTCGGCGACCACCAGCTTCTCGAACAGCCCGAACAGGAGCAGCTGCAACCCGCTGATCACCATGCGCGGGTGCGGTCGCCCGAGATGCTCCACCTGCCGGAGAAAATCGTCGGCACGTTGGATCGGACCGCTCAGGATCTGCGGAAAGAAGGCGGCATAGGTCGCCACCGCGGCGAAGCTGGGGCACGGCGCGCTGCGCTGCCAGTAGATGTCGACGAGATAGCTGATGAGCTTCAGCGTGTAGTACGAGATCCCGACGGCGCCAACGAAGTGGGCCACCAGGGCGGCGCCGACCGTCGAGCCCGCCAGCCAACCACCGCCCCCCGCGCCGAGACCGCCGAGGTACTTGAACGCCACCAGCGGCACCAGCAGCAGCCCGACCCCGGTCCACAGATACGCCGTCCGCGCCCGGCCGTCGGGCAGCGCGCCCATGCGCGCGCCGAGCGTGAACGCGAGCCAGCTCACCGCCAGGAGCAGCGCGGCGAAGGGAATGCTCCACGTGCAGTAGAAGGCGTACGAGGCAATCAGCAGATACGTCCGCCGCCACGCCAGCGGACAGAGATGATACCCGAGGACGGCGGCAGCGAGAAAGACCGCGAACTCGAGAGAATTGTAGAGCACTCCGGACGCCCGCGAGTCAGCCGAGCTTGCTGGCAATCAGCGAAACGAACTCCCCGACGTTCGCCAAGTTGTTCACTTCCTTGGTCGTGAACCGGATCCGAAAGCCCCGCTCCACGGCGACGACGAGATTGATGTGGTTGAACGAGTCCCACTCCTTCACGTCGGCGGCCGTCATGTCGTCGCGAATGACGATCGACTGATCGTCGAACACCTCCCGAAAGATCTCGGTCAGCTGCCGCTCGATCTCACCCCGCTCCATCGTCGCTCCGTCTCCCGCCCTCATGGGTCACGCCGACCATGTATACGTCCTGCGGCGCGTACGTCGACACGTCCAGCCGCCAGACCGCACCGCCGTCCGGCCGCTCCTCCACCGGCGCGAAGCCGAAGCGCTGGTAGAAGTCCTTCACCATCCGATTCTTCGCCGTCGGTAGATACTCTCCAACCACGGCGTCGCAGCCGTGCTGCCGCGCCAGCTCGACCACCCGGTTCATCGCGTACGCTTCGACCCCGCGGCCGAGCACGCGACAGCTCATGAGCCACGAATCGACCCTCAGGTCGGGAGGCTCGGGCTTGAGAATCACTACGGAAATCAACCCGTTATCACCGAATTTGTCAGCCAGCTTGAGATACCAGGGGACCCACGTGTCCGGCGCCTCCATCATCGCGCGGCAGTCGGCGATCTGGTAGCGCCGGGTGGTCAGGTTGAACTGGTTGCTGCGCTGCAGGAGCTGAACGACGCGGCTGAGATGAAACTCGTCGAAGCGCGCCAGCACGATGCGCATGTCGAGCGAGCGCAGGTAGGCGGTGATGTCGGTGCAGCTGGTTGCCAGCTCCCGGCGCCGCGCCTCGTCGCGGTACAGGTCGGCACGGCGGCGATCCTCCTCCGAGAAGGACGTCGCCTCGAACAGGTTGAGCTCGGCAATCGCGCGCACGTAGTCCGAGGGGTCCTCCGGCAACTCCGGGACGATCACCTCCGGCAACGCCTCGCGGACCAGATTGCGCTCGAAGGGGTTGTCGTCGAGGAACACCATCGCGTCGAGGCCGATGTTGAGCGTCTCCCGGATCGACCGGATGTTATCGGGCTTCGGATCCCAGTTGGCGACGAACACCGCGATGTCCGCCTCGCGCAGCACCATCTCCGGATGCGTGCGGAAGGGCTCGATGGCGACCTCGTAGTCATTCTTGCTGCACACCGCGAGCAGAATGCCACGGCGCTTCAGCTCGCGCAGATAGAACTGGAGACGATGGAACGGCTCACCGTCCCCGTACGGCCCGATGGCGATGCCCTCCGGACCGTCGTCGCCGATCACCCCGCCCCACAGGGTGTTGTCGAGATCGAGGACGACGCACTTCACCACCTGCCCCGCCGTCGCCGCCACGACGTCGGCGATGTTTTGCGCCACCAGGGGCAGGTGCTCGAACGAGCAGAAGGCCTTGCACAGCGTCCACAGGCGCTCGTCGCACCAGTGCTTGCGCCCGACGTACGATGCCAGCGCTTCCACGTCGTTCACCAGCACCTGCGCCTGCCCCTGCGCCATCTCGGCGATGCGGCGATTGAGCGCCGCGACCGTCGCGTACAGCGATTCCGGCACCTTGTGGTCGAAGTTGCCGAACTGCCGCTCGTAGGGGAGGACGTAGTTGGCCTGCAGCACGACCGCTGACGTGTGGCTGGCCAGGGCGCGCCACAGCGACTCGATCTTCGCCGCCACCTCGTCGCCGAAGCCGGCGCGATTCTCCGCCGAGCCGTAGTACTTCAGGCGCAGCGCGTTGGTGCTGCCCAGGATGACCACCACGTCGGGTCGAAAGGCGTAGAGATCCGAGTGCTCATTGAAAACCTCCAGCTCGGTCGCATCGTACTCGCCCAGATACACCTCGGCGCGGACGCCGCGCCGCGCCAGCAGGACGGTGAGCAGCGGGACCAACTGGTTGACCGTCGCATCCGACAGCAACGCGACGCGGACGGTCCGCGTGCAGCCCGAGAGATCGACCCGGCGGCCCTCCTTCATCAGCGCCCCGTAGTCGAGCTGCGCTGGATCCCGGTGCCTGGCACCGCCCGTCGCGGGCGGGGGTGTGGATGCGGCCTCGCGTAGCGTCACAGCAACCCGACCTGAACCTTCGCCTTCGCCGCGACGCGTTGGCGGGTGAGGTTGTTCACGACCAGATCCATGGTCACCACGCGCACCGACTCCGCCACCTGCGTGACCGTCGCCTCGATCTCGATCTCGTCGCCGAGGTGCGAGGGGCTGATGAACTGCGTCTGGAGCGCGTGGAGCAGCGTGTTCTCGCCGGGGAAATGCACCCCGACGAAGTGCGAGATGAACCCGACCAGGATCACCCCGTGAGTCACCCGTTCCGGAAAGCCGCGATCGCGCGCAAAGGCGTCGTCGACGTGCAGCGCGTTGGTATCGCCGAACGCGGCGAGGAAGTTGTCGTACACCTCGGGCGTAATGCGGTAGCGGTGACTGGTCTGGTATCCCTCGACCAGGCCTTGCGACGCCGGGGCGCTCCAGTCGCGGGCGGGCGTCACCTCGCGGACCGCTGCGTCGCCGAACCGCCTCGGCAGTTGCCGATAGCGGTGGCGCAAGCTCTGGAACTGCCGCTGGCGCCAGAGGCCGGCGCGGTGCAGCTGATAGCGCAGCACGAGCCACAGGATGCCGACGCCGTAGCGCGAGCTGGCGAGGAAGCTGGCCGACGAGGCCTCGGCGAAGTAGCGCGTCGGGACCGGCACCTCGGCGATGCGAAAGCCGGCCTCGACGACCTGCGCCATGATCTCCTGGTCGAAGATGAACTTGTCGGCATTGAGGCCGTAGTTCACCGTCTCCAGCACCTCGCGGCGGTAGGCGCGGTAGCCGGTGTGATACTCGGAGAGCTGCAAGCCGAAGGTGCGGTTCTCGACCCCGGTGAGGAAGCGGTTCGACAGGTACTTCCACCACGGCATGCCGCCCGACAGCGCCGAGCCGCTCTTCAGGCGCGACCCGAGGACGACATCGGCGGCGCCGTCCTGGATTGGCTGCACGATCTCCGGCAACAGCCGCGGGTCGTACTGGTAGTCCGGGTGCACCATGACCACGATGTCCGCGCCGGCCTTGAGCGCCTCCGCGTAGCAGGTCTTCTGGTTGGCGCCGTACCCGTAGTTGCGATCGTGCAGGAAGAGCTTGAGGTTCAGCTCGCGGGCGATCGCCACCGTGTCGTCGGTGCTGCCGTCGTCGACGAGGATGACCATATCCACGGTGTCCTGCGGCAGCTCCCGGTACGTCATCCGCAGTGTCCGGGCGGCGTTGTACGCCGGCATGACCACCACCACCTTGGGCCGGCCGACGGTCTCCGCCGACCGCGGTGCCGTTTCGTTCATTTCTTCCGCGCTACGCATGCCATCTGGTCTCCCAGGTTGATCGACATCTGCACGCGATCGATGCGCAGCGTGCGGATCACCCGCCCCAGCGCCGCGTGCAGCCTGCGGTTGTAGGGCGCCAGCTTGAACACCCAATGTGCCACCCGAAACCCGCGCCCGAGCGACTGGAGCCGCTCGACCGCGAATCCCTCGCCTTCGAGGAACCGCCGCATGGTCTCGCGTGAGAAGTAGAAATAGTGATCGTCCAACAAGCCCCACCAGCGCGACCCGGCCAGGCGCGCCACCAGGCTGCCAATGTCCGGGGTGAGCAAGACCAGCCGTCCCCCCGGCGTGAGAACGCGATGGATGTGTTGCAGCGTCCGGCGCGGATCGGTGAGGTGCTCGACGACGTCCGCCAGCACCACCACGTCGTAGGTCGCCGCGGCCGGGGCAAGGGTCTCGAGACGGCCCGTCGCGACGTCGAGCCCGTACTGGTCGCGGGCATGCGCCGACGCCCACGCCGACATCTCGACTCCCTGCACGGCGAACCCCCGCTCGCGCGCCGCCACCAGCAGGAACCCGCACGCACAGCCGATCTCGAGCAGGCGTCCGCCGGCCGGAACCAGGCTGAGGAGCCGATGCGCATTGGCGATGCGCTCCGGCGCTTGCTCGAGGTAGTACGGATCGGCGGCGTCCTCGTACGCCACCACCGGAAGCGACGTCAGCGGCAGACTGACCATGCGGCAGTCGGCACAGCGCACGATGGCGCGCACCAACCGGCGCGAGCTGTGCGTGATCCGGTAGGTATCGGATCCGGGCGTGATCGCGCGCGGACCGCTGCCGCCGAAGTGCGGCACGAAACGACGCCCGCCGCACAACATGCACGCGGCCGGTTCGGTCACGGCGGCGACAGCCGCGTCGGAGAGCTCAGTCGTTGCGGACATAGATCGTGATCTCAGGGGCGACACTGGTGATCCGGTTGCGCAGCAGCCGCGGTTCCTGGCGGAAGACCGCGCCGACGCGGTACGGCAGCTGGCTCGCCTCCAATCCGGCCAGCAGATCGACGGCCGCCGGCTGGGGCGTCAACAAGGTGCGGGTCTGACGCCAGTCGGCCGCCCACGTATGCGTGATGCTCTTGCGCGACGCGGAGCTGATCACGATGGCATCCGGCCGGCGCGCCAGCAGCGCGTCGCGCGTCCGCTGATCGAGCGGGACGAAATCCGCCGTGACGCCGCGAAAGCGCGGCAGGAAGGCGGGTTTCTGGTAGATCTCCGCGCGCGCTCCGTGCGGCAGATGCGCCGCCATCCAGGCCTCCGCCTGATAGCGCGCGTCGGTGCGCAAGACCCAGTCGATCTCGACCCCGCGCGCGAGGCTGAGCAGCGCGACCGCGGCCAACCCCATGCCGACTCCCCAACGCGCGCGGGTCGATCTGGCGCGCGTCCAGACTTCGCTCAGCAAGGCGCCCGTGCACAGCGCGCCGACGACGGCGATCGGCAGCACGTAGCGCAGCGTGATGAGCTCGAGCCCGCGCAGCGACAGGTAGTACAGCGCCACGCTCGGGACCCACAGCCACAGCGCCGCGCGCGGCTGCCGCCACACCGCCAGCGCCCCGATGCCCGCCAGCGCCAACAGCGGCAGGCCGAGCGAGCTCGACAGGCCGTCCCACAGGTGCGCGACGTAGACGAGCTCCTTGGCGCCCTTCCAGGCGGAGAACTCGACCGGCGCCAGCCGGGCGTCCACCGGCCCGATCGGATGGCCGAGCAGGTAGGCGATCCGCGCCACGAACCCGAGCGGGTTGACGATGACGTTGTTGGCCAGGAGGAGCGTCACGGCACCCGCCCCGAGCATCCACAGCGTGGGCGCTTGCCAGCAGGCGCGTACGCTGCCCGCCGCGCGAGCGCGCCCGATCAGCAGCATGATGGGCAGGGGCAACAGGAACGCGAACCCCTGCTCTTTGGTGGACAGCGCCATGGCCGCGGCCACCCCGAGCACCGCCCAGGGCAGGCGCCGATCGGTGCCACGCGCCACGATCGCGGCATAGAGCGCCAGGATCAGCCAGAAGCAGTAGCTGATGTCCAGGTTGGTGGTGTGCGCGTAGTAGACGATGGGATACGTCGTGGCGACCAGGAACGCGCTCCAGCGCGCCGCGGGGCGGCCGAACAGCCGGTTCCCAATGCCGTAGGCCACCGCCGCGGTGCCGACGCCGAACCCCACGTTGACCAGCCGGCCGATCAGCTCGAGGACGAACAGCGCCCGTTCGGGGTTGGCAAAGCCGTACGGATAGTCGGAGCTCGGATGGCGCCAGCCGCCGGTGGCGTACAGGTACGCGAGGTAGGGCGCGAAGGCCACCACCATGAGGAGTGGCCAGCCGGCCGGGTATTTGAAGTAGAACCATCCGGAGTTGAAGCCGCCAAATGTGCGGCGCGCGACCCCCAGCGCCGTCACCGGACCGATCGCGTCGGCCGCCCACGACACATTGCCGTTCGGCAGGCCCCAGGTCAGATGCCAGGCGTTCAGCGCCGCGCTGACGGCGAGGATGGCAACCAGCCACGGGTCGACCTGGGCCTTCATCCGACTGCCGTGGGGTCGCGCGCACCATTGGGAGCTCGTGCGGAACGGCGCGGCTCCCGCCGCGCGTCACTCGCCCGCGCTCCGCCCGGCCAACGGCGTGCCGTGGTCCGCCTCGGCGGGCGCCAGGCCGTTCGCGGCCGCCGACCGCTGGCTGTCGGCCAGCCAGTCGAACAGGCGGCGGCGCAGCCGATCGGCACGTGCCGGCTCGCTCCCGGCCAGGTTGTGGCGCTCGTCGGGATCCCGCAGCAGGTCGAACAGCGCGTTGTGCTCGTCCGACTGCCACACGAGCTTCTCGCGGCGTGTGCGGATGACCTTGCGGCGCACGTCTCCGACCCGTGCCGCTGCGCTTGGGGACAGCCGAAACGCCTCTGCCATCACCGCCGCCGGGCCCGCGGTCGCGCCCGCACCGGTCAGCAGCGCTCGCCCCTGCAGCGGGGCGTCGAGCCTGCAGCCGGTCAGCTCCGCCACCGTCGGCAGCAGATCGACCGACTGCGCGAACTCGTCGACGACAAAGCCGGCGGGGATCCGCTGCGGGCAGCGCAACACGAGCGGGACACGCAGCGCGGCGTCGTGCAACCCCGGCCGGCCGTCCCAGGCACCGAGGTCGCCGAGATTCTCGCCGAAGCTGGCGGTCAGGATGAACAGGGTCCGGTCCCAGCGGCCCGTCGCCGCCAGCGCATCGGCGACCTGTTTCAGGCGCAGATCACAATACCGCAGGGCCCCGTCGTGCAGCGCCGCCAAGACGGCGGTCTCCTCGGCCGATGGGGGGCGCGGCGGCCCGTCGAGCGGCTGGTTGGCAGGGCGCGCATGCGCCGCCGTCAATCCGGCCGGCATGAAGCTGCGATCGTACGGCGCCGGCGGCCGGATCGGGCGCACGGGTTCGCGGTAGTGCACGAAGGCGAAGAACGGTTCGCGGCTCGCCGCCAACCAGTCGACGAGGGCCTGCGTCGTGCGGCGGGCGCCGGCGTCGGCGCGCCCGAGGACGCGGTCGCTGGCGCGCCGCGCATAGTCGGCGGCGCGGCCGGTGAAGCGGCCGCCAGAGCGCGCCGTGTAATAGCGATCGAAACCGCGGCCGAGTCCCGCGGCCGGAGCGACGGTCGGATCGGGGCAGAACGCAGCCGTCCGGTAGCCGAGGCCTTTCAGATATTCCGGCAGCAGCCGCGGCGACGGACCGAGCGCACGCGTCTCCTCCGTCGCGCCGTGGACGGACGCGAACAGCCCGGTGAGGATCGACGCGTGCGCTGCCAGACTCGACGGCGCGGTGGTGAAGGCGTTGGGGAAGCGCACGCCCTCGCGGGCGACCTGGTCGAGGAACGGGGTCGTGGGGCGTTCGGAGCCGGCCCATGACAGACGATCGACCCGCGCCCCCTCGAGCACCACCAGCAGAACGTTCAAGGCCTCGCTGGACATCACACCTCCCAGCCACCGCTCACAGCTTACAGAACCAGGTCCAGAACTCCTTCAGATAGCGATCTGGGCGTCGCGACAGGCGCATGCGGAAAGAGAGGATGATGTCGTCCCAGACCCCTTGTCCAGTGAGGCCCTTGTACACCAGCTTGTCGGGAATGGTGATGTGCAGGTTCCAGTCCTCCGGCACTCCGCGCGAAACCCAGTCGCGCTGGCGGCGGAAGTCGATGACCCATTCGCCGCCGTGGGCGCCGGTGACCGTCCACCACACGCAGAGGTTGATGCTCGGCGCGATGCTCGGATCGCGCTCCAGATGTCCGTTGAAGTAGACGGCGAACTGCTCGTCGAGGTCGGCCGGCGCCGGGGCTTCGCTGGCGAAGTACTCGGCGCCGCGCGCGCGGACCTCGCGACTGAGCCCCTCGATCGCCTCCATCCGCCGATCCCAGTCCGGCGCCGGGCGGTGGCGCACGTGTCCCCCCTCCGGCGTCCACGTATCGCCGGGATTCATCTGCAGCCCCTCGATCTCCGGCGCGCCGACGCGCAGCGCTTCGATCGCCTCGGCCGGGGTGTTGACGTAGAGGGGCGTGTTCAGGAAGAGCTGGTCCTCGGCGAGGAGCGCGTGGTTGCCGGCCGCCGGCACGGCGCGCTTGGCGTTGAGCAGCCGCGCCCAGGTGACGAACTCCTCCAGGTGTGAGCGCTTCGCGTACAAGGCGCGTTCGATCTTGGAGTTGAGCGGAAAGTCGAAGCAGCCCGGATACTGACTGGCGCCGGTGAAGGTGAGGAACGCGAGGTCGATGGTGTGGTCGCCGCCCAGGCGGTGGAGCGTCCGCTCGTCGAGGTGGCAGTCGTTGACGTTGAGCACGGTCGTGCCGTCGTACCGCACCAGGATCGCGCTGTCGTCCCACGACCGATCGGGGGCGATGAGGTGCAGAACGAGCCCGCTGCCGTTACAGGCGAAATCGGTGTGAAAGTCGAGCTCGGTGATGCGTTGGAAGCCGAGCGCCGCGATGCGGTCGCGGAAGCGCTTGCGCTTGTAGCGCGCGATGATGACGTGGATGTTCTTGTCGAGCTGGCTGAGCGTCGGCGGATCGAAATGGTCGAGGTGCTCGTGCGAGATGTACAGGTAGTCGACGCGCGGCAGATCGCGCACCCCGAGCGCCAGGGGCGGATAGTGCCACCAGGTACCGTGATAGGTGGGATCGGTGAGCCACGGGTCCATCAGGATCCGCGTCCCGGCGGCTTCGAGCAGGATGGCGGCGTGTCCGAGATACGTCACGTGCATGGTTCCCCCCTTGCGCCTATGGCGCGACCTGGAGCGGGGCGCCGGCCGGTTCGCGCGAGCCCCGCGTCTGCACCAATTCCGTGTAGAGCGCTTCCATCTGGCGCACCATGGCCCGCGCCGAGAAGCGCTCGACCACCACCGTCCGCCCGCGCTCGCCCATCGCCGCCGCCGTGTCCCCCGGCGCGGTGAGGATCTCCGCGATCGCCTGCGCCAACGGCGCCGGATCCTTGGGTGGGACGAGCAACCCGGTACGACCGGGCTGAACGACTTCGCCGGTTCCACCCACGTCGGTGGCCACCACCGGCTTTTCCATCGCCATGGCTTCCAGAATGGCATTCGACATCCCCTCGTCGTGCGACGAGAGGACGAAGAGATCGAACGCGGAGAGCACTTCGGGCATGTCGCTGCGTCGGCCGAGCAAGTGGAGGCTCCCCTCGAGGCGTAGCTCGCGGACCAGCGCAGTCAGGGAGTCGTCCAAATCCACCTCCCCGACCACCACCGCCTGCGTGCCCGGGCACCGTTCGCGGACGACCGCCATCGCCCGCAGAAACTCCTCGACGCCCTTGCGGACCCGCATCCGGGTGACGATACCGACCACCGGAGCCTTGGGGTCCAATCCGAGCCGGGTCTTGTAGTCGCCGGCCGGCAGCGGCCGAAAGCGGTCGCTGTCGACGCCGCTCGGGATCACGACCATCTTGTCCAACGGGCAGCCCTCGTTGGCGTGGACGAACTCGCGCACGGCGTTGGCGTTGGTCGTCACCCGGTCGGCGAGCCAGTTCGACAGCTTGGCGCCCGCCAGCTCGAAGCCGCGGCGCTCGTGGCAGCCGCGCTTGCTGCAGCACACCACCCGGACGCGGGCCAGACGGGCGGCGACGCTGCCGACGACGTTGGCGCGCAGCAGGTAGTTGTGGACGATGTCGATGCGCTCGCGCCGCATGAACTCCGCCAGCTGCCATACCCGACCCGCCGTGCTGCGTGACTTGAAACCATTGGTCATGCCGCCGTCGAATACCGGCACCCCGGTGCTGCGGACGGTATCGAGCAAGGTCCCGCGGCCGGTCAGACAGTACAACATGGGCGTGAAGCGCGCGCGATCGAGCAGCCGGAACACCTGGATCAGATGCGTCTGGGTCCCGCCGACGTCCATCCACGTAATGGTATAGAGGATCTTGATCGGTCGCATGCGGCTTCGATCGCTCCGGCGCGGGCCCGTCGCTCAACGCGGCGAGCGGCCCTCACGCCGTCAGCGCGGTTTGGATGGCGATGACGATCTCGTCGATGGTGACGATGCCGTTGCCATCGCGGTCGGCGCTGACGCAGTCGTCGGTCGAGTTCAGCCCGAGGGCGACGCGGATGGCCATGACCAAATCGCTGATCGATGGCGCGCCGTTGCCGTCGCAGTCGCCGCGCAGGTCTCGGCTGCGGACCACATCGGCAATCTGCAGCGGATCGGCGTCGCCCACGCCGTAGTGGTACCCGGCGTCGACCCACCCGGCGTCCCAGACGTCATCGGTCCGGGTCGACGACTCCGCCAGGCCGAGGTCTTCCGCCGTTCCCCAGCCGCTGTCCACGCACGGACTGGTCTGTGCCTGCCCGGCGGCGGTCTGGGACAGGCTGAAATCGTCGTCCGCCACCCCCGTGCCCCCCAGCGCGCCATCGGGCCCGCGTGGGTTGACCAGCAAGGGGTCCATCGTGGTGTCCAGCGTATCCGAGACGCCCTTCACCCCATCGCCGTTGCAGTTGTAGTCGACGGTCAGACCCGACACCGCGCCGGGGTTCGATTCGAAGCCCGAGCGGGAGTTCCCGGCCATCACGTTGTTCACCACCACGACGTCCGCCGAGATGGCGGTCGACCCCAGCCCGAGCGTGATGCCGCGGTTGGCGTTGCTGTACAGGGTGTTGTTGGCCACCGTGACGTGTTGCACCGAGGTGCCGTCGCCCGCCATGACGATGCCCGTATTGGCGTTGGCGAAGATCAGGTTGTTGAACAGCACCGCGCCGGATCCGCTGGTGAGCAGAATCCCCTTGTCCTGGTTCGAATAGACCCAACAGTCGAAGACGGTTGCCGCGTCGCTGCGCACACGGACGGCGGCGCTGCTGGCACCGACGAGCGACAGGTGCTCGATGGTGACGCCGTCCTGGCGGATGTCGAAGACCGTGCTGTCCCCTCCGGCATCGACGATCGTCTGACTCGGCCCTGCCCCAGCGACGGTCACCCCGTGGGCGGGATGGAGCCCCGATTCCGCATAGCGGCCAGCCCCGATCTCGACGCGCATGCCGGTGTCGGCATGGCGCAGGGCGGCGGTGATCGTTCGCAACGGCTGGCTGGGATCGACGCCGGTGTTGGTGTCGGAGCCGTCCAGGCTGACGAAGATCGTCGACGCGGGCAGGCGCGGATAGTGGAATCCGAGATCGACCGCGCCGTCATCCGGCGCCCCGTCGGTGCGCGTCGTCCGCGTCGCGAGCCCGGCGGCCTGTGCGGTGGCCTCGCCGGCATCCACCGCCGGGCTCTGTTGGCTCTGCCCCGCCGCGAGCTGGCTCAGGTGGAAGTCATCGTCGGCGAACCCGGTGCCGCCGAGCACCCCATCCGCTCCGGCTGGATCGACGAACAAGGCATCGCCGCTCGGGTCGCCGAAGCCGTTGGCCTGCCGGATGTTGTAGCGCTGCGTCGCGCCGGTCGACGATCCCGACCCGGCTCCGACGAAGATCCCCAGCACCCCGTTTGCGTAGGCCGTGTTGTTCTGGATGAGGGCGTGTTTCGACCCCGCCGCCCCGCCGATCTGGATGCCGCCGCCGTACTGGAAGGGCACGCTGCCATTCGCATAGACGAGGTTGTCGAAGATCTGGACGTCGTTCGAATCCGCGACGTTGATCCCGACCGCGTTGTTCGAGAACGCGATGTTGTTGCGGATGATGGAGCCGTGCGCGGCGGTGATGTAGATGCCGTCGCCGGAGTTGCCGCCGTCGGCGGCGTTGGTGACGGAAAAGCCGTCGATCGTGGTGGAGCAGTGCTCGACCACCGTGATCGCATCGCCGTCCCGATTCGCGTCGACCACGACCGCTCCCGCCGAATCGTCGGTCAGCTGGCCGGTCGGGTCGGCCAGCAGGGTCAACGGCCCGGCCGGCTTCTTGTCCTTTACGTGCACGTTCTCGGTGTAGGTTCCCGGCCCCACGATGATCCGGGCGCGGGCCCGCGCCCGTTCGACGGCGGCGTTGATGGTGGCGAACGCCTGGTCGGGACTCGAGCCGTCTGCCGCGTCGGAGCCAGCGGTCCGCACGTACAGCGTCTGCGTGGTGAGCGGAAGGCTGTGCAGGACCGGGTAGGTGAGCTGCCCCTTGTGGTAGCCGATGTCGACGGTGTCGTGATCGGGCATCCCGTCCGGCGTCGCCGACGCCTGGTCGAGCCCGAGCACGCTCGCCTGGACCGACCCCGCGTCGATTGCCGGGCTGCCGGTGGCGAGCGTGAAATCTCCTGCGCCCGGCGCGGTCAGGCCCGCCGGGAGCCCGACGATGTCGGAGGGATCGCGTGGGCTGGTCGCCGAGTAGCGGGCGATGGTCGACGTATCGAGCAAGTTGAAGGCGCCGACGTAGTCGCACTTCGACGCGTCGTCCACGTCGATGGCCACGCTGGTCTGTGGAACCGAAGCGATCAAGTTGTTGATCACCCAGCCCCCGGTCGAGGCCCGCATCGAGCCGTCGCTCTGCGCGATGACGATGCCGTCGCCGCCGTTGCCGTAGAGCGTGTTGTTGACGATCCGGACCTTCGGCGTGCCGAGCACGCCGATCCCGGTGGTGGTGTTGTTGTAGATCAAGTTGTTGAAGACGAGCATCGTATCGGTATCGGTGATGTCGACGCCGCGGCCGATCCGCTCCCCGTTCGCGTAGATGACGTTGTTCGCCACCACGATTCCCTGCGGGCGATCGCCGGTCGGCCCGGGGCGAATTTGAACCCCGGCAACGCGTCCGTTGGTGATGTGAAAGCCCTGGATCGTCACCTTGGTGGCGCCGAACACCAGGAACGGGGTGTCGTTGGCATGCTGCGCATCGACGATCACCGGGCCCGCCGGATCACCGGTCAGCTGCCCGCTCTCGTCCCCGACCAACTCGATCGGCCCGCTCAGCTTGCAGCGTTGCAGGCTGAGGCTCTCGGGATAGGTGCCGGGGCCCACCACGACTCGCGTGGTGGCGGCGCTGTTGGCGACGATGGCCGCCCCGATCGTGGCCAGCGCGGTCTCCGGCGTGGCGCCGTCCGCGCTGTCCGATCCGCCGGCCCGGACGTAGACGAGCCGCGTGGTCGGTAGCGGCGCCGTATTGAGCAGCGGATACGTCGGCTGGCCCGCATGGTAGCCCAGGTCGACCACGCCGCTGTCGGGGACGAGGTCGACCGTGGCGGACGACTGGTCCAGACCCAGCACGCTGGCGTCGACGGATCCGGCGTCGATCGCGACGCTACCGGCCGTCAGCGCGAAGTTCCCCTGTTGCGGGTTCACGAAGCCCGGGGCGCCGCCGACCATGTCCGACGGATCGTGCGGCGTCCCCGGCCGGTAGGCGATATCCGGCGAGACCGCCAGCAGGTTGAAGGCGCCGATGTAGTTACAGATCGAATCGTTATCGACGCCGATCGCCGCGCCGCTGGCGCCGACCCCCCCGATGATGTTGTTGACCACCAGGACGCCGGTGGACGCGCGCGTCCCCGCATCGTCGTCGCCGACCACGATGCCGTCGCCGCCGTTGCCATACACCGTATTGTTGATCACCTGGGCCTTGGGTGTGCCGCGGATGCCGATGCCGGTGGTGGCGTTGTTGTGGATCAGGTTGTTGAAGACCAGCGTGCTGTCGGCGTCGGTGACGTCGACGCCGCGGCCGACCACATCGCCGTTGTTGAAGATGACATTGTTCGCCACCACCGCCCCGGTCGACTTGCCTCCCGTCTC
>Ga0335069_10007201_pt1 | contig 16090 bp, 14 predicted proteins | sample Lox_Sample_11_FD_206714 | JGI IMG/M metagenome (GOLD analysis project Ga0335069, IMG submission 206714) | Soil microbial communities from Loxahatchee National Wildlife Refuge, Florida, United States - Lox_Sample_1.1 | ecosystem: Environmental > Terrestrial > Soil > Wetlands | place: USA... | reverse complement strand
CTATGGCGCAAAGAGTCAAGAGATTGCGTGTCATGGGTTCTCCCTGTTAGGGAGTAGTTTGCGCATTGAAACTCGCGGGTCCGTGAATCAAGATCATTTACAGCTACTGCTTTCCCACGCCTGGGGCATCACTATCGGAAACGTATCCCGCCATCCTTATTTCCTTGGAAATCGCTGTTATCAACCCACACCAAAACGTTCCCAGTGCGCTAAGATCAAGATGGTTGCTCAATCCGTAGTGTCCCAGTTTGAGGTTTAGCGCCGGTCCCGCCTGGGCGGAGCCGACATTTGGCGCCCTTGCGAAGAGCGTTGTGTTCAAACCAGGATAATCCCGCTTATCCTACAAGGAGGTCCCGGCGTGAGTACTGTTTTCATAACTGGGGGTACCGGTTACATCGGTCATCATTTGGTCCCACTGCTTCTCGAACGGGGGCACGGCGTTCGGGCGCTGGTCCGTCCCGGCTCGGAAGAAAAGCTGCTGCCGGGGTGTCAGCCGGTGCTGGGGGACGCGCTGAACGCCGCATCGTACTGCCACCTTGGACCACCCGCCGACACCCTCGTGCAACTGGTGGGCGTCCCTAAGCCGAGCCCGAGAAAAGCGCAACAGTTCCGCGACATCGATCTGAAATCCGGGATGGCTGCCGTGGCGGCGGCCCGGCAGGCCCGGATTCGCCACCTCATTTACATCAGCGTGGCACACCCGGCGCCTCTGATGCACGCCTATATTCAGCCCCGCGTGGAGGTTGAGGAGGCCATCAACTCAAGCGGCCTGAATGCCACCATTCTGCGCCCCTGGTACGTACTGGGCCCGGGACATCGCTGGCCCTATCTGATTCTGCCGGCCTATTGGATCATGGGCCTCATCCCCTCTAAACGTGAGACCGCCCGGAGATTGGGCCTTGTCACGCTCCCGCAAATGATCCGGGCGCTCGTCGACGCCGTCGAAAACCCCGCCCAGGGAATTGAGATTGTGGAAGTTCCTGATATCCGCCGTCATCATTGAGTGCGCAACATTGCTCCTATGACTGGCCATGAATCCCATCATTTCTGGAACCCACCGCCCGCACTCTGTCGCATCGCTACTGGTGAGAAGAGTGTGTCCCCCCCTCCCCCAGGCGGGGGCCACAATTCATCTCCTCATATCTCCAGTGCCTTCAATCGGTCGGAACCCCTGCCGTGGTCATTTGTTGAGTGATTGCAAAAAACTCACAATCTGCCAGCGTTCGGGTTCGGGGAGCTTGGACCAGACGGGCATGCCGTGTCGGGCGACCCCGTTCGTTACGACAAAGAAAATCGCTCCTGGCGTCGCCTTTCGCATTTCCGCGACACGCAGGCTTGGGCCCCTATTCCCTCCGGCCGCATCCGCGCCATGACACTCCGAACAATGTTGCCCGTAGAGTTTCTTTCCCGCGGCCATGGCGGTGGGGTCATCCGCATAGGGGTTTGGCATGGACTGAGCTTTCAGGGGAACCTCCGCCAAGGCCCCGTAATCCCACGACCTCTTCGTGGGGGTAGTCGCTTGACCGGGCTGGCCCACTGCAGGGAAGTGAGCAAGGATTATGAGGCAGGCCAAAATCGGCAACTCAGGAAGGGCAACACGAAGGGATGGCTCGTTCATTGTCTGCCTCTGAGCAGGCGGCTGATCATTGGTCCGAAGCTTGAGAATTCCCGAGATACCCCCCAACGCAGGAGCAGCCGATGACTCTTGTCGTTCAAGCCGAACCCCGGCGAAAGGCGAACCGTCCATCCGGAGGGAAGGTTCCATGCCGCCACCGGGGCAAGGTAATGCGAGGTCTCGTGCAGTCCAAAGCTCTCGGTGTCTCCCAGGCCGCCATACAATTCGCCGCCGACAATGAAATTCTCACGGCAGAGGTTACAGTGATTCGGAGACGCCCTCATCGCCAGCGGATGGCTCCCTCCCAAGGCATAGCCGAACTCCCAGGGATTGCTCGGCGAGAGGTTCTTCGTGGCGAGTGGGTTTACAGCCACATTCCACCCCCTGAAGGTCTTGGAAAGCAGGACCTTAAATTCAATCTCATGGTCGTGTTCCTGGCGTAGCACGGAGTTGGGATCCGCATGGTCGGATTCAACGTCGTGCCCCTCCACTTCCTTGATGATCTTGTCCGCCTCGCTGATTTGTTCATATTCGATATAAATGACCGGGTTGATAAAATGCTCCCGCGCCAGGGGACGGAAGCGGTTCTCCCAACGAAATCCAGTGAAAAGCGTACTGTCGTTGACCGTCGTCTGCCCGTCCACATAAAGCTCGGTGGTCCACCACGCCTTTGTGCCGTACTCAAGTTCGAGCCAGAACGCGTGGAATCCATTGCCCCCGCGCTGGGTGCCGAGGGTGGAGAAATACTCCACTTCGAGGCTTCCCGGTTCTTCCAGGTAATGGTCGTAGGTTACGATGTAGGGGCTCTCCTGGGCGAACATCCGACCCTGGAATAAGGTCAGGCACAGGATGGAACCCATAAGCCAGGCACAGCCAGGGAGGCCGTGCCCTCGCGCTTGCCCTCCGAAAATGTTCCGGTGAGCGGTTGGACCCCGAAGCACTCCGGGAAGATTATGTATTCGCGGTGAGGTGACACCTCTAGCGATGCGCCCGTCGGCCATCTAATCTCCTTGCAACGCCCTGGGTGCCGCACCTAGAATACAAATTGGTCGCCGGCCCTCCGGGCTGTCGATTCCCGATCCCCGCGGTCCCTTCGCCAAAGGCTCGCCGTGGGGATCGGCTCTGTGTTAGTTAGAACTTTACTTCGCGGATTGGGTCCCGCTCTTCATGGAGCGGTCGGCCCGCGCCGGCAGCGGCCGCATACTCCACCCACCTCCAAACGAACTACTTCCACTTGAAAAGAATTCTCCCTCGCGATTTCCGCTTTTAGCGCCTCAAAGCCAGGACTTGAGTATTCCAGGATCGCGCCGCACCTGAAGCACGCGAGATGGCAATGGCCGCGTTTTCTCTTCGGTTCAAAATAGTGTTTCTCTCCATTCAGGTGCATGAGGTCCAGTTCGTCGATTAACCGGAGCTTCTTCAGAATTTCGAGAGTGCGATAAACCGTGGCTCGATCAATCGCAGGGTCTCGTTCCCGGGCGAGTTCAAGCAGTTTCGCGGCATCGAGATGCTCGCCGGACTCCTGGAGCGTTTCAATGAGCACCCGGCGTTGGCGGGTGAGCCGAAACCCTTGGGATGCAACTTGCCTGATGAGGTTCTTTGGGGTCGCCGAATTCATCTCATTAATGCTTATTGCGACAGAGTCGCAAGTAGCGAGCCAATTAAAAAACTGCCCACTGGCAGTTTGTACATCCTGTCACAGATTATGAATGGAGTCGCATTGTGTCAACCATTTTCATTGGGCGGTCCACATCCGGAACCGAACGGAATTGTGAAAGGGATGAATTGTAATGCTACCAATCCCCTTGCCTCGCCAGCACCCCGTTCAATTCATTTCGTGGGGGTCCGTGGATATTCGCCGCTCCGGTTCGGCGCGATTCGCTGCGCGTAGGGTTGCAAGGGCGGCGCTGGGTGAGCCCCTTCCTGGTACCAATACGCCACGCTGGTGTAGTCATCGTGGCTGTTCACCTGTTGGTGGCCTTCCACGCGCTGGTTCTGAATTTCCACCTTCAGCGATTTCTGAAAGCGCACGGGGTTCGCCAGATACCAGCGATACATGCGGTTCTGCTCCTCATCCATCTGAATATATCCGCTGTACAGGTAGGTGAAGGTGTGGCCGAAGCCCCAGCAGGAGCCGTATTCGTCTTCCGTGCCGGGCGTATGCGTCATGGGGTTGCCGTCGACGTGGAAGATCGTGTCACCCTCTCCCCACCAGCCCTCATACCGGGTCGCCACTTGCAGAAAGTTGCCGATGTATTGGCCGCGCCCGGCGACATCCAGCAGAGTGTGCATGCCCTCGACGGTGGGATTGGAGCGGTTCCAGACGGCGTGCAGACGGCTCTTTTCCGCCGCGTAGAGGGGGTCGTTGTCGCAATCGACGCCATAGGCCACCGAGCGGCCGTACTCCTGGTCGCCGTCATTGGCCAGCACCAGGCGGGCGTGCTGGGAGAAAGGCATGGGAAGGTAGCACATGAAGTTGTAGTGGTTGACCTGCATGGGAATCGACTGGTAATCGATTGCCTTGCGGTTGAAGGCGCCGAAGAAGTCCCAGAGCGGCACCCGGATGCTGGGTTCGGGGGCATTGTCCCAATAGACCTTCAGCACCAGCCCGGCGTAGTGTTCGCCGCTACCCTCCGTCGCGTGGTACTGGCTGTCATCGGTAATGTAGAAGTAGGTAATCTTCGCGGGACCTGCCAGGTCTGCCAGCACGAACTCTTTTCCCGGCAGGATGTCGATGCGGTGGTACTCAACGTGAGTTGAGAACGCGCCGTTGGTGATGCGGTAGATGTCACCAGCCTGAGCCTGGAACCCGGCCCCCGCGCCCGCCGCCAGCATCCATGCGGTTACGAGCAGGCCGGCCGCCGTCAGCCGCGGAGGCGCGAGCCTTGTGTGCTGCAAAGGCGTGTGCTTGGAATGAAGCCACCCCAATGGGTCTTCGCAAGGCATGATGGTTCCCCCCTGGGAGGTGATGGATAGCAGAGACGGGGAAGGAACGCAACGTCATATTCAAAGTGGAGGAAAGGGCAAGGTGACCTTTTCTGCCCATCAAAAACCCGTTTGCGTCACTCCATTGTGACGGTTTGCGTCAGCGCGGACTGATGCGCGCCGCGCTGATTTCACTCTTTTTCCCGATTGACAATGGCAACAATCGCAACGCCACAGCGCAGCCGGGAAGAGGGCTGCCCCGGGTGGCGTGAGTTCGGGCTTTTTAGCAGCAAAGTGTCCCATCCGTGGCCGGCCGGACCCGATTTAGATGGGAGTTTGCCGCGTGCTTTCGCAGCTACGAAATTTATTGCCTGTGGTATTAAACTTGCCCGTGAAGAGTCTCGATTGAGGCTTCAGTCCAGCCCCTTTCATCTTAGCGACGCTAAGGTGGCACTGGCAGTGCCGCCTCGCCGCGCACGTGTACACAATTGAGCCCGCCCTTTCAGGGAGGAGATTACGGCCGAGGATGCAGCAACCCATCTCGTCGTCGTGCCACGTGTGTCTGCGCAAGGAGGGCACGACGCACCAACAGGGAGAAACAATGCCAAGGGACATCGTGAAGGTAGCCAGGCAAGGCGTCAGGATAGGCGACAGGGTCGTCACCGTGAAGAAGAAGGGAATCGTTTACCTGCTGATCGATCTCTCGGACAGCATGAACATACTCGTGGGGACGAAGGAAGAGCTGGCCCTGCTAAGAGGCACCCCTCGGCGCAGCGCAGACGGGTTCACCGGGATGTGCGTGGGCAAGAGCGAGCACATGCTCAGGCTCAAGACCAAGCTGGATGTGGCTTTGGCCGGCATGCAACGGTTCGTGGACCGGGCGCTGGCCACCAAGATGGTCGGGATCATCCTGTTCGGCTCCACGGCGGCGCTGCACCACCCGGCGTCCCACGACCAGGCGGCCTTGCGCAAAGCCATCTCCGCGGTGGAGCAGCACCCGCTGCGAGGCGGGGGCACCAACCTGGCGGACGCGCTCCAGATCCTGACTACGATGGAGGGCACGGAAGCGGCGGTGGTTGTCACCGACGGGATGCCGAACAACCCGGCAAGGGCGCTCGAACTGGGACAGGTCCTGAAGAATAAAGGAACGGACATCCTGGTCATTGGCACCGAGGACGCCGACTGGCTTTTCCTCAGCAGGCTGAGGTCAAGGCCCGACCTCTCCGTGCGCACTTCGGATGAAAAACTGGCGGAAGCCATCACCGACGCCTGCAGGTTATTGAACCCATGATTACCCACTACGAGGTGTTGGGGGTAAAAGAGGACGCCACTGGCAAGGAAATCAAGGAAGCGCACCTCAAGCTGGTCCTGTGCCTGCACCCGGACAAGAACGTCGGGGTGAACGATATGGTGCACCAACTTGTCCTGGAAAGGTTCCTGGAAGCCCAGGATGCGTACTCGACCCTCTCGGACAGCGCCAAGCGAAAGGAGTATGACGCGGCCCTGGCGGCACTTCGCTCCGAAGGCGAGTACTACACGCCCGACGCTTCGAAGCCCCCGGTGGAGCGGAAGGAGCCGGCAAGGTGCGACAAGTGCCAGAAGGTAGTCGGCGAAAGGGTGCACTCCTTTTGCGAGGTCTGTCTAAAAAAGATAGCCGCCTTGGAAAAGGAGGTGGAGGCACGCAGGCAGTTTGGTGTAACGGCGTGCAAGCTGTGCGGCTGCAAACCATTGAGCAGGTCGCCGGTGTCCGGCGTGTGCTTGAGGTGCTGGCAGAAGATAGAGAATGAGGTGCAGAAGATAGAGAATGAGGCAAAGAGAGAAGACACGGACATACTGGGGCCGTTAGTGGGCTGGTCATTTTACTCTCTATCAATATGGCTATCCGCAATTGGACACTGGAAAGGTATTTTCTTCCTAATGCTGGCGCTCGGCGTGTACGTGAGGCGCTGGGGGGTAAGGGCTCGAGACCCGGACAGATGGGGCGGGTTCATATGGTGGTCATGCTACTTTGTATCGGTATGGCTTTCCGCTACTGGACGCTGGGAAGCTGTTTTCGTCGTATGGCTGGCGCTTTGTGGATTGGATTTGCTCAGGAAAGTGATGTCCTGACGCTAAGCCTGCACCATGCCAGCCGTGCCCCCCGATTTCTCAAACAGTATGTCCACCCATCGAACGGGCGTGGTCGGTGCCTTCCGTAGATCAAGTTGTTAGCAAAAGCCGGTAGCAGACTTTGCGTCGTTCAAAGTCTGCGGCTCTTGCTGCCCACAAGTTTGCCGTCTGCACCCATATCCGGGGCGCAGGAGGATTGTTGTGCTGAATCTCCCACTGAATCCCCGATTGTGAGACAAACATGAAAGCACGGCGAATCACTTGGATATTGTTGGTCCTGGCAATCCTGCTGGCTTGGGACGCGATTGACACATGGGTTGGGTCCCTGCTCGGCGAGCCCGCGTCCCTCAAGACTTTCATCATGGATGGCATTAGACTTCTGGGACTCGTATTCGTGTTGGTGTTGCTGGTGGGCATCCTGATAGTAGCCTTCGCCATCGTCACGGGCAGTCTGTGGGGAGAATAAAATGCGTCCCCGCGGCGGGTGCATGCGCACACCTGGTTCATCATGATCGGCGGGGTCAGCTTTGTCGTTATGCCGGGTGAACCGGCTTGGCAACGCGCAGCTCAAATCCGATCGGGCCGGGAATGATCCGGCACGATCCGAATTGGCTCTCCTGGGACATGCGCAGGAATTCGTCCTGGGTATAAGCGCGCTTTTTCAGCCAACGGAAGGTTCGCTTGGTTATCCACGCGTCGAACCGGCTGCGCCCGCTCTGGTTCACGTAGGTGTCGATTTCTTCCAGCGACGTGTCCTTGCGCAGGTCCACAATCACCGCCTCGCCGCCGGGACACAGGACGCGGTGCATCTCATCCAGAGCCTTCACCGGCTCGGAGAAGTTCTTGAAAGCCGCTGAGCAATAGATGAAATCGAACGGCGCGTCGGGGAAAGGCATGGCGGAGGCATTCCCCAGGCGGAAGTCGATCTTTACGCCCGCGGCGCGGGCATTTTCCGTTGCGATCTCCACAAAGCTGTGGCTGGCATCGAGGCCCGTGATCTTGAAGCTGCCCAGCCGGGCGAGCTCGATCGCGAAAAAGCCCGGCCCCGGCGCGACTTCCAGCACATCGGAGCCCGCGCGCAAGCGCGGCGCGACGCCCGCGGCTTGCCGGCGAAAGTCCTCCATGTCGTTCCTTCGGGTGCGCGTGTACCAGCGCGCCATCCATCCGTTCATCCCGGGTCCCTTCCAGGGCTTCACGTTGGTCGCAGGCATAGTTTGCTCCTTCCTTCGATTTGCGTTATAACCTCAATAGCGCAGTATCTTAATAACGCAGCTACATATCTTACAAATGCAGGTAGATAATGTCAACCCGAATCTTGAAGAAACGCACGCGGCGCGAATTACTGACCCGGTTGTGGGACCTCGGCAGGGAAATGAGCACCCAGACAGTCTTTCTTCATCAGGCGATTGCCCAGACGGTCGGCCTGAATGCCACGGACACGAAATGTATGGATTTGATCCTGCGCGGGCCGGAGAACTCGGTCACGGCTGGCTGGCTGGCGGAGATGACGGGCCTCACCACGGGCGCCATCACCCACATCCTTGACCGTTTGGAGAGGAGGGGATTCATTGCGCGCGTCCGCGACACGGAGGACCGGCGAAAAGTATTCGTTCGCGCCCGCCCGGCGAGCATAGAACCGTTGGTCCCGAAATTTGAAGCGATCGGCAAGGCTTACCTCCGCCTGGTGGAGGAATACTCCGATCGGGATTTGCAGTTGATCTGCGAATATCTGGAGAAAACGTCCGAGCTGTCGCGGGGCGAACTGGCAAGAATTGTTTCCGAACGCCGCTCGCGCCCCGAGGCGCCGCCCCGGCCTCGAGCTTTGTAGCGGGTGACCCTTTTAACCTATGTTATGACTCTGCGATCTCCGTGACCTCAGTGGTGAATCTATAGTGGTGAGTCTTTTTGGGGTGGGGTCGACGGCCCCGCGGTGTCACTCCGGCGTGGCCGGATTTTCCCACCCGAGTCGGCAAACCTTTCCCGGCGTCATGCTCTTCCGGCCTGCGATATCTCCTCATCTCCATTCGGCACGGGACCAAAGAACTTTAGTTCCCAATGAGTTCCGGGCCTCCGCGGTGTTTCCCTCCTGGATTCCTGGTTTGGTGTTCCTCCTGCTCCCTGGCAAGAGGACAGCGATCGTATGCAAACCCTTCCGGTCCAACCCGCGGAAACAGCGCCAATGTTGCCACCCTCCCCCGTTGCCAACGCCTCCGATTCCGGCGACGGCTCCTTTGCCTCGACTCTGGGCCGCGCCCTCGAAGGGATGGCGAGTCTGCCGCAGAATGGACCAGCCGCTGGCGCCAATGCTTCGCCAGGTAGAAGCGACGCCGACGGGAACGACTCGGAGTTGATCTCGCGGTCGGGCGGCCGGTTTGATCTTTTCGTGACCAACGCGGCGCCGTCCGCGACCCTTGACCCCGAGGCCGGGGAATCTCCTGCTGCCACACCCACCCCGGCTGACCAGGCGGGATTCAATCCCCCGCCGGATCCTGACGCGAACTTCAGCACGCAGCGGGCGGTAGGGGGTTCCAGCGGCAGGGCCCCAAGTCTCACCGGTGGGGAGAGCGGTTATGAAGCGGCAGCCACGGCTTCCCCCGGCACGAACCCAGGCGAGGGACAGGCGGCTCCGCCGGGGCCGGCAATCTCACGGTCAGGTTTCCGCGCGGCCGGCCCGGGGGCCCTTCCGTCAGGCCGCGTAGGCCCCAGCCGCGAAAAGAATCAGGCAAACGATCAGCTTGCTTCCCAGCTTGCCGGCATCCTCCCAGGGCTTGCCGCCACCCCGGATGCTTCTTCAAGCCCATCGGCGGAGCCAGCGCTAATAGGGGCGTCTTTGGAAGCAACCCCAACGTCTGCCTCAGGACAGGGGTCAACTTTGGAATCCAGCCCGCTTCCGGCCTTTACGTTTTCATCCGGCGCGGGGCCGCATGGGCAGCAGACCGAGTCGGCCGGGTTGATCGCGCCTTCCCCCGGGGGATCGGACCGGGAATCGCAGGCTGCTTTCCCGCCAATGCGCCTACCGAGCCAGGCAGAACCCGGCAGAGCAATTCCGGAAACGAGTATTTCAGGTTCTTCCCCATCAGCCCTTTCGGCCAATCCTCCCACGGCAGAGGGAGGGGTGAATGGGGGGCTTGGATCCTCGGATTCAAGTTCGCAGCCTGCGGCGGTTGAACAGTACCTTGCAAGATCCGGTGGGGACAGCCCCACTTCTACTCCTTCCCATGCAGACAGCTTCAGCGAGCAGAGTGAGATGACGAGTTGGCTCCGGATGTTTACCGACGCGCAGGTGCAGACAGGAACTGCTTCCGCATCGCTGGCGAGGCCAGAGGTACCAACCACCACCGCGGTCGGCTCCAACGCGGGAGTAAGGGCCGCGGCTATTCCCGCATCATTAGCGGGGCCGGAGGGACAAGATGCCATGACGTCCGGCTCCAATCCGGGTGAACCAGTTGCATGGCCCTCCACCGCTACTGAAGAGGCGCAATCGGAAGCAGTTGCAGCGCTCCCGGATGGCTCGGCGCAGGGCGCTTCGTCTTCTTTGGTCGCACCTGCCGGCCAAGGGGAACAGGCTCTTCCCTCCTTCGGGCCAGACTTTGAGCAGAGCGATCCTTCCGGTTGGCAACCTGTGCGTGCGCAGCAAGCGGGAAGCGCCGTTTCAGACCTACCGGGGTCTTCCCCGGCCGCAGGGGCAGACATCGTAGCTCAAAGGAATGATCCACAGCAGGTTGCGGCCCAGGTAATTTCCACTGGCTCTTTAGTGACGGCAGGCCCAATGATTGTAGGTCCGCAAACGAGTGCCGCGGGAGGCTTGCCGGTTGAAACCGTCACCAAGGGCGAGAGCGTGGAGGGGATATCGCCTTTCGTGCCCAATCGGCAGCCGAAATCCTTGAACGCTCCTCGCATCAGTTTCGGACAGAATATCTCAAATGGAACGGCCCCGCATCCGTTACCCCTCTCCGGTTCAGTTTTCGACGCCGGGCCGAATGTCGCTAGCTCAAAGGGTGCGAGTTCGCAGGCTCTGGCCCCGGCTTCGCCGGACCCGGTTGAACCACAGGCATCCGGCGAGGGTTCCGCGAATGCCGGTTCGGCGCCGACCTCGGTACAGGGTTCAGCGCCGCCTTCCGCGAGCACGCAGCTCAATGGCACGACGGCGGCCAACTCGCAAGATGCTTCGGCCAACGCCAACCCTCCCGTCCAGCCGGGAGAAGCCACCGGGAAGGGAAGAGAGCAGAATGGACAGGCCGCAGAAAACTCAATGATGGCCGTCAGCCATCAGGCCGCGAGTCCTGCCCTCACCACCCCCGAACCGGCTACCAATGTTCTTGCGGATCACGCGCCTGCCATTCCCGCCAGTCAAGCCCGCGTCCCCACGCCGCCACCAACCCAGGGCGTCCGCCAGCCATCAGCGACGCTTTCGGCCTGGCAGAGCTACGACGGCGGCCCCGGACGAATTGTCCAGTCGGCGTCCCTCCTTGACGCGTCCAGGGGGGCGGAGATGCGAGTTGCGTTGCGCACGGTCACGCTGGGCCCCATGGAGGTTCACGCCGCACTGAACGACGGCTCGCTGGGAGCGGAGATTCGCGTTCAGGGTCAGGATGCCCACACGCTATTGTCGGCAGGACTGCCCTCGCTGGAGCGCGCTCTTGGCGAGCGAAATCTGACCATCGACAAGATCGCGGTTTACCAAGATCAAGTGGGGAGCGGGATGAGCGGAGGGGGGAACCCGGACCAGCGCTCCGGTTCCTCCCCGTCAACCCCGCACCAAGTCACACGTGGGGACATTCCGCCACCAAGGCCGGACATTACAAGTAGTCTCCCGGAGGAAGACGAAACCATCAACTCGGGCGCAGGTCTAAGCATCCGGGTTTAGCCGAAGCCCAGGAGGTTGCCATCATGATGATCAGCGGTACGCACGCCTACGACGCCAGCAACAGCGGAAGTACTTCGACGAGTGCAACGTCGACCAGTTCCATCAATCCCAGCGATTTCATGACGCTGCTGGTGGCGGAGATCCAGAACCAGGATCCAACGCAGCCCATGGATCCCACTACTTTCATGTCGCAGCTCGTGCAGTTGAACCAGCTCGAGCAGGTGACCGCCATTAACCAGGTGGTGCAGCAATACAATACATCGTCAACCACAGGTACAACGACTTCGGGCAGCACGCCCGCAACCCCTTAGGAGGAGAAACATGGGATCATTTTCCACGTCACTTTCCGGCCTCGATGCTGAGGAACAGGCCCTCTCGATTATTTCCAACGATTTGTCCAATCTGAACACCACCGCGTTCAAGTCGGCGACACCCGTTTTCAGCGACCTGTTTTATGAGATGCTGGGCACGGACGGCGCAGGCGACCCGGTGCAGGTGGGGGTGGGCGCCACCATGAGTTCAGTCTCTTCGCCCATGTCTCAGGGGAGCGTCACCACCACGGGAGTCCCCACCGACGTGGCCATCCAGGGCAACGGGCTCTTCGTCTTGAATCAGGATGGCACTCAGGTTTATACCCGGGCGGGAAATTTTTCGTTGAATTCGGCCGGGTATCTGGTGGATGTGAACGGCAATGAAGTGATGGGCTACCCGGCCGTGAACGGGGTCGTCGCTTCCAGCCAATCCCTCGCCCCCATTCAGATTTCAGCGGGCCAGACCTTTCCTCCCAAGGCCACCACCAATGTGCAACTGGACATGAACCTGGATGCCACAGACACTTCGCTTGAGCCGGCAACCGGGACGTTCACGGTGCCGGCGCCGACCCTTCCGACGTCCGGCCAGACGGTGACCGTCGGCGGTACCACCTACACCTTCGCCACTGCCATCAGCGCGCAAAGTCCGGCCAACCAGGTTATGATCGGGTCCGACGTTGCCTCGACCCTGGCCAACCTGGCAGGCGCCATTGACGCCTCAAGCGCTAATGGGCAGGCGGCGGGCACAACCTACTCCGGGGGTACCGTTGCCAACCCTCTGGTTTCCGCCACCTCCACGGCGAACGGGCTCAACCTGACCGCGATCAATACCGGGACATCGGGGAACGCCTTAAGCACCTCAACTCCCTGGACGGCCGGTTCCTTCGGAGGGGCTGACCTCTCCGGAGGGGCCAACGTCAAATCGGCGACGGGAACTCTCTCGGTGCCTCCTCCCCTCCCCGCGGCGGGGCAGACCGTAACCATCGGCGGAGTCACCTATACATTCGCCACGGCCATCAATAACCAAAGCCCCGCGGACACAGTCCTCATCGGCGCCGATGTGGCCTCGACCCTGGCTAACCTGGCGGGTGCCATTAACGCCGCCTCCAACGGCGGGCAGGCGGCCGGCACTACTTACTCGACCGGTACCGTCGCCAATGGTTCGGTCACGGCTACCGGGACGACCGCCACGGCACTGTCCCTCAAAGCCATTACCGGCGGGACTGGCGGGAATTCCCTGGCCACTTCCAGCCAGTGGACGGCGGGCACTTTCGGCGGGCAGGACCTCGCGGGAGGCGTGAACGCTGTACCGGCCACCGCCACCCTGACCGTGGGCGGGGGAACTCTCCCCAACGCCGGCGACACGCTTGCCGTGGGCGGAACCACATACACCTTTGCGGCCGCCATCAATGCCCAAAGCCCGGCCAATGCTGTGCTGATCGGGCCCGACACCACAACCACCCTGGCCAACCTGATGGCCGCCATCAATGCCACCGCCGCCGATGCCGGCACCGGCTTCTCCTCCTCCACCCAGGCCAACGGATCGGTCACGGCCACGGGCTCTACGGCCACTACCCTCACATTGCAAGCCATTACGGGAGGAACAGGAGCTAATGCCCTGGCCGCCTCCACCACCTGGGGCGGGGGCGCAATGGCCACCATGAATCTGTCGGGAGGCGCAGTGGGCACAGCGGCCACCGGCACCGTTACCGTGCCCGCGGCCACGACCTTGAGCGCGGGAGATACCATCACGGTTGCGGGGACCACCTATACCTTTGCCAGCGCCATCACCGGCCAGAGCCCGGCCAACACCGTGCTGATTGGCCCCGACAACACGGCGACATTGGCGAACCTGATGGCCGCCATCAACGCCACCGCCGCCGATGCTGGGACCGACTTCTCCTCAAGCACCCAAGCCAACGGTTCGGTCTCGGCCACGGGTTCAACCGCCACGACGGTCAGCCTCCAGGCCACTGCCACGGGGGTGGGGGGGAACTCCCTGGCCGTCTCGACCTCGTGGGGGAATTTGGCAGGGGGCGTGAACGCTATCGACTCCACCGGAACGCTCAGCGTGGCCATCCCGCTCCCCACGGCGGGCCAGACCGTGACCATAGGAGGCACCACCTATACTTTCGCATCCTCGATCAACGGCCAAAGCCCCGCCGACACGGTCCTGATCGGAAGTGATGTGCAATCCACTCTGAACAATCTCGCTGCCGCCATCAACGCCACCGCCGCGGACGCGGGGACGGCCTTCTCTTCCGCCACTCAGGCCAACGCCTCGGCCACGGCCGCTGTTCCCACCGCCAGCACCCTTCTCCTGACGGCCATTCAAAGTGGCACGGCGGGCAACAATTCCATTAACTCGGCGACGAACTGGTCGATGGGCTCATTCGGCACCGCGCAGTTGGCAGGGGGCGTGGATGCCGCGGCGGCCACAGGGTCCTACACGGTGCCGATTGCGCTCCCCACCGCCGGCGAGACCGTAACCATCGGGGACACTACGTACACTTTTGCCAGCTCCATTACACCGCAAACGGCGGCTAACAACGTTCTGATCGGGCCCGACATCCAAACCACGCTCGCCAACCTGGCGGGCGCCATTAACGCCGCCTCCACCGGCGGGCAGGCGGCCGGGACCACTTACAGTTCCGGCACCATCGCCAACACGGCAGTGACCGCCACCAGTTCCAACGCCACTACCATCGACCTGCAAGCCATTACGAGTGGATCGACGGGCAATATCGTCCCCACCGCCACTAACTGGGCAGCGGGTTCGTTCGGAGCCGGAGACCTTACGGGTGGGACCGACGCTGGCACCTTCAGCGCGCCCATCACCGTCTACGATTCCCTCGGCAACAGCCATGTCCTGAACTTCAGTTTCACCAAGGCCTCCGCCGGGAACTGGACTTATCAAATCACTATTCCGGCCGCCGATGTGGGGGCCACGGGCAATCCCCAGGTGGTGGCCACCGGGACCCTGCAGTTTGGCCCGGACGGGAGCCTGGTTTCACCTCCCGCCGATGTGCAAGGAATTTCGTTGAGTGGTTTGGCGGACGGCGCCAAAAACCTCGCCTTGAATTGGCAGCTCTTCAGTGCCCCGGGGCAGGCCGTCATCACGCAGACGGCAGAACCCTCCGCCACCTCCGGAACGATCCAAAATGGGTATAGCGCGGGAACCCTGCAGAGCTATTCCATCAACTCCTCCGGGGTCATCGACGGGGTCCTTTCCAATGACCAAACCGTGGCGTTGGGCCAGATTGCCCTCGCGACTTTTCCCAACTACAACGGCCTGATCAACCTGGGAAACAACGACTACCGGGCAAGTCTGGCCTCCGGAGCGGCCAGCGTGGCGGCGCCGGGAACGGGTGGCAGTGGAACCCTTGACGGAGGCTCGCTCGAGGCCTCGAACGTGGATATCGCCACGGCCTTTACCATGCTCATCCAGGCCGAGCGCGGTTACCAAGCCAATGCCAAAGCCATTACCACGGCCGACGACCTGATGCAGTCGTCCATCAACCTGATTCAGTCGTAACCGGAATCTTCTGCAATAGCCGTGCCGGGGCGCATGACCCTGTGTCCCGGCACGCAGCCCGGACCAGCAAGTGAAAAGGCAAAACGCGAGAGGGAACACGCAAAAGCAAAAATCCTCGCTCGCACCTTTGGGGAAGAGGGGCTTTACCTCAGAGGCTCCCAATTAACAGACAATGCGAGCCCCTCTGGAGTGCGGGAGCGTCATGCTGACGGCACGTCTGTCCCCACCAACTTCTGCTGATGTTAAACAACTTATCCGGATATCCCTGCATTTTCGAGCCGATAGAATAACATCCTCGCGGGCGAAGCCCCTTTGGAGTGCGGTAGCAGCAGCTACCGCTTTCCTTCCTCGTTTCATACTCTGCCGTCTAAACTGCGGGGAGAAAGCGGTAGCTGCTGCTACCGCACTCCAAGGCGCCGCGCGCTGATTCGCGCGCGCCTCGACAGGATGCCGGGCGGAAGACCCGGCGCTACGACCTTCATCCTGAGCCGCCGGCTCAGGGGGCCCCGGAGGCGCGAACCCGGGCGCGCCGCCGGGGGGCGGACCGGCTTCCGCTCCGGGGTCGCCGGCGTAGTCATCGACGCTCCCCTCCTCCCCTTCGAGCGTCCGCAGCTTGATGAGCAGATTGGTGATCCTCCAGGCCTGGCGGAAGCTGGAATCTTCCATGCGGAGCACGAGGCGCGTGGCGGAAGTGGGCTCCAGCGCCCCCGCCATCTCATCGGGAGTCG
>Ga0335069_10007200_pt1 | contig 16092 bp, 14 predicted proteins | sample Lox_Sample_11_FD_206714 | JGI IMG/M metagenome (GOLD analysis project Ga0335069, IMG submission 206714) | Soil microbial communities from Loxahatchee National Wildlife Refuge, Florida, United States - Lox_Sample_1.1 | ecosystem: Environmental > Terrestrial > Soil > Wetlands | place: USA... | reverse complement strand
ACCTGGGCACCGTCGATGAGGATATAACCCTCCTCGTCGACGGTGCCCAGGTCGCCGGTGTGGAACCAGCCATCCCGGATCGCATTGGCGGTTGCTTCCGGCTGGCGCCAGTAGCCTTCCATCACCACGTCGCCGCGCACCACGACTTCTCCCACCTCTTTTCCATCCGCAGTCACGTCGCGCCCGTCGGCATCAACCACTCGGATTTCCGTACCTGCCAACGCAAAGCCGGCCGTTGCTTTGCGGCGCAGGTTATCATCATCCGAATCGTCCGCCAGGTGCTCCTTGATGCGGGCGATCGTGATAACGGGCGAGGTTTCCGTCAAACCATACCCGCCCATGACCACGCAGCCGGGAAGCTTCCTTTCCACTTCGCGCATCAGAGCAGTGTTAGCGGGCGCCCCGCCGATCATGATTTCCCGCACGCTGCTCAGATCGTAGCGGGGGAAATCCGGATGATTCAGCAGCGCGATGACCATGGCGGGAACCATTTGCAGGCGGGTGACGCCTTCCCGCTGCACGAGCTCCAGGATGGTGGGCGGGTCGAACTTCTTCAGCATCACGTGCCGCGCGCCCAGCAGCGTCATGGTATGGGGTGCTCCCCAACTGTTTACGTGGAAAAGAGGCACCGTGTAGAGGTGCACATCGCAATCCGTACCCCTCAAGCCTATGATGGTGTAAAACGCGTGGAGGTAGAGGTTGCGATGCGTCAGCATGACCCCTTTCGGGTATGCCGTCGTGCCACTGGTGTAAAAGAGTTCGGCTACGGAGTTCTCATCGATCCCTCGGAAATCAATCTGGGCGGGCTCGGAGGCGGCCAGGAGTTCGTCATAGTACTTGTCCAGGGCCCAGGCCGGCTTCGCGTCGCGCAGCGAGATGTAACGTTCTACCGAGGACACGTTCGCCCGGAGGGCCTCGACGAGCGGAATGAATTCGGGATCAAAACACAGAACGCGTGGGGCGGCGTCATTCAGAATGTGTGCCAGTTCCTCGGATGCCAGGCGAATGTTCATGGCCAGCAGGATGGCACCGATTTGTGGAACCCCGTAATAGGCTTCCAGCAGGCGGTGGCAGTTGAAGCTCAGGTAAGCGACTCGGTCGCCCTTTTGTACGCCCAGGCGCAAAAGCGCCGTAGATAGCCGGTCCGCACGCTCGTTGAATTGGCGATACGTGAACCGATCCTCGCCGCAAACTACGGCCATTTTGTTGCCGAAGAGTTGGGCGGCATGCCGCTTCAGGCGGACAGGCGTTAGGGGGAGCTGCATTTGGACCTCATGCTTTTCATGGGAATATGGTCTGAATATAACACAGGAAGATTCGCCGCAGGGTCCGACGCCGTCATTCTGAATGCTTTTCGGCTAGCTTAAGCATGTTCCCGATCGCCTCGATTAAACGGCCCGAATAGTCCCGGATTGCACCTGTTTCCCCGCCCGCCGGGTCAAGAGGGGGACCAAAAGCCTTCAGCGCTAATTCGTGAGCTTTCCTAGCTTCGTCCAAGGCCGTCTTAAAACTCTGCGCGGCGGCGGCCTTTTTCGCCGGCGAGGTAAGGTACTCCGTCATCCCCTGGTGAAAATCCACTAAAGCCTGCATCAGAGGCTGGTCGACTTCGAAGCTGGTCTTTAGAAACTGCAAGTCGTCGATGCAACTCGGGCGGGGGTTTACCTGCAGCGCCATGTCTACGTCCTTTGCTCCACGCGTGTTCAGCTCTTTCAGAACCGTCCACCGCCGGACCAAGCGGCGGTGCACCTCCTCCGGACCCAGATTCAGCTTGGACATCTCCTTCACGTATCGCTCGTTGGCGATTTCCACTTTCCAGGTCTGCGCGTCCAGGGCCAGGTCTCGCCAGTGCCGGGGAATTGCGAAGGCGCGGTCCCACACCATGGGCAAGTAATTTGAACGAATCGACGGCGGTGTGTCGTCATGATTCGCGATCTCACCGCCGGCATCGGGTACAGGGGCGGATTCTCGATAATAAGCGGCCATGATGGGACCCGCCTTGGGTCCATACATCAGGTTGCAAGCCGCCGCGTAGATGCTCCCTCCCCCAAAGATTTCCGGCGGCGCACCTTCTTCCGACATATATTGCCGCCAGAGTTGGAGCGTCGCGGCATAACGGGCCGGGTCGCCAAAGAATCCCGTGGAGCGCGTATTCCAGCTGTACTCCGCATTGATGGCCTCCATGGGTTCCCCATAAAAGTCCCCACTGAAGTTGTACATGCCCGTGGCGCCCTGAAACATCGCATTCAAGGCGGGAACCGCGGACAGGGGATTATCCGTCGAGTATCCATCCGCGCCGCCCAGGAAGAACAGGTAAGTGCCGATGTTCAGGTTTGCTTTCCTCATGACGGAATTGAAAGCGCTCAGCCAGGTTTGCCCGCCGTACTCGGTGGGGAAGATCTCCCGGAAGCAAATCTGGACGTTGTTCGCCCAGGGAAGCTGAAGCCCAATGTTCTTCCACAGCTCCAGCACGTGCGACCAGTCGTCCGTGGGGTGGGACTCGGCCATATAGACGGGAGAGACAAGATTGATCACGCAATCCCGCGCGGCATCGTACCCGTCCGCGGGGTTTTTCACACTGCCGACGGCTTGAATGAGAGCCGCGTAGCCGTGCGCAAGGCCTCCCGCTCCGCCGTCCGAGGCTTCGACCGAGTCGTTGGGCCACCGCTTCCGGCAGCGGTCGCATCGTTGCAACCAGCCGGCTTGCGTCTCCTGAATATCCCCAAAATCCTCGTGGTGGATATACAAAGCTCCGGGCTCAACGGCCTCGACGAACTGGCGGAGTTCCTCCGCCTTCAGGTGGTTGAGTTCGTCGTTGGCCCGGCAACTTCCCAGGACTCGGGGGTTGACTCCTTTCTTGGGGTGCGGAAATCCCATGCATTCATACGTCGGCCCGTCTGGGTACGATTCCCGATTCTTGAACACCTCTCCCAGGTACGGCGTGGATTCGTAAAGGGGTCCCGTCTGATAGCTAATGCCATAACTGGCGCCATACCCTCCGAAGACCAGGTGGATGCCGCGCGCCCGGGCGTGCTGGGTCAGGCTTTTCATCAGTTCCCCATAGCCGGCAAATCTCTGCTTCAATCCCCAGCCAAAGCCGTCAAACACCACCATGTTGATCTTGAGCCGCAGCGCCTCATCCAGCTTGCGCTGGCAGAGCCGGCGGTAAGCGTCCGTGCCCTGCCCGCGTTCCAGCGCCCAGCGATTGGCCTCGCCATTGAGAAGCCAGTCGGCGGCCGCCCGATAGCGAAAGTCGGGGAAATCGCGAACATAGGCGCCGGAAATCTCAACACCATCGGGGGCCTTTTGGATCAGTTGCAAAACACTCATCGCTCCCAGCAGAACGCCTTGGCCGGAGCTTCCCACCACCCACATCGAATTCTCATCCGGCATCCGGATCACGTAGCTCTGGCCGAAATGCCCGGAGTCGGTGAGAATCTCCCGGTCCAAAAAGCTAAGCCCGCCTCCGGGATTGCGGTTCGCGCTGTAATCCCAAAGGTGGATGGCAGCTTCTTCCGACTGGGGCGATGCTTCCGTTAAAATCTCAACCTTCAGGGAGGAATCGGCGGCTTCCAGGTCGCGGCGAACAAAATCCGCTGCGAGTCTCAACTGCGGATCCAAGCTCGCGGTGGCAGGTCCCAGAACAATCCCCACACTCCCGCCGCGTGTGATTCGCAGGGAGTTTTGCATCGGCTCATAGTATTGGGGTGTGGGGATTATCCGCACTGCGCCGGTTGCGGTGACGGCAATGCCAACTATTATCAAAGTCAGACAAATCGAGCGCCTGAATATCATCATTTTCTCCCAGCCCGAATCTGGAGCGGGATACCCTATGCCAAATCTCCAATGACCCAACGTCGCGGGAGTAGAATACTATCTCGTTTTGCCAATTGATGTCTGTTCATGAGTACAGGTAATGTGGAGGTAATTAGAACCCATGAGGCGCCGGCAGGATGGAGGTAGTTCAAATCACTTTGGCCGCTTTGCTCTTTGGGCAATCGGCTTGGTCTGTGCGGGAGCAACCGGCCTGCTCGTTTCCCAGCCCCGGCTGCATGCCCAAAACCAGCCGATCAGTTGGAGTTCCCAGGAAAAGCCCATAGTCCAATCGCTGCGCGGGCTTCGATCGCTGCCCGACGATTCGAGGGCGAGAGAGACCCGGAAATTGGCTCTGGACATGCGCGCCCTGCCGGCGGGTGGCCACAAGCTGGCGTTGGCCAATGCTCTTGCGAACCTATCCACGGAGGGCGATCTTGGCCACGAGACCTTGCAGGAAGTGGCAACCACTCTGGCCGCAGCGCTGGCCGAGCACCCTGTGCCGGAGGAGAAGGGCGGGCCTGCCGAGCCTTACTTGGAACTGGCGCAGTTGGTGCGCTACGAGCATGTACAGGCTTCCGTGGATTCGCCGGAGTTTGGGAAGGCCATGGCGGAATTGGAAGCGGACGACCAAAAGCGGCAGGAGGCCGACTTCACCCTTACCGACTTGCAAGGGAAGAATTGGACTTTGACCAACCTGAGAGGCAAGGTCGTGTTGCTGAATTTCTGGGCCACGTGGTGCCCTCCTTGCCGGAAGGAGATGCCCGACCTCGAGTCACTCTACAAGCAGTTCAGGAAGCAGGGTCTTGTGATCCTTGCCATTTCCGACGAAGATACCGGCAAGGTGAAACCCTTCATCGCTGATAAAGACATTTCCTACACCGTCCTGCTTGACCCGGGGAGGAAAGTGAACACGCTATTTCACGTCATGGGGATTCCCAAGACGTTCATCTACGACCGAAGCGGCAAGTTGGTGGCCGAATCCGTTGACATGCGGACCCGCGGGCAATTCCTTATCATGCTGGCCCAGGCAGGTCTTCATTAGCGCCGGTCGCGGAAAGCCCGCTCGCGGTGGGTTCAATTCGCCCCGTCATGATGAGGGAACGCCTCGGGATCAATCGCGTCCCCGCCCACTCCCCTTTCAGCGCTTGCCCTTTGCCAGGGCATTCACCAGGTCATCGCCCCCGCCCGCGGCGCGGATCTCCTTCAGGTCGTCGTCGGTTGGGGTGAAACCGATTCCCCGGTCGTTAACGATTTGTACCACGCGTGCGCTGGGAACCCCACCTTGCAAAAGTCCGAGGATTTCCTGCTTGGTGAGGGTCTTGCTGGCGGGCTTGGTGGTGGTCTGCGAAGAGAGCATGACGGCAGGAGCGTAGCGAGCCACAAAGGTCATCTTGGCCTGAACGTGGGCGGCGTCGACCGCCACGATCTCGAAGGTCGTGTCCCCGGGCTGAAGCTTAATTGCCTCGGAGGTGAAGGAGGCTGCCTGCGGGCCCTTGGGAAGCAAACCGACGGGATTCCCATTAATCGTCACCACCGGGATGCCGGAGGGATCCGTTACAACGCCGCGGATAGTGATCGAAGAAGTGGCCAGGCTGACCGTCTCATTGGAGTCCGTCACAGACGGATCAACCAGAACAATGGTGGGCGCCCCGGCGGCTGCCGGCCCTTCCACTCGTGGATTAGTGCCGGGCGAGCCGCCAAATTTCGCTGGATCGATGGGGAAATCGCCGTTCACATAGACTGTGAGCTCCGTCCCTTGCGGAATGGTCACGTCCTTCCCATGCATCAAGAGAAACAAGGGGGCCGCAGGCCAAACGAGCAGACCGGTAGCCACCATGCCACCCGTCATGGCTCCTGTGTGGCCGCCCCCCTTCACATCCTTCACCCCTCGCAAGGCAGCCTTTTCGCCATCGCCAAGGCGGACGGCGTCAATGTTGACGTCCAGCTTCCCGCCTCGTCCCATTCGGCGCTTGGCTTCAGCTTCTGTCACCGTACCCCAAACGGTGCTTCCCTTCGGAATAACCACGAGGTCCCCGACCCTGATCTCTTCCAGAACATCGAAATCCACCCGGTCATTGGTTTGCGCGGTGGCGGAAGACAGGTTTTCCTTCAGGCGGATCTTGACGGGTGTTCCATCCTCTAGCCGCGGTCCCACGGGCTGGGGAGTTTGCGGCGGGGCCTGGCCAGCCAGGAGAAAGGTGCAAGACCCCGGAACTCCGGCAAGGATAAGAAGGCCAAGAAAGAAGACTACGGGAACACCCTTACGTCGCATAGAACCTCCACGCACCAGCAGTACGGATTGTCCTGAAATGTTCCCAGAATCTTAATTCAGTCGCCTTGTGTTTTCAAGGGGTGAAAAGCCCGATGCCCTTACGAGTGCTCCTTTCCCTCACAGCACCCTGCATCGGCTTTCGCCGGGGGGGTGTAGGATTGTTTCGGATCGACGAAATAGCCCTCGGCGTAGCGATCGTGGTGACGCACCCAGGCCATGGTGTGGGCCAAGCTGTCCTCGTCGCGACCCTTCGGGGCCAGGTCAAGAAAGTTGTAGGTGCCAACCAGAATATCCAGCCCGCGCGCGTAGGTGGAATAGGTATGGAAAACCTGGCCCGCCGCGTCCTTGTAGAATACGCTGGCGCCGGGCCTCTCCTCGGCGGGGAATTCCGCCTGCGCGTAGTTGTAGAGAACCTTCCCTCCCCTGCTCTTCTCCTCCGGGGTGAGTGAAACCTGATAGTCGAAGTTGAAGTCGCTCCCGAACGACGAGACCCATTTGAATCGCCATCCCATGCGCTTCTTGAATATTTCGATTTCCGCGAAGGGAGCGCGCGACACCACCAGCATCGTGACGTCGCGGTTGGCAAGGTGTATGGTCGCGCCGTCGAAGTGGTCAGCCAAATAGGAGCAGCTCGGGCAGCCCTCCTTCCACCCGGGACCGAGCATGAAGTGGTACATGATCAGTTGGCTGCGTTTGCCAAAGAGATCCGCGAGTGTTTCCTTGCCATTTGGCCCCTCGAAGACGTACTGCTTCTCGACTTTCTCCCACGGGAGCTCGCGTCGTTCGCGGCTGAGCTGATCGCGCAGCCGGGTGAATTGCTTTTCCTTGGCCAGGAGTTCCTTGCGCGCTGCAAGCCACTCGGCCGGAGACACAACCTTATGGGGTGTTGCCACCTGGGTACTCGCCATTTCGATTCTCCTTTGTTTGAATTTGTTTATTGCCCTTTGGATTTGCCAGTCGATTTAGTCCGGACCCGCCTCCCTGCGGCTCCCGCACCCATCGCGTCCCCAGAGTTGTAGATTTGCGGAGCACGCTCCAAATGCGCAGCTTTCTGATGACGAGCGCCGATACCCCGCCGGCCGAGGTGGCCCCGCCCGCCACGATCGCCAGGGTTGTGATGCAGGCTGGACACATGGGTTCCTCACAACATCTTGGACTGCGGTAGCAGCAGCTACCGCTTTCTCCCGTCAGTTTATGCGGACGAGTGTGAAGCGACGGAGGGAGGCGGTAGCTGCTGCTACCGGACGCCAAGGTCCTTCGCGCACGCCAATCAACCGCGCCCACGAGTCATTATGCCGGGCGCATTTCGGCAGCCTTGCGAATGCGTTCAAGCAGCGATCCCCAGCCCTTGCCAACATTTTTCCGGTGGTCGTCCTCAATAAAACCCAGCGCCGTGTGCCGGAATATGATGAGCGTGCCACCCTCGACCTCGGTCAGCCGATATTGCACGTTTGAGGCGAAGGGGTAAGACGCGAACAAAGGGCCGCAGATTTCGAGCAGGGTGGGGCGTTTGATGGCTTGTACATGCCCCCAGAAATGGCCATTGTCGCCACCCAGGTCGCGGTACCACCTTCCGCCGGGCCAGGCCTCGAGTTTCATCGGCATCGGTTTACCGTTATCAACCTCGTTGTATGGCCCCATTTGATCGAGAATGGCCGCGAAAGTTTTCTCGAGCGGCGCCCGGACAAGGACTTCCTGCTTGATTCTCAAGGTAAAATCTTCGATGGTCTGTACCGATGTAGGCATGTTTCCTCCTTGAAGTGCAGTGAGCAGTGATCAGCGGACAGTGGACAGGCAGAGCAGTAGCTAGTGGTCAGTGGCGAGTGGTCCCTTGCAGGCTCGCTAGCCCAAACCCTAATCCCTAATCCCCGTTCCCTGCTCGTTAAGCCCTGATCCTAATCACTGATCCCTGACCCCTGACCCATAATCACTGATTCGCCCTCTTCCGCGCGCTCCTTAATGCGGTTCAATTGGTGTTGCCAGAAGCGTTCGAACGTGCTCGCCCACTCGTGGAGAGGCCGGATGGCCTCAGCATTGGTTCTATAAAACTTTTGGCGACCTTCACGCCGCACCTGGACTAGGCCTACGTCACGGAGGACCCGGAGGTGCTTCGAGACGGACGGTTGCTCCAAGCCCAGTGTTGCCACAATATCCCCCACGGCGTGATCCTGGAATGCCAGGTAGCTGAGGATCTCCCTCCGGCGAGGCTCCGCCACAGCATTGAAGGCATCCGAAGTGGTAGCGGCGCGGGACATGGTACTACTTTACATTCCTATATGGGAATATGTCAAGTACTTCTTGTCGGTTTTCGTCTGGCACCTGTGGGCCCGCTTACGCGGTCCCTGCGCCATCCGGCGCAGTCAGATGGCAACGGTTTCGCACTATAGCCTGGGTGCGTAGGTCATTCGCAAATCACAAATCGGCAATGCCTTTACTCGTATCTTAGCGCTTCCACGGGATGCAGGTGCGAGGCGCGGAGGGCGGGAACCAGTCCGCTCAGGAGGCCGACGATCAGGAGAATGACGGTAGAGATCGCAACCGTGCTGAAGGAAATGTAGAGGTGAATGTCGCCTTTGCCGGAGGTATCTTCGTACAGCGGGCCGTAGAGCGGCATGGTGCCGATGGCGGCGGACAAGCCGTAGGCGAGCAGGATGCCCAGGGCGCCGCCCACGATCGCCAGCACCAGCGCCTCCGCCATGAACTGGACCTGGATGTGCCGCCGCCGTGCCCCGAGCGCCCGGCGCAGGCCGATTTCACGGATGCGCTCGTCGACCGCAACCAGCATGATGTTCATCAGGCCAACCCCGCCGATGCCCAGCGTCAAGGCCCCCACGAAAGTGAACAGCGCTTCAAAGCCAATGGTGATGCCGTCGATGATGGGGCGGAACTGCTCTCGGCCGAACATGATGATGGCCCGCTCGTCGGTGGGAGAAAAGTGCTGGCGTTTGGCGATGGCGGCGCGCACTTGCGCCATCGAAGGTTTCTCGAATTGCGGCGCTTTGGGTTCATAGACCAGCACAGAGGCGTAGCGCGTGTTCCATATGTCGCCGGCGGTGGAGTAGGGGATCCACGCGCACTCGTCGTCGGAGTTGAAGTAGTTGCTGTCTTGAATCTTGAGGTCCATCGTGCCGATGACGGTGAAGCGCATCCCGCTGATGCGGACCGTCTCGCCGATCGACGGCTGGCCGGCGAATAATTTCTGGCGCAGGCGGTAGCCGATAAAAACTACCCGGCGGCGCTCCAGTTCGTCCTCCGGGCTGATCCAGCGGCCCTGGCTAGGGACTTCATTGCGCATCTCGCCGTAGGGCGGGCAGACGCCGCGAATGGCGGTGGTGGCCATGCGGTCGCCATAGGAAATAGGCAGCCAGCGGACGCTCTCCATGCAGACGGTCTTCACCAGGGGAGCTTCCTGCTGGATGTCCTCCACATCCACCTTTTCAAATACCACGTGTTTGCCGGCGCGTTCGCCCCCGGCCTGCTCGCTGGTCTGCTGCGGCCAGCAAATCACGGCGCCCTTGCCGAAGGCGTCGAAGGAGGCCACTACCACGGAACGCAGGCTGCGGCCATAGGCGAGCAGCAAAGCCACCGCCGCAATTCCCCATACGATCCCCAGCATGGTCAGGAGGCTGCGCGTGGGCTGGCGCCTTAGCGAGATCCACGCTTGTTTCAGCACTTCGGCGAGCATTTAGGCCCCCTCAGCAAAGACAAGTCAAAAGGCAAATCGCAAAAGTCAAAGGTCAAAACCGGCTGGACTCCTACTCTTGCCTTTTGACTTTTGCGATTTGCCTTTTGACTTGTTCTCACGCTTCTCACCCTCCTGCCTCAAACCGCAGCGCCTCAATGGGATCCACATGCGCCGCCCGAGTGGCGGGATAGAGGGCGGAAAGCACCGCGATGGTGCCCAGTACGGCAAACGAGACGGAGCCGGATTGCCAGGTCGGGAGCATACCCGCAAAGAAGGGTGGCATCGGGATCAGGTTAACGAGCGCACAGAGGCCATAGGAAATGCCCATGCCAAATCCGCCACTGAGAAAAACAATGATGGCCGTCTCCACAAAGAACTGCTGAAGGATTGCTCCAGAGCTGGCGCCCACGGCCTTGCGCACGCCGATCTCGCGGGTGCGTTCCCGCACCGCCACCAGCATGACGTTCATCACTCCAATGCCGCCCAGCAGCAGAGTGGTGATGCCGATGGCCCCAAGAAAATACTTCATGGCGTCCATCAGCTTGGTGAACGCCTTGGCGCCTTCCACGGTATCCCAGACGGGAGTGGCTTCCTTGTCCAGGGGATCGTAATTGTGCAGCCGCCCTCCGGCGCGCTTTACCTGGGCCTTGCACGTTTCGTGATCGTCGAGGGACCGGGGAGCCACCAGGATGTGGTCCAGCGCCGTGGCTAAAGCGGGAGGCTTGTTGGGAAAATCGTTCAGCATGGCGCTGAAGGGAATAAAGACCTTATCGACGTCCCAACCGTCGTAACAACTGTTCTGGTCCTTGGTGGTCATCACTCCGATGACGGTATAGGGAATATCGTTGAGAAAGATTGTCTCGCCCACGGCGGAGCGGCTGGAAAAGAGTTGCTTCTTGACGTTGGTGCCGAGGAACGCCACCCGGCGGCCGGCCTGCTCATCCCCCCAGTCGTAGAAGCGGCCTGCCTCCACGCTTACGGAGCGAATCTCCACAAAGGTAGGATAGGAACCGGTGACTTCAGGGGAGGCGTTGTTATAAAGGCTGCGCACTTTCACACTGTCGCGGGAAAGCTCCGGCAGGACGTAGCGGCATGCGGTGGCTTCCTGCTGCACGGCGGCGATATCGCCCGCCTGCCAGGTTACTTCCCGGCCGGCCCGCAAGCCGCCTGCCTGCATACTTGTGCGCCCGTTGAAGAAGATAATCAGGTCTTTGGCGAAGGTCTCCTGCTGCCTCTCCTGGCCTACCCGCAGGCCTTCCCCCGCCGCCACCATCAGGGTGATGGAGATGATGCCCCAGGCGATCCCGAACATCGTCAGGAAGGTCCGCAGCTTGTGGGACCAGAGGGTGCGGAGAGTGTCGAGAAGTAAGTCTGTGAGGACCATACGTCCCTTGTCCTTCGTCATTTGTCCTTTGTTACAAGTCCTTAGCCCTGGCGGTCCGTAGGAATTTGAGTTGCGACGGACTAAGGGCCAAGGACGAGGGAGAAAGGACATTACTTACTGCAACAGCACCTGCTGCCCCTCTTTCAATCCGCTGACTAACTCGGTTTTGACTCCGTTCGAGATCCCGAGTTTCACGGCGAGCTTCTGCTTGCCCGTCTTGCTGCCGGGGGCGGGGGTTTCCACAAAGGTGTGGCGGTCTTTGTCGTAAATCACTGCAGCCTCAGGCAGTTGCAGAACTTTTTGTTTCTCTTCCAGGATGATTTCGGCGTTCGCGGTCATGTTGGCCTTCAGTTCGCCGGTGGGGTTCTGAATGGAAACCTTGACCTCGAAGGTGGTGACGTTGTCTTTCTCCACCCCCATGGGTGAAATCTTCGTGACTTTACCCTCAAACTTCTTGTCTTTCAGTGACTCAACCACGATGCGGGCCCGTTGTCCCATATAGACTTTGCTGATGTCGGCTTCATCGACCTTCCCTTTGACGTAGACCTCGCTCACGTCGCCAAGGGTCATCACCAGAGTCGCCTGCGAGCCGAGAATCAGGATCGAGCTGACCGCGTCTCCTACCTCCACATCGCGGGAAAGCACCAAGCCATCCATGGGGCTGACGATGGTCGAGTTGTTCAAGTCCTCCGTGGCGCTGTCCAGGGCCGCTTGCATTTGGGACACTTGGGCCCTGCTCCGGGCTATCTCCGCCCTGCTGACCGCCAGGTAACGCTGTGCGGACAACTGCTTATTCAGGGCAAGTTGGTAGGCCTTTTCGCCGTCGTCCAGGATCGAGGCGGAAACCAGTCCATCTGAGGCAAGTTTGCGATTGCGCTCGACGGTAGACTTAAGAAAAGGAAGGTCCGGCCCCTCCGCATCGACCTTATTTCGCTCGAAGGTGGCCTGGGCGGACTCCACCGCGGCTTGGGCCGCCTGCAGGTTGGCATGGGCCTCTGCCACGCGCGCCCGCAATTGCTCCTTGTCCAACTCCACCAGGGTCTGGCCGGCCTTCACCCGGTCGCCGTAGTCGGCAAGAATCTTCTCCACAATGCCGCTGGCTTTGGATTTCACCTCCACCTTGACCAGCGGCTCGATCTTGCCGGTGGCCACGACGGACCGGGCCAGGTCATCACGGGTGACCTCCGCCAGCTTGGAGGGATCGATTGTGTTATTAGGCCGTAATGCCGCGGCAATGCCAATGCCGCCACCGACTACGATTACCCCCACAACCGTCAGCAAGATCCACTTCTTCTTGCGCTTGCCGTTATGATTATTCGCCATCTGAATCTCCAGGCTTCTCAGATCTTATCGGCCACCTAACCACCCATACGCGCAATGGGGCACGAATGTTCCCCAATTTAACCACCCGTCGGAGGGTTGGCAAATGCCGATGGGAGGCCCGCGAGCACTCCTATCTAACTTAGACGGCGATTACATTGAGTGGTAATCATCCTGCTTACCCATGTTCTTTGGCTTTGGCTTGCCGCATTCCCATGGCTTCCAATTGGTTGTACACTAGGGCGGATTTTCACCCCTCTGGCGAATTCCCGAGGTCTACGTCATGAACTTCCCTGCCCCATACCTCTCCCGAGAGCGGCGAGCGCTCCGGATGGCCGCACCGTTGCTTCTGGCGGCGGTGGTTTTTCTCGCTCCTGCCCGCGCGCAGCAGGTCCGCTGGGTGCGTTTGTCAAGCAGTCAAAGCGATTTGCCCGTGCCGGGGACCTCGCGCGAGCAGACCGGCGACGTGGTGGCGCGCCTTGACCCGGATTCGCCGGCCTCCGACTTCGTGCTGAGTTTTCGCGTCGTGGGCCCCGCGCTGGTGTGGTACCGGCGCAATTCCCACGGTTGGGACCGCTACCTCATCGAGAAGGACTTCCTCCCCATCGAAGCCGGTGGCACGGCGTTTGACGTGGATGGCGACGGCCACCCGGACCTGGTCTTTGGCGCCGACTGGCAGGACAACAAGGTATGGTGGTGGGAGAATCCCTATCCGAATTTCGACCCCAACGTCCCCTGGAAGCGCCATCTCATCAAAGCGACCGGCGCGCACCAGCACCACGACATGATTTTTGCGGACCTCGACGGCACGGGCCGCCCGCAGCTCATCTTCTGGAATCAGGGCGCGAAGACGATCTATCTCGCCAGGATTCCGCCGGACCCGCGCCACACGGAACCATGGCCCTTCGTTCCCATCTTCACCGGCGAAGCGGGCGAAGGGGCGCACGGCGCGGCCCTTTACGCCGAGGGCATGGACGCCTGCGACATTGATGGCGACGGACGCGTGGACCTGCTGGCGGGCAACTACTGGTTCAAATATCTGGGCGGGGACAAGTTCAAACCCATCCGCGTCGGAACCATCGGGGGGCGCATCCGGGCGGGGCGTTTCAAGCCGGGCAAATACCCGCAAATCGTCATCGCGCCCGGCGACGGGTCAGGGCCGCTCAAGATATACGAATGCACGGGCAATCCCGAGGATCCGAACTCCTGTGTGGGCCGTGCGCTGCTTGACCGCGACATGATTCACGGGCACACGCTGGACATCGGTGACATCGACGGCGACGGCAATCTTGACATCCTGGCCGGCGAACAGGGTAAATGGGACACCGGGCCCGATGAACTCGACAATCCCCGCGCCACCATGTGGATTCTCTACGGTGACGGCAAGGGCAACTTCCGGACCACGGTTCTGGCCGCGGGCGAAGGCTGGCACGACGGGAAAATCGCCGACCTCGATGGCGACGGCGACATGGATATTCTGCAAAAACCTTACGCCTGGAGCGCGCCCCGCGTCGATGTGTGGCTGAACAACGGTACGGGGCCGGTGCGCGCGTGGCATGCCCGAACCGCCCCCAGCGCCCGCCCCGTGGCTTTTCGCGAACCGGTGGGCATGGAGCTATGGACCTACCGCCGGGAACTCGCGAGGGATCTGCCCGGAACGCTCGCCCTGATTCGCCGGCTCGGGTTCACGGACATCGAGACGGCGAGTTTCTACGATCGCAGCGCCGTCGAATTCCGCGCCTTGCTCGACCATGCGGGCCTTGCGTGCAGTAGCCTGATTGCCGATTATGACCGCCTGGAGAGCGATTTCGCGGGCGTGGTGCGCGACGCGAAAACCCTGGGCGCGGCGTACGTGATCACCTCCAGCATCCCCCGCCTGGGCGATCTGACCGCCGACGACGTTCATCGCGCTGCGGCCAACTTCAACAATTGGGGTCAAAAGCTCAAGGAGCAGGGTTTGCAGTTCGGCTATCATCCCCACGGATTTGAGTTCGTCCATACACCCACCCAGACGCTCTTCGACGTGCTCGTGGCGGAGACCAAGCCGGAGTGCGTGACCTTTGAGATGGATACTTTCTGGTTCGTTCATGGGGGCGCGGACCCGGCGGCCTACCTCGAAAAGTACCCGCAGCGATTCCAGTTGGTCCACCTGAAGGACATGGCTAGGGGCGCCCCGCGCGACCTGACGGGCGCCGCGCCCGGCGAGTTAAGCGTGGCGCTCGGCATGGGGCAACTCGACTGGCCGCCCATCCTCCACGCGGCCGTCGCTGCCGGGGTCAAGCGCTATTACATCGAAGATGAAAGTCCCGCGGCGCAGCAACAGGTGCCGGCCACGAAGGCGTTTCTGCAAGCGGTCCGCTATTGAGGCGAGACGGGGGGAGAAAGGGGCTCCTGCCATAGGCGTTAAAATAAGCGTTGCCTTTTTGTCGTAGTTGTATTTGGGTTCTGGGACATGCAAACGCCGCCTCTGCACCACGAACGAGAATGGCCCTATGTTCTCACGTTGCTCCCCCGCGATTTGGAAAACTCGGCGTGGGAGCGCGAAGCGCTGCTGCGCCGTCGCCACATTCCCGATGCCCAAGCCTTGCTGCGCCTGGCGCGGGCGTATGCAGTGTCGGATCTTTCCTTGAAGGATGTCGCCGCGTGGGCGCATGCCATGGGCGTGGCCGAGATCACTGGCCCGGGGTTGTTTTATCGGTTGCGGGAAGCAGAAGGCTGGCTGCAGCGGGTGCTGGCGCAGACCTTGCAAAGCGAAGTGGAGAGCGGCGCCGGTGGCTCCCTGCGTGCGGGTGGTGGATGCGACGGTCATTCATGGCCCTGGGGCGGAGGGTACGGAATGGCGAGCGCATGTGCTGATGGACCCGTGCAGCGGGCGATTTCGCGCCGTGGAGTTGACGGATGCGCGGGGTGACGAAGGGTACGGTGGCTACCGAGTCAGCGCCCAGGAGGTGATTCTGGGAGACCGCGCCTATGCCACCGCGCGCGGTCTGGGGCGGTACATGCGGCGCACGCTTATGTTGTGGCGCGCCTGAATCCGCACACGATCCGTGTCTGCGACGAACAGAGAAAGCGCCTCGCGCTGCGGGACAAGGAAAAGGAAGTTCCGCAGATCAGGGGGTTTTACTTCTCCTGGAGCGACTTGACGTAATCGGTGAGGTTGGCTACTCGCAAGCGAGCCTCTGACTCGTACTGGTGGCCCATGGCCAGGAATATCGGACCCCAGATAGGCATTTCTTTGGAGCCGTGGGCGGGACCCCCGACCGACCCGGTGATGACGTTAACCACCTGGACGGACGGAAATCTGCCGTGATTTCTTTCCGAAAGAAGTGTCAGGTCCGTTGGGGCCGTCTTCAAAGCCCCCGCGGCTGGTCCGTCTCCCTTTCCCTCCCGGCCATGACATGTAGCGCAATATGCCAGGTACATTTCCTTGCCGGACGTGGCAGAGGTGCGTGGCGCCGGTACGGTGACGATATCTGACTTTTGCGCGATAGCCCAGGCGCCCAACATGATCAGGGCGCAACATGAAAGTATGATTCGGGAAAGCATAACGTCCTTCCTTTTCAGAACTCAATACGCGCCTGGAAAGCGATCATGCGCGGGGAACTATCGCCGCCCAAC
>Ga0335069_10007199_pt1 | contig 16094 bp, 11 predicted proteins | sample Lox_Sample_11_FD_206714 | JGI IMG/M metagenome (GOLD analysis project Ga0335069, IMG submission 206714) | Soil microbial communities from Loxahatchee National Wildlife Refuge, Florida, United States - Lox_Sample_1.1 | ecosystem: Environmental > Terrestrial > Soil > Wetlands | place: USA... | reverse complement strand
ACCCCAGAAGAGCAGACGCTTGTGGTTCGGTTCCAGGGTTGAATGAATCTTCGAAAGGAAATCTAAATAAACCTTGCCGAGGCCCTGCTGCTTCACTTCTTCGCGGGTGCGCCCCGTGCCGAGTTCGGCGGTTTCGTCAGCGCCGATGTGCGCCCAGGGGCCGGGGAAGACCTGCGCGAGTTCGCCGAACCACTTGCCGATCTGCGGGAGTGTATTGGGATCGCCGGGGACGAGCACATGGCCGTGCGGGGTTTCGCCGAGCGGCGAGTACATCTCGAATTTGAGCACGTGATGCAGATGGCCGAAGGCTTCCTGCTCGGGAATGACGGTGATGTGGTACTTCGCGGCGTAGGCGACCAGTTCGCGGGCTTCGTCGGGCGTCATAGCGCCGCCGGGGAATGCGGCGACGGGCGTACTCGAATATGCGAAGGTGTGCTCGAAGTAGGGCGAGAAGATGTTGTACTTGTAGGCCGCGAGCGTGCGGATTTCGCGCTTGAGGAAGTCCATGTTGGGAAGAGGGCCGCGGGACCAGTCGTCGGAAAGGCCGCGGTGTGCCATGGCGGGCCAGTCGCGGATGGTGGGGATATAGAGGACTGCGTCCTTGCCGGTGCCATGAATCAGTTGCTTGAAGGTCTGGGCGCCATAGAAGAGCCCGGTAGATGTCTCAGCGATGACGTGGATGGTATCGCCTTCCCCCAAGGCGATCACATAGCCCTCATCATGCATCACGGAATCGAATGTCAAATGAGCACGGGCCAGTACGTCTTTCGCCTGTGGGGAAGTAGCCAGTCGTTCGAGGCGGATGAAATGAGAAAGGCCTGAACCGTGCCGGCTGCTCGCAAACTCTCTCAAATCAGAGGCGGTGAATTCATCTTCTGGGTCGGGCTGAATCGAAACCACCAACCCGGATTTCGCCAGCGGAATCACCTTGACCCCGGTGCACTCCCGCACCGCGGGCACGATATGCAGATCGGCACAGCTGGGCGCAGGAGCTTGCGCGGTTACAACGAGGGATGAAAAGAAGAATGCAAAAAATGCACAACAAAAGCGGAGACGCATAATGCCCTTCCTGGTGTTGCGGGATTCGGATGAAAGGCTAACGCACCTCTGGCAGGTCTGTATATCAAATAATTAGCATTTGGCCATCAAATGATCAGGAATTTGGCCCGATTGGTCGGATTCGCTCGGCGGAGGGCAAAGGTGCCTCTCCCACCCTTGCCCCAGAAAAAAGGCGCAAGGATGGGGCAAGGGAGCCGTGTGCCGGGTCGGCAGAAAGGCTATCGCAGGCTGCGCAATGCGGGGTACACCTTGCGCCACTTCGCGTAGCCGCTCTTGTAGGCAGCAACGTCGGTCGGATCAGGCTCAATGCGCTGCGCGACTTCGATGGCCTGTGCACAGGCCTCGTCGAGGTTGGCCCAGTGGCCTGCGCCGACGCCCGCCATGAGCGCGCAGCCGAACGCGCCGCCCTCTTCGGCGGCGAGAATCTCCACCGCGTGCCCATAGACGCCGGCCTGGATTCGGCGCCATAAAGGACCGCGCGCGCCTCCCCCGCCGAGACGAATGCCGGTGACCGGAATGCCGAGTTCGGCGAAGAGGGTGAAGGTGTCCTGCAACGAGTAAGCGACGCCCTCAAGCACAGCGCGCACAAAATGCGCGCCGTTGTGGATGGTGCTGATGCCGGCGAAGGCTGCGCGCACTTCGGGATCGAGATGGGGGGTGCGCTCGCCGAGCAGATAAGGTGCCCACTCGAGCCCCTGGCTGCCGGCCGGTACATTGCCAGCAGCGTAGGTCAGCGAGTCGTAGTTCTGGCCGGCGAAGAAGGTTTCCTTAAGCCAATGGAGACTCAAGCCCGCGGACTGCGTCACGCCCATCACGTGCCACAGGCCGGGAACCGCGTGGCAAAACGTGTGCAGGCGGCCCTTCGGGTCTTTCGTGGGTTCCGCGGTTGCGGCAAACACCACGCCCGAGGTTCCGATGGTCGCCGATACGGAGCCGGGCTGGAGAATGCCCATGCCCACCGCGCCCGCGCCCTGGTCGCCCGCGCCGGCCACCACCGGCGTTCCCGCGGCAAGGCCCGTCAGGCCCGCGGCGGTTTCGCTGATGCGCGCGCAGACTTCGGGCGATTCGTAGACGGTCGGCAACCAGCTTTCGGGGATGCCCGCGGCTTCCGCCACCTCCTTCGACCAGCGGCGATGCGTCACATCGAGCAGCAGCGTGCCCGATGCCTCCTGCACGTCAATCGCGAATTCACCGGTGAGGCGGTAGCGGACGTAGTCCTTGGGGCACATGATGTGCCGGATCCTGGCGAAGATTTCCGGCTCGTGCGTCTTGACCCACAGCAGCTTGGTCAGCGTGAAGTTGGGCAGCGCGGGGTTGCAGGTGAGCTCGATCAGGCGCTCGTAACCGATCTTTTCCGTCAACCAGTCGCATTCGGGCTGGGTGCGCGTGTCGCACCAGATGAGCGAGGGGCGCAACACCTGCCCGTTCTCGTCGAGCATGACGGCGCCGTGCATCTGGCCGGTGAGGCCGAGGGCGGCGATGGGCTGATGCGGTTCTGGCGCGGCGGCCAGAGCTTTGCGGATGGCCTGCTGCGCGGCGCGCCACCAGTCTTCGGGATCCTGCTCGGCCCAGCCGGGGTGCGGGGTGCGGAAAGGTGCGTGCTCACTGGAAGCTCCGCTGATCAGCTTGCCTGTTTCATCCACGACTACGGCCCGGGTGCCTCCCGTGCCCACATCCATTCCCAGAAACCACATGGCTGTCTACTCCTTGTGTAAATCGGTTTTCCCGGTGCAGTGGAAGTCTAGCAGTTTCCAGGTCTCAAAATCGAGATCTCCACCCCGTGGATGAAGGCCCCTCCTCGGGGACCCCTGTGCCCGGGGCACCCGCGCGGGAAGAGCGACCCTGTAGCAGGCCATCTACGTCACATCGGGAAATGCAGGGATGGGAATATCATGTTGCGAATTTCCCCAAGAACTGGAAGCGGCCCGGCTGCGTAGCTGTAATTCAGGCACCTGGGGAGGCTTTGCCATGGCACAGTTCGGTAATCATCTTCTACAGGTCTTCAGGAGACTGGCCCGCGCGCCTCTCTTCACGGCAATCACTCTGATTACCCTGGCCGTGGGCATCGGCGCGAACACGGTGGTGTTCAGCGTGGTGGAGGGTGTGCTCCTGAAGCCGCTTAGTTACCCCAAGCCGGACCAGCTCATCGGCGTGTGGACCAGGGCCCCGGGAATCAATATCCCCGGCAAGCTGAATATCGCGCCCTTCCTCTACTTCATTGATCGGGAGCAGAACACTACGCTTCAGGACTTTGGCGCATACAACAACAACGATGTCAGCGTAACCGGCGTCGGTCAGCCGGAGCATGTGCAGGGAATGGACGTTACCGACGGCACGCTGCCTTTGCTGGGCGCCAAACCCGTTCTCGGCCGGCTGTTCACGAAGCATGACGACGCACCGGATGTAGCCAGGACCGTAATCCTCTCGTATGGGTACTGGCAGCGCCGGTTCGGGGGCAAACCTTCCGTGATCGGCCGCAGCCTCACGATAGAGGGCAAGGCCTGCGAGATCGTCGGTGTGCTCCCCAAGGACTTTGAGTTTCTCGACGAACGGCAGGTAGAACTCTATCTGCCGATGGGATGGGACCGCAGCAAGACCAAGCTTGGCAACTTCAGCTTCGAAGCTCTTGCCCGCCTGAAACCGGGAGTGACCGTCAACCAGGCCTCCGCCGACCTTGCGCGCCTGATCCCCGTCGCCATCCGCAGTTTTCCGGCGCCCGAAGGATTCAGCCCGGCAGTCTTTGAAAAGGCCAGGCTCTTTCCCGATGTCCATCTCCTGAAGGAGGACGTCGTAGGCGACATCGGTAATGTCCTCTGGGTGCTGATGGGCTCGATCGCGGTTGTCCTGCTGGTGGCGTGCGCCAATGTGGCAAACCTGCTGCTGGTGCGGGTCGAGGGCCGCCACCAGGAACTGGCCATCCGCTCGGCGCTCGGCGCGGGACGCGGGAACATTACGGCGGGCCTGCTCTTCGAGAGCCTCGTCCTCAGCCTGATCGGAAGCGCGATCGGACTCGCCCTGGCGTTCGGCGCGCTGCGGGTCCTTTTGGCCATGGCCCCAACCGGGTTGCCGCGCCTGCATGAGATTGGCATCAACATTCCGGTGCTGTTGTTCACGCTTGGTATCGCCGGCTTCGTGAGTCTTGTGATCGGGATGATCCCGGTGATCAAGTACTCCGGCCTATGCGCGAGCACCGGCCTGCGCGAGGGTGGCCGCTCCCTGAGCCAGAGCCGCGAGCGTCATCGCGCACGCAAGGCTCTGGTCGTGGTGCAGGTAGCGCTGGCGCTGGTCCTGCTGATCTGCTCGGGCCTGATGATCCGAACTTTCCGCGCCCTGGCGCGCGTGTCCCCGGGCTTTGCCGAGCCGGCCACGCTGGAGGCGTTCAATATCTACATCCCTGAAGCGCAGATTCCCGATACAGACGCTATCCGCGTGGTTCGCATGCAGCAGGCCATTCGCGACAGGCTGGCGGCCATCCCGGGAGTGCAGTCGGTCAGCATCACCAGCTCGGTTCCCCTGGGCGGTAATCGCCAGTATGACCCCGTATTTGCAGAGGACCACACCTACAAGGAAGGCGAACTCGCGCCGCTGCGCCGCTTCAAGTTCGTCTCGCCGGGATCTTTTGCCACCCTGGGAACACCGCTGATTGCCGGGCGCGACCTGACCTGGGATGAGACGTTCCAGAAAAGGCCGGTCGCGATCATTTCCGAGAATTTCGCGCGCGAGTACTGGGGTGACCCCGCAAAGGCTCTGGGCAAACGGGTTCGCGTCGGCACGATCGACGACTGGCGCGAGATCATCGGCGTGGCCGGGAACCTCTACGACGACGGCGTGAGCCAGCCTGCGAGCACTGCTGTCTACTGGCCGCTTTTTCAGGATCATTTCGAAGGCCAGAAAGAAACGGTGCGCCGCTACGTGAGTTTCCTGATCCGCTCCTCGCGCGCGGGCTCGGCAACCTTCATGAGCGAGGTTCAGCAGGCCGTGTGGTCGATCAATCCCGATCTGCCGCTGGCGGACGCCACGACGGTGGGAACGCTGTATACAAAGTCCATGGCACGCACCTCGTTCACGCTGGTGATGCTGTGCGTAGCGGGCAGCATGGCGCTCTTGCTGGGCATCGTGGGTATTTACGGCGTGATCTCGTACGCGGTGTCGCAGCGTACGCGCGAGATCGGCATCCGCATGGCGCTGGGGGCGCGGAAGGAATCACTGACCGCGATGTTCGTGCGCCAGGGACTGGCGCTCGCCGGCATCGGCGCAGCGGTGGGGCTGGTGACGGCATTCTTCGTCATGCGGCTGATGGCGTCGCTGCTGTTCCATGTGAGCCCGCTGGATCCGTGGACGTATGGACTGGCAACGGTATGCGTACTCGCAATTGCGTGGGTGGCGTGTTATCTGCCCTCGCGCCGGGCTATGGTGGTGAACCCGGTGAATGCATTGCGCGCGGAGTAGAAGAGACAGACCTTGCCACGCAGATCAGCTGGCCAACGCCAGGCCATTCTGTTCCGCCCTTGACCGCATAGTTGAGTCCCGCCGTTCGACTCTTAGCTATTCAAAACTCAATGTGGGGATCCTAGAAGAATGCCGTCCATGTAGCCGGGAATTTGAGAGCGCTTGGAACGCCCGGCGAGATTGCCGGTCCGTTCACATAACTTAGTCCGAGGCTCAAGTAGTTTCCTTGCAGAACTCGCATCGAATAGCTGCCGGTAAGTGTCGTTCCAGCACGCCAGACTGTCTTTCCCTCGGGCGGAGACTTCCAGATTGCTTTGTCCGAGTTTGCGTTTTTGCATGATCCTGCCCTTTCACTGAGCGAAACCGCGAGGTCGCTCGCCGAAGAGCGACCGGCTCGAACCGGTCTCATAACAACGGGCGACCTGAGTCACAGAACGGCAAGAGCAATCGCCTGGCTCTGCGCTAACTTTGCCAAGCCATTGCACATGGAGGAACTTGCCGGCGTCGCCCGAATGGGAGTGTCGACGCTCCACCGTCAGTTTCGCGATTTGACGGCAATGAGTCCGCTCCAGTACCAGAAGCAGTTTCGGCTGCAGTCAGCAAGGCAACGGATGCTCATGGACGGCCTGGATGCCACCAGCGCAGCGTATGAAGTTGGCTACGAGAGTGTCAGTCAATTCAGCCGGGAGTACAGCCGAATGTTCGGCCTGCCGCCGAAGCGAGACATCAGGGCGCTTCGTGACGCCAAGGTTGTGGCCATTGATGCGGCCTAGTTGCGAAACACCCCCACTCTGACAATCACTATTGGCTCATTTCACCGTTCAACGTGGCGCAACCGCCAAGCGATGAACCAGCCAGGGCGGGAAAGGCACAACGGAGTTCCCTGAAAGGCCCAAATCCCGCCATAAGAGACGCTCACCCGGAGTGTGACCAATGGCACAGGCCCGAAACCGATCCGAGTTGACAATAAAGCAGTGATCAAGCCGGCCTGCGGGCCGGGGCGCCGCGCATACCCTGTGTGCGCCGGATGAAGGAGGCAACGATATATGAGCGATCTCGCGCCTATTGCCGAAGCGGTGGCACTCGATCCCCTGGTCAGCCACCCCAAGGATTTTCACGTGTTCCACCGGTTCCTGGAGCGCTGCAAGAACCTCCCGGCAATCACCACCGCCGTGGTGTGGCCTCTGTCGGAGGTCGCGCTGAAGGGCACGGTGGAAGCGGCTGCGGAAGGGCTGATCGAGCCGAAGCTGATTGGCGATGGAGAAGCCATGAAGGCCCTCGCCGGCCAGATGGGCCTGGACATCAGCGCGTTTCCCATTCTGCAGGCTGACACGGAGGCCAGGGCGGCCGAAGCAGGCGTGAAGATGTGCCGTTCCGGCGAAGCGCAGGCCTTGATGAAGGGCAGCCTGCACACCGATGAGCTGATGAAAGCCGCCATGGCGCGCGATACCGGGCTTCGCACGGCCCGGCGGATCAGCCACGTATTCATCATGGATACGCCCGCGTATCCGCGTACTTTGCTGATCACGGACGCGGCCGTCAACATTGCGCCCGAGCTCGAAGACAAGGTGCACATCGTGCAGAACGCCATCGATCTGGCGCAGGCGCTCGGCATTCCCGAGCCCAAGGTGGCCCTTCTGTCGGCGGTGGAGACGGTGAACCCTAAGATCCAGTCCACGCTGGACGCGGCCGCGCTGTGCAAGATGGCCGACCGGGGGCAGATTACGGGCGGCATTCTCGACGGGCCGCTGGCGTTCGACACCGCCGTGAGCCAGAAGGCGGCGGAGATCAAGAAACTGGTTTCGCCAGTCGTGGGCCAGGCCGACATCCTCGTGGTTCCCGATCTCGAAAGCGGCAACATGCTGGCCAAGCAGCTCGAATACCTGGGCGGAGCGCACATGGCCGGCATCGTGCTGGGCGCGCGCGTTCCAGCCATCCTCACCAGCCGGGCCGACTCGGCCGAGACACGCCTGACGAGCTGCGCGGTGGCGGTGCTGCTGCATTACGCGACGCAACCGACAATGAAGGTATAGCTGACACGCAGACTGGCGGAGGAGCCGGGCGCCGTTCCTGACCGTGCGGCGCCCGACTGTCTTCAGGCGAATGCTCCGCCAACTGCCTGTTTTTGCCCAGAAAGTGAACCCACCCCCCGGTTTCTTTCTTGTATAATTCTGGGCCGACGGGTGATCACGATGCCCCAGAGACCTGCCAGTTCACCTGCTTCGGCGCCTGCCCCGGTGGACGGTTCTCCGGGGTCGCCTCCCACAGCCGCACATGAGCCGACTGAGGCTCTGGCGGTCCGCCTGGCGCAACTGGAAACCACGGTCGCAGACCTGAAAGGTTCCGACAGGGGTTGGCTCAAGACCGCGGCCCTGCTGTTCGCCGTTCTGGGCGCAGTGGTGTCGATTCCCAAGGCGCTGATCGATTTTGCCGGAACGATCCATCGCCAGCCCAAAACCACGGTGATTGCCGATAACCCGCTGTCGGTAAGCTACGAACCGGTGCGAAACAACCTCCGATTCGAGTCTGTTGTAATCCTGAAGAACGACGGCAATGCCGCAGATGCCATCAAACGCGCTTCTGGAAGCCTGCTGGGCACGGAAAAGAATTCCGGGGATTACGTGAACTCGGATGACATCCAGTTCACCGAAGGCACTTCCGTGGTGGAGACTCCGGTTGTGCAACCGGGAAGTCCGGTGGGTCTGACCATCCTGTTGTCGGTGAACTTGCCCCCTCAGAATGCCATACAACTCCTGAGCGGATCTCACCGCCTCGAAGTGACCCTCACTTCGCTCGCCAAGCCGAAGAAGATCAGCTTCTGTTTCAACTTTGATCCAAATCAGGCGAACGACATCGTGAACGCCAAGCCCAAGCGGCTGATCACGCCGTCGTGTGAATAGCCATGTGCATCGGATGTGCAGTTGTGTTTGTCGCATTGATGTCGGCCAGCGGTTGGGCCGATACGGGCGATATCGCAAAAGGCGCGATCCAATCGCGAACCCAGGACACGCTCATTCTCGATACCAGCCCCTGTGCCTCCGAACCCACTCCCGTAAAGTTCAAGGCTCCGTGGAAGCTGAAGGCCCTGGGAAAAAGAACGTGTGAAAGGTCGGACAAGACGTACGAGGAGTACGAAGTCGAACAACTGGCAGCGGAGGATAAGGGCAACGATTCCGAACCGAACGCCAAGGCGAAAGAGAATAGGAATCCTGACGACAAGTCGCAACCCGGAAAAAAGCCGGCCCCCGACGAGAAGAAGAAAGATGAGGGAAATCCTCCCCGGGAGAAACCCAACCCGCCGGGGCTAGCGAAATGAGGCGATCGATGCGGCTATCACGCGTTCTCTTACTCGTATTGCTGCCCGTTCTGCTCACCACCGATGGACAGACGCAACGCAACATCCTTGCCCGGGTCGGCGATGTGGCAAACGGCGCGATCATGCTGGAATCGGCAGGACGTCTGCTGCTGAATCCAAAACCGTGCGCGGAGGGAAATCCCGACAGCGTGATCGAATTTCACCAGCCCTACGCCAAGCGTTCCCTGGGGAACAAGGGTTGTCCCAACGGACGCGCCTACGAGGAATTCTCGGTTGAACAGCAGCAGTGATGCCGGTCCTGACCACCTCAGTCCATCGACACGCTCAACTGGTGGCGCACGTCGGCGCCCCGAACCCAGAAGATCACGTCGCTGGCGATGTTGCAGGCGTGATCGGAGATACGCTCCAGCGAGCGGGCGACGAACATCCCGTTCATCGCCTGCTGCGTGTGGCTGGGATCGTTCTGGATGAGTTGCAGCAAGTCGGACTGGGCGCGGCGATTCATGCGGTCGATCTCGTCGTCCATCTCCCTCACCGTATCGGCCAGCCGGGCATCGCCTTCGAGCAGTGCCTGGATGGCGGTGCGAATCATGCGCGTGGCGTACTCGCCCATGGCGGCCAGGTCGACGGGCAGGTCGACCATCTCCATCTCCAGGGCGTCGCGGGTGCGGCGGGCAAGGGTCACTGACTGGTCGCCGATGCGCTCCAGGTCGCCGTTGATCTTGATGACCGCCAGGATGAAGCGCAGGTCGATAGCCATGGGCTGCTCCTTGGCGAGCAGTTCATAGGCCATCTCATCGAGTTCGCGCTGCGCGGTATTGATGGCGGTCTCGTTCTGACGGACATACAGGCAGAGCCCCTGATCGCGCAGCAGATAGGCGTCCACGGCCGACTCGACCGCCTGCTGGGAAAGCGCGGCCATGGCGAGAAGCTTGTCCTTGAGTTCGGCTAGTTGCTGCTGGAAATGGATACGCGGCACGGCAGGGTCTCTCCTTCAAGCTCATTCTGCATCTGTTATGTTACATGGCGGCCAAAAGCGCTGCTTGTGCATCAGGACTATTATGTGCGCGCGATTCTGCGATGCTCACTCCCTTGGACGCGCGCCACGAGGAATCATTACGCTGATGGATATGAACGACGCCGCCATTCCCGCTTCGCCTTCGATGCTCACCATCAACCCCGCCCAACAGAGGCCGCGGGACGTGTACAAGATCATGACCGGCATCATCGTGCCGCGGCCGATCGCGCTGGTTTCCACCGTGGACCGGAACGGCATTGCCAACGTGGCGCCGTTCAGTTTCTTCTGCGGCGTGGGATCCGTCCCACCGACCCTGCTGTTCTGCCCGGCACTGCGGGGAACGGCGGGAATCCCCATGGTCCCCGGCGACAGCTCTTCGTCGCCGGGGCTGCCTGACCCCGCGCGCCGCAAGGACACGCTGCGCAACGTCGAGGAGACGGGAGAGTTTGTTGTCAACGTGGTCAGCGACGCGATTGCCGCGGCCGCCAACGCCACGGCCGCCGAGGTTCCGCCGGAGGTGGATGAGTTCGCGCTGTCAGGATTGACGGCCGTGCCCAGCCTTGTCGTCCGTCCCCCGCGCGTGGCCGAATCCCCCGCGCAGATGGAGTGCAAGCTGATGCAGGTGATCTACACGAGCCACAAGCCCGGAGGAGGGGTCATCGTGCTGGGCGAAATCGTGCGATTCCACGTGCGCGCGGACCTGGTGGACAACTTCCGCGTCGATCCGGCGGGACTGGATGCGGTGGGACGGATGGCGGGCAACACGTGGGTACGCACACGCGAGCGGCTCGAGCTGGTACGGCCGGAGTAGCTCGCGGAATTCCCGTGGATAACGCCTAGAGCGGCGGATAGCGCTTTTTGCGGTACTGTCCGCGCCAGGAGGGCAGCGTCTGGACCTCTTCGCCGTCCACGTTGTCGCGCCGCGGCGGGGTGGGGCGCACCACGACTTCCTTTTCCTTCTCCGCTTCCTCCTTCTCCGGCTGAGCGACGGCCTTCGGACGCAGGAATTCGGGCTGCGCGGTCAGGCGGGAGGGAGCGCTGGTCTCAGGAGCATCGGCGGCCGCCAAGGGCGAATCCGGATTGGCCGGACGCACCGTGGCCCTTTCGAAGCGCGGCTCGATATCGGAATCGGATTCTCCGGTGGCGTCCGCATCCATGTTCAGGCTTCTTCGGCCGAGCGTGACGAGCAGATTGCGAAGGCCGCTCAGGCGGGACTCGGGAACATACGCGGAGTTCTCCGGCTCAGAGGGAAGATCGCCGAGCGACGGCTCGCTCCCGACCGGCGCCGCGGAGGCACGCGGGTTGGGAGGAACCGGCGCTACGGGCGGTTCCGGAGGTGGAGGCACTTCCGGGTCGCGCGAAGGAGGCGCGACAGCGGCGGGCTCATCGGAGGAGGCCTGAACGGGAGAAGCAGGGCGCGGCGGTGCGGATTTGTGCGCTTTCGCCCCGGCAGCAGACTTGGCCGGCTCTCCGCGGCCCCGCGCAGCGCGTGGCGAAGCAGCGGATTTGGTCTCGGCGACGGAACCGCCGGTATCCGTATCCTGCGAAGACGCATTCCCCGGCTGCGCTGCGCCCGCTTGAGGCGAAGGCTCCGTAATCGGTTTGTCATCCGGCCGCTTCACGGCGTCGGGTTCGCTCACAACGGACGGCTCCTGCGCGCTCTTACGCTCGTTCTCAGTGGAGGGCCGGGTTCGCGGCAAATGACGCGCCAGCAAGCGATTCTGGATAGCCAGGCGCTGCTCGACGGCCCGTACCGACTGGCGGAACGAGGAATTCGCCTTCCTGATGGAAACACAGTTTAGAACAAAACCCACGGCGACCATGTCCAGCCGCTCGAAAGTCTGCGCAATCGCGCGCAGTTGTGCGCGGGTCGTTAAGCCGGATTGTATGACCACGATTGCGGAATCGACAAATTGCGCCAGGTACTCTGTTTCGGCGGAGACCGGCAGGGGGGCCGTATCGGCGATGACGATGGTTTCCGCGTCCATCTCCCTTTCCCCGGCCATCTGCTGCAGAAGCGTCTCCCGCGGCGGCGGGGGCGTCTGGGAGGCATCGACAAGAACGCTCGATCGGCCCATCCCTTCAAGCATGGCCGCCACCCCGGAGGCAACCGTGCTGGCGCCTGCCCCGGGCAGCATTCCGGTCACAATGCAGCTCTTCCATCCGTTCTGCTGACAGCCATGTTCCACGGCTGCGGCCACCGGCCGCAGGCATTCGTTGCCCACCTCGCTCGAAACCTGGTGAAAGTCGGGTAACTGTGCGATCGGACTGAGGCCCAGTACGCGCTCCACATCGGTGGCGATGTAGACGCGCGAATCGAGATTACGCGCGACCACGGCCGAGCCGAGGGCAACGACGACCGTTCCGAGCAGGATGATGGCGACATTGCGTAACAGATGGAGAACGGAGCCGTGGAGCGGAGGAAGCGCCGGCGCGGAAACATACACGGCTCCGGGCGCCCGGTTTTCGCTGCTTACGTGGTGGTAAAGGTCTTCAACTACCGTGCGCCGCTTCTGCAGGCGTTCGATGTCGGTGGCGAGATCGCCTGCTCTCTGGCGCCGCGACGAGGCGCTCCCCGCGGCGCCGGCCGTTTGAGCCAACTGCCCGTTCAGCCTCGTTTCGTCGGCCGAGGTTCGTTCGAGGTCGTTGCGCAGCCTCTGCTCGATGCGGGCGGCCGCCCGGGCACGCAGATCGTTCATCATCTTCTCGATCGAAGCATCGATCTGCGCCAGTTCCTCCGCATTCTGCTGGTAGCCGGGGTCATCCGGAGCGAGGCCGGCCATCTGCGAAATGAGCTGCGCGCGCCGCTGGTTCAACGCAGCCTTCCTGCTCCCCAGACCCGGATCGGCGGCAAGGATCTCCTCAGCCTCGGCGTCCATCGCGGCCGAGTAAGCGGAATCAGCGGTGGCCAGCGACGTGAGCCGGGCCAAGGCTTCGTCGTGGGCGTCGTGTGCCCCGGTCAGTTCCAGGCGAAGGGCGTTGATCTCCTGGTCGCCGTGTTTGGCGGGTTTGGTTTCCGGCGAAGCCGTCCCCGGCATTCGTTTCAGTCGCTCCTGCTCGGCGCGATCCGCCTCCAGCGCTTTCCTGATGCGGTCGAGTTCGTCGCCCAGAATCTGGATGCTTTGCGGGTCTCCGGCGCGCAAACCCATGCCGGCTCTTTCGACGAAGCTTGCGGCCACGGCGTTGGCGATGTCAGCGGCGAGCGAAGCCTGGGAAGCGCTGGCCTGGATGGAGACCTGGTGGCCCTGGTCCGGACGCTCGACGGTGAGCGCATGCCGCAGGCGTTCCACCGCCGCCTGATCGTTTTCCTCCGCGAGTCGCCAACTGTGGGCCGGCAGTTTGTGGAGCGCGGTCGCCAGCACATCGCTTTGGGGCAAATTGTCCAACTGCTCCTCGATCGACGGATGCAGCGTCACGCCGTCCAGCGGCGAGTTCCACACGCCGGGCGCTTCCGGCACGCGCGGAGGAATCGGCTGGATGTACACCAGGCACCGGGCGTCGAAAATGGGCCACGTGTTGAGTACGTGCACTGCCGCTGCTTCCAGTCCGACGACGAGGATCAATCCGAAAAGACGGCCATGCAGCCGCAGGCTGCGCAGCAGGTCGAGGTGGAAGAAGGCGCCCCGGTGCTTGCCCCGAGGCATCGGGCGCATCGCAAGGGGCGGCGCCGTAACGGACGGCGCGGCCGCCTTCACGAGCGGCTTCAGGGCCGGCGAAAGACCGGGGTACACGCTCATATGCCCTCATCCGGAAGCAGGGTGATGAGCCGCGCCCAGGGGACGGGAAAAGGTTGCTCCGGCGATTGCGCGTGCCGTTCGCACACGCAGGGTGACGCCATCGCGATCCGGCAAAAGAAAGACGTCTTGTGGGCCCGGTCCCTCATGACTTTTGAGCGCCCGGGTGTTACTGCCGCGATACGCGTTTACGTATCCTCCTCACGGAACACCGGCGCATGGGTTGATGCGGCAAGCATAGGGAAACGGCGGCCGGGGCGAAATACCACCAAGGCATCAGCGATCCCCGTTTAGTAACTCATTCCGTTAAGCTTAGGTTCATTTTCTTTGCGCAGGGGCACCGCGCTCCGGAGGAGATCCGTGATCGGCGTCAGCTTTGTGTACCGAAAAGAACCAACCGGATGCGCCGCCCTCAAACCGCAATACGAATCGGCCCTAGGCTTGCGCTTTTTCCGAATCCGGAGATGACGCATGGAGCAGGCGGGTACTCTGCTCGGGGCGAGGACGGGAATCTTGGAAGCATGACGAACGAGACCCGGAGAGAGAAAATATCTGTTGCCACGGGTAGTTCCTTGAACGCATCGTGGAGACCGCGGGACGCATCTGGAGAACAGGACGGGCACTCGTTCGCCCCAGTTTCCAGGTCGACCCGACGGGAGGCGCCGTTTGTCCACGCTCAAAGGTGAAATCGCCCAGATGCGGCCCTTCTCCAGCCGGGAGGAGGAAGCACTGCTGAACCTGCTGCGCACCGCCGATAGCCTTCAGCGTGCCCTGCAGCGCAGGATCCGCACGTGGGGGATTACCTCGACGCAGTACAACGTGCTGCGTATTCTGCGCGGCTCGCAGCCGCATGGGCTCACCTGCTCCGCCATCGGCGACCGTATGATCACCGCCGAGCCCGACATCACCCGGCTCCTGGCCCGGCTCAGGGTACTCAAGCTCATCCGCCAGCAGCGGGACAAGCGCGATCGCCGCGTGATCTGGACCCAGATTTCGCAGGCTGGCTTAGCCCTGCTTGCGGAGACGGACCCGGTGGTGCAGGACTTTCCCCGGGAGTTGCTGGGCCACCTGGGGGAAGACCGGCTGGGCACCCTCATCCAACTGCTCGAGCTCGCGCGGCGGAACTGCGGCGATACACAGGCGCCGGTAGGCTGCAACGGGGTGGCCGTGGAAGACTGTCTGGATTCCCAGGATGCCCTGACCGGTTCGTGATCCCACCCATTCTTTAGAGCAAATCGCCGGCCTTGGCCCTCCTCGCCCATACCGGGCCGGTCACGGCCGGCTCGGCCTTCGTCCCGCGGGCAAATGGACCATCGCTGTTGAATCTGCATGACAGAAGAATGACGGGCCCATGGCACGCCGGCGCCCGGATCGCATATTCTCGTTAGATTCCATTCGCGAGGCCAACGAATATGCTCAGCAAGACCAAATCCGCATTCTTAGTGTTTGCCGTCACCGTCCTCGCCATGGGCGTGAACACCACGGCGCAGGCTCCGCTCTTCAGCGCAGACTCCGCGCAGCGCGCTCAGGCGCTGCTCAAGCAAATGACCCTAGATGAGAAGGTGGGCCAGTTGAACCAGTCGGCCGGCGTGGTGATGCCGATGCTCGGCTCGCAAAAGCCGGATGATCTCATCACGCAGGGAAGAGTCGGCTCGGTGCTGTGGCTCATCGATGTGAAGGAGATCAACCGCCTCCAGCACCTGGCGGTTGAAAAATCGCGCCTCCACATTCCCATTCTCTTTGGCTTCGATGTGATCCACGGATATCGCACGGTGTTCCCGGTGCCTCTGGCGATGGCGGCATCGTGGGACCCGTCGGTCGAAGAATCGGCTCAAAAGTACGCCGCAGCCGATGCGCGCGCCGCCGGCATCCAGTGGACCTTCACGCCCATGGTCGACATTGCGCGTGACGCGCGCTGGGGGCGCATCGTCGAGGGCGCCGGCGAAGATCCATACCTGGGTTCCGCGATGGCGCGCGCACAGGTGCGCGGCTTCCAGGGCGAAAAGCTCGGCCCTGACAGCGTGATCGCCTGCGTGAAACATTTCGCGGGCTACGGCGCAGCCGAGGGTGGACGCGACTACGACTCGTCCTACATCCCGGAAGAACTAATGCACAACGTATACCTCGAGCCGTTCCACGCTGCCCAGCAGGCGGGAGCGGGGAGCTTCATGAGCGCATACATGGACCTGAATGACGTACCGGCCAGCGGGAATCACTGGCTGCTCACCGGCATTCTGCGCAAGGAGTGGGGCTTCAAGGGGTTCGTGGTGTCGGATGCGTTCGCGGTAGCCAGTCTGCAGACGCACGGCTACGCAGCCGATCCCGCCGATGCGGCCTACAAGGCCATTACCGCGGGCCTCAATATGGACATGGCCAGCCAGACGTATACGAACAACCTTGCCAGGCTGGTGAAGGACGGCAAGGTGCCCGAATCGGAAATCGACAAGGCTGTGCTGCCGATTCTTGCGCTCAAGTACGAGATCGGCCTGTTCGACCACCCGTATGCCGACGAGGCGAA
>Ga0335069_10007198_pt1 | contig 16095 bp, 15 predicted proteins | sample Lox_Sample_11_FD_206714 | JGI IMG/M metagenome (GOLD analysis project Ga0335069, IMG submission 206714) | Soil microbial communities from Loxahatchee National Wildlife Refuge, Florida, United States - Lox_Sample_1.1 | ecosystem: Environmental > Terrestrial > Soil > Wetlands | place: USA... | reverse complement strand
TTCCGGCGTGGCGGCGCGCACCGCCGCCAGTTCCGCCGCCATGGCGTCCGCGTCGGGTGAGTAGAAGGACCACAGCACCAGCACGCTGCCGGCCGCGGCCGTGCCGATCTGCTCGGCGCACTCCGCGGCGGTGCGGCCCAGCCGTACCTCGCAGTCCGCGCCCGCCGCCTCCAGCGCGGCCAGCAGGGCGTGCATCCCGTAGCTCACCGCCTTGCGGTAGCGGACCACCACGCACACCTCTGCCACGGCGTCAGCGTATCGGGGAAGATAGGCGGGCTGGAGGTGAGCTGAACCGGTGGAACCCACGATGAGCCTGGCCCTGGTGGACGGCGAGCGCGCCGGTGCCGTGTCCGGAGCCACTCTGGACGTGATCAACCCGGCGACGAACGGCGTCATCGGGCGCATCCCGCGCTGCGACGGGCGTGACGTCGAGGTCGCCGTGGCCGCCGCCAAGCGGGCGGCGCCCGGCTGGCGGGCCACCGAGCCACAGCAGCGCGCGGCGGCGCTGCTCGCCTTCGCCGACGCCATCGAAGCTCGCGGCGCCGAACTGGCCCGGCTCGACTCGCTGGACAACGGCAGCCCGCTGCACGAGATGCGCACCGACGTCGGGCTGGCCACCAGCCAGATCAGGTACCTGGTCGGCCTGGCCCTCGAGGTACGCGGCCAGACCATGCCGGAGACCCCAGGCCGGCTGCACTACACCGTGCGCGAGCCGTTCGGCGTGGTCGCCCGGATCATCGCGTTCAACCACCCGCTGATGTTCGCCGCGGTCAAGCTGGCCGCTCCGCTGCTGGCCGGTAACAGCGTGATCCTCAAGCCGTCCGAGCTCACCTCGCTGTCGGCCCTGGCCATGGGTGAGGACCTGGGCCGGCTGTTCCCGCGCGGCGTGGTGCAGATCCTGACCGGGCTGGGCGACGAGGCCGGCGACGCGCTGGTCAGGCATCCGGGCATCCCGCGAATCGCGTTCATCGGCAGCGCCGCCACCGGGCGGCGCATCCAGGCCAGCGCCGCAGCCGCCAGCGTGAAGACCGTGACGCTCGAGCTGGGCGGCAAGAACCCGATCGTGGTCTTCGCCGACGCCGACCTCGACCTGGCCGTCGAGGGCGCGATCCGCGGCATGAACTTCACCTGGCAGGGCCAGTCCTGCGGGTCGACCTCGCGGCTGCTCGTGCAGCGTGACTGCTACGACGACTTCGTCGCCCGGGTGGGGCAGCGGATCGCCGCGATGCGGACCGGGCCGCCGCTCGACCCGGCCAGCGACCTCGGCGCGATCGTCAGCCGGCCGCAGCTGGACAAGGTGCTCTCCTACATCGAGATCGGCCGGGGCGAGCAGGCCCGGCTGGTCACCGGCGGCCAGCGGCTGACTGACGGGGACCTGGCCGCGGGCAACTTCATCAGCCCGGCGCTGTTCGCCGACGTCGATCCGGCGGGCCGGCTGGCCACCGAGGAGATCTTCGGCCCGGTGCTGGCCGCGATCCCGTTCGACGGCTACCCCGACGCGCTGGCCATCGCGAACAGCGTCGAGTACGGGCTGACCGCGAGCGTCTTCACCCGCGACCTGCGCACCGCGATGGCGTTCTGCCGCGACGTCGAGGCGGGCTACGTGTGGGTCAACGAGACGTCGCGGCACTTTCTCGGGGCGCCCTTCGGCGGGGTGAAAAACAGCGGCGTCGGCCGGGAGGAGGACCTCGCCGAGATCGAGTCCTACACCCAGCTCAAGGCCGTCAACATGAGGTTCGGGTGACGGCCGGGCTGACCTGGGCGCGGTCAGCCGGCCGTTGACACCCGCCGCGCGGATGGCTTATGCATGGGACAGCCACGCCGCACCGTCAGGAGGGCAGCGTGACCCCGCCACATCTTGTCCTGCACGGGGTATCCGTGGTGCTTGGCGGATCCCCATCCTCGACCATGTCTCGCTGACCGTGCCCGAGCGCGAGTTCGTCGGCGTCATCGGGGTGTCCGGCGGCGGTAAGACCACGCTGTTACGGACCATCGCCGGCCTGCTGCCCACCAGCACGGGCTCGGTGACGCTGGGCGGCACCCCGGTGCTCGCGCCTACGCCGCGGGCCGCCATGGTCTTCCAGCACTTCGGGCTGTTCCCGTGGAAGACCGTCCGCGCCAACGTGGCTTACGGCCTGCGGGTGCAGGGCCGCGGCCCGGCACCTGGCCAGGTGCAGCGCCTGCTGGCCGCGCTGCGCCTGGATGACGTGGCCGACCGCTACCCGGCCCAGCTGTCCGGCGGGATGAAGCAGCGGGTGGGCATCGCCCGGGCGCTGGCCGTCGAGCCCAAGCTGCTGCTGCTCGACGAGCCGTTCAGCGCGGTGGACGCGATCACCCGGGAGGAGCTGCAGAACGAGGTGCTGCAGCTCTGGGAGCGGCACCAGCGGATGACCGCGCTGCTGGTCACCCACGACATCGACGAGGCCATCCTGATGTCAGACCGGATCATCGTGATATCCGGGCCGCCCGGGCACATCACCCGGGAGCTGCCGATCGGCCTGCCCCGCCCGCGCACCAGCCAGGACGTCCGGTCCCACGAGGACTATCCGCGGATCCGCAAGCTGCTCTGGGACTCCCTGGAACGCCGCCCGGCCCGGCTCCCGGAGCCGGCATGACCGGGACCACGGCACCCAGGCAGCGGGCCGCCGCGGCGCCCGCCCGGCGGCCCCGCCGGCCCCTCACCCCGGCCCGGCGCTGGGCGCTGCGGCTGGCCTCCGTCGCGGCCATCCTGGTGGCCTGGCAGATCTACGGCTCGCTGCTCAACCCCATCCTGCTGTCCAGCCCGACCGCGGTGCTGGCCGCGGCCGTGGCCATGATCAAGGACGGGAGCCTCCCGCAGGCCCTGGCTTCCAGCCTGGTGGTGCTCGGCCTCGGCCTCGCGTCCGGTGTCGTCGCCGGCGTCACGCTGGGCCTGCTGGCGGGCCGGAGCGAAACCCTCGCCGCCCTGCTCGAGCTGCCGGTCACCGCGTTATACGCCACCCCGGCGGTGGCCCTGATCCCGCTCATCGTGCTGTGGTTCGGCTTCGAGACCACGGCCAAGACCGTGGTGGTCTTCCTGTTCGTCGTCTTCCCCGTGCTCGTCAACACCACGCGGGGGGTCCGGGAGACCGACCCCGAGCTGATCGAGGTCGCGCGGACCTTCTGCTCCAGCGAACGGCGCATGTGGGCGGACCTGATCCTGCCCTCGGCGCTGCCCTTCATCGTGACCGGGATCCGGCTCGCGATCGGGAGGGCGCTCATCGGCGTGATCGTGGCCGAGTACTACACGGCGCTGTCCGGCCTCGGTGAGCTCATCGCGCGCAGCGCCAACTCATTCCAGACCGCGCGCATGTTCGTGCCGATCGTCGTCGTCGCCCTGCTCGGGGTGGGTCTCACCGCCGCCCTGGAATGGGCTGAGCGCCGCCTGGCCCGGTGGCGGGCCACCGCGGCGTGATCACTACCTGACTACCGGAACCTCCGAAGGAGACCCCGTCATGCGAGCCTTATCCCGGTCCGCCCGCCTCGCCGCAATGCCCGTCCTCGCTGTCCTTTCCGTCCTCGCCGCCTCGTGCAGCAGCAGCCCCGCGGCCACGAACACCCCGGCCACGACCGTCCTCGACATCGGCCTGCCGACCAGCGTCACCAGCTTCGCCAACGCCGACGTGGCCGTGGCCCAGGCCGAGGGGTATTTCCGCGCCGAGGGGCTGACCGTGAACGTGAAGAACCTCGCCTCCGGTGTCCCGGTCGCGGCGGGCGTGGTGGGCGGTTCCCTGGACATCGGTGCCACCAGCATCGAGCCGGTGGTCAACGCCGACGCTCAGGGCGGCAACCTGGTCATCATCGGGTCCTACACGGACCGGCTGACCGTGTCCATGGTCACCCCCGGCTCCATCCACACCCCGGCCCAGTTGCGCGGCAAGCGGCTCGGCATCCAGACCGTCGGCGCGTTCCGCGAGGTGATGACGCGCTACATCCTGGCGGGCGCCGGGCTGACCCCGGCCGACGCGGCCTACGTGCCGGTCGCTTCCACCGGCTACATCAGCGCCCTGCTGCAGGGCAGTATCCAGTCCGCGATCCTGCAGGAGGAGCAGGTCATCGACGTGCTGCAGAAAGACCCCAAGCTGCACGTGCTGGTGAACCTGTACCAGGCCCGGCCCTACTACTTCTACGGCACGTACGTGGTGACCCGGACCTGGCTGGCGCACCACCAGGCGGTCGCGGAGAAGTTCCTCACCGCGATCGTCCGCGCGCACCGCTTCATGTACCAGCACAAGGCCGCCACCGTGAAGATCGTGGCGGCCACCACGGGGTTCAGCCAGCCAGTGATCAGCCAGGCCTACGCCGTGCTGCTGGGCCGGGAGTGGATGAGTTCGCGCCTGGTGACCGGGTCTGCATCGAGGCGCACAGCGGCTGCGGCCGGTGCGCCAACTGCCTGGCCGGCCGGTACACGGCCTGCCTCAACTACGGGAACCTGGCCCGCGGGCACCGCGCCTCCGGGATGACCGTGGACGGCGGCTTCGCCGAGTACGCCGTGCATCACGTCAGCGCGCTGTACCCGCTGCCACCCCCGCTGTCCTTCGCCGATGGCGTCCTGGTCACCACCGCGGGCACCGGCCTGTACGGGCTGGACGTGGCGGGCGGCTACATCGCCGGGCTGGACGTGGTGGTGTTCGGTCCAGGTCCGGTCGGGCTCACCACCGTGCAGGCCTGTCAGGCCCTCGGCGCGAACCAGGTAATCCTGGTCGGCACCCGGCCATCCCGGCTCGAACTGGGCCGGCGGCTCGGCGCCGACCACGTGGTGAACGCCACGGGCACCGACCCGGTCCGGGCGGTCCTGGACCTGACCGCGGGCGAAGGCGCCGATCTGGCCATCGAGTGCTCGGGTGGCCTCGGCGTCCCGCAGCAGTGCGCCGAGGTGACCAAGCGCGGCAGGCGGATCGTGGTGGTCGCGTTCTACCCTGGCCCGGTCACCCTCGACCTGACCGCGGTGGTCCGCAAGGACATCACCATCTACACCTCCCGCGGCGAGGGCGGCAACAACGTCAAGCGCGCGCTCTCGCTGGCCGCCCGGGGCAGGCTGCGCTGCGCCGAGCTGGTCACGCACCGGTTCCCGCTGGCTGATATCGGCGAGGCGTTCCGGGTGCTGCGGGAGCGGGACGGCGACCCGGTCAAGGTGGTCATCGTGCCGTAGCGAGGCCGTCCAGCTGACCGGCCCGTCAGGCGCGGATCGCGTCGGCCCAGTCCGCCACCGTGGTGACGTCCGCCTGCCGGGGGAACACCTTCTCGGTGAGCACCCGGTGCACCTCGGGGTCGCCGTCCAGGCAGCCATCGGCCAGCACGGTGAGGCCGAAGTCCAGGTCGGCGGCCTGGCGCAGGGTGGACAGCACGACGCCGCTGGTGGCGATGCCGGTGAGCACCAGGTGATCGATGCCGCCCGCCCGCAGCACCACGTCGAGGTCGCTGCCGGCGAACGCACTGACCCGCCGCTTGGTCACCACGATGTCGCCCGGTTCCGGCGCGACGTCGGGGTGCACCTCCCTGGCCTGCTCACCCTGGCCCGGCCGCCCGGAACTGGCCAGCGCGCCGAACGTCTTGTTCCGGCTGCTGATCTCCGGGAAGCCGGGCCGGAAGCCGATGACCACATAGATCACCGGCAGGCCGGCCTCCCGGGCGGCGGCCGTCGCCCGGGCCAGCCGGGGCAGGTAGCCGGCATCCGGGAAGCGGTCGACCACGACCCGCTGGACATCCATCACCAGGAGCGCGCTCGTGGGCACTGGCGGTTCCTTCCATGACCCGAGTTGACTGACCAATCATGCCCGCGCCCCACGGGGGGTCCGGCCAGTGCCCCCTTTCGCCGGCCGCCCGCCGCCGCTGAGCCAGCGGCACAGCGGGCCAATCCGCACCAATCCCGCGAATTCAGCGACGTAACTGCGCCATTGGTGGGATAACAATGGCGTCGGTCAGGGCCCCCCACAAGGAGAAGCCATGGTAATAAGACCCGCACAGCTAGGCCGGATCGCCACTCGTGGCCTGCCGGTAGCCGCCGCAGCCAGCATGCTCGCGCTGGCCGTGCCGGGCTCCCCCGCCGCCGTCAAGCAGGCCCGCACGGTGGCCCCACGGCCCGTGCTGAGCGGGCCGATCCTGGTCGGCAAGCAGCTGCCGGCCCCAGTGTCCACCACCGACTGCCAGGCCGATTTCGGCATCAGCTGCTACACGCCGGTGCAGTACCGGGTCCACTACGACCTGAACCCGCTGTACAGCCAGGGGGTGAATGGCCGGGGCGAGACGATCGTGATCGTGGACTCGTACGGCTCACCGACGATCAGGAATGACCTCAAGGTCTTCGACCAGCAGTTCGGCTTCCCCAACCCGGACCTGCAGATTGTCAGGTTCGGCAATATCCCGCCGTTCGACTCGACCAATTCGACCATGGTCGGCTGGGCCGAGGAGACCACCCTTGACGTGGAGTACGCGCACTCCATCGCGCCGGACGCGAAGATCGTCCTCGCCGAGACCTCGGTGGCCGAGACCGAGGGGGTGACCGGCTTCCCGGAGATGATGAACGCGGAGGAGTCGCTGATCAACGCCGGGGTCGGCGACGTCATCTCGCAGAGCTTCGGCGCGACCGAGAACACCTTCCCCGGCTTCAGCTCGGGCAACTACAGCAGCCTGCTGAACCTGCGGTACGCGTACCAGGACGCGCTGGCGCACCACGTGACCGTGCTGGGTGCGTCCGGGGACACCGGCGCGACCGACTACGAATCGGACGGCGCCACCCTGTACCCGTACCGGGTGAACTCCTGGCCGTCCTCCGACCCGCTGGTCACCTCCGTCGGCGGGTCCCAGCTCTACCTGGACAACTCGGGTAACCAGCTGCAGCCCGACTCGGTGTGGAACGACGGCTACGGCGCAGGCGGCGGCGGCGTGTCCGCGGTGTTCTCCCGGCCGCTGTACCAGGCCGGGGTGAGCAGCGTGGTGGGCGGCCACCGGGGCACCCCGGACATCTCGATGAGCGCCGCGGTCAACGGCGCCTGCTGGGTCTACATGTCGTTCGCGGGCATCGAGACCCCAGGGGTGGACAACCCGGCCTGGTACCTCTTCGGCGGGACCAGCGAGGCCACGCCGATCTTCTCCGGCATCGTCGCGCTGGCCGACCAGGTGGCCGGCCACCGGCTCGGCCTGATCAACCCGGCGCTGTACGCGCTCGGCCAGGCCAGCGAGCACGGGGCCAGCAACACCGGCCTGGTGGACATCACCGCGGGCAACAACAGCTTCGCGGGGGTGACCGGGTACAACGCCGGACCGGGCTACGACCTGGCCAGCGGCTGGGGCACCATCGACGCGGCCAAGTTCGTGCCCGCGCTCGCCCGCGCCGCCGGCTGATACTGAACGCCAGCACCTAGCTGGGGCCGCCAGCTTCTCAGTGAAGCTGGCGGCCCCAGTCAGTCTCCGAGGAACCGGCCCGCGATCCGGGCCAGCCGGGACTGGTGCCCGGTCCGGTTCTCCCAGCGGTCGGCCCAGCTCATCGCCTGCAGGCCGGCGTTAGCGCCCAGCCAGCGCAGCGGCTCGGTCTCCCAGTCCGGGGACCGGTGCCCAACCCAGGGCAGCCGGGTGATCTCGGTGTCCTTCCCCAGCACCAGGTCGGCGAGGGTCCGCCCGGCCAGGTTGGTGGTCGACACGCCGTCCCCGACGTAGCCGCCCGCCCAGCCCAGCCCAGTCGCCCGGTCCAGCCCGGCCGACGCGCACCAGTCGCGGGGCACGCCGAGCGGGCCACCCCAGGTGTGCGTGACCGGGACGTCGCCGAGGGCCGGGAACAGCTCGCCCAGCGACCGCCGCAGCGCGCCGAACACCGCGGGCACCCGGTCGAATCCGGGCCGGATGGCCGAGCCGAAGTGATACGGCGCGCCCCGGCCGCCGAACGCCAGCCGCCCGTCCGCCGTGCGCTGGCCGTAGATGATCAGGTGCCGGTAGTCGCCGAACGTGGGCCGGCCGGCCAGCCCGATCCGGGCCCAGGTGGACTCGGGCAGCGGCGCCGTGGCGATCATCAGCGAGTACACCGGTGCGATGGCCCGGTGCAGGCCGGGCAGCAGCGGGGTGTACCCCTCGGTGGCCCGGATCACGTACTCGGCGCGGACCGTGCCCAGCGGGGTGCGCAGCCGCCCGGGCGCGATCTCGGTCACCGGGGTCCGCTCGTACAGCCGCACGCCGCGCTGGCGCACCGCCGCGGCCAGGCCGCGGGCCAGCCGCGCCGGGTGGATGGCCGCGCAGTGCGGGGTGTAGGTCGCGCCGAGTACCCCGGACGCGGCCGCCCGCTCCGCCGCCTCGGCCCGGTTCAGCAGCCGCAGGTCCGCCTCGCCGAAGCCGAACGCCCGGTACTCGGCCACCTCCTCGCGGGCCCGCTCGAGCTGGGCGGGGGAGCGGACCAGTTGCAGGGTGCCGCCCTTGGCCCAGTGGCAGTCGATGCCCTCGGCCGCGGTCACCCGGCCGACCTCGTCCACCGTCTGCTGCATGGCCCGGTACATGGCCACGGCTGCCTGCCGCCCGGCCATCCGCTCCAGCTTGGCCAGTGACGCCGGGAACAGCGCGGAGCACCAGCCGCCGTTGCGGCCGGAGGCGCCGAACCCGGCGATCTCCCGCTCGCACACCGCGATGCGCAGCCCGGGGCTGGCCTGGGCCAGGTAGTAGGCGGTCCACAGCCCGGTGAAACCGGCCCCGGCGATGGCCACGTCCACGTCCTGGTCCCCGGGCAGCGGTTCTCCTGGCTCGAGGTCGCCCGGCACCGAGCTGAGCCAGAAGGACAGTGACCGGTACGGGGGATCTTGTGACATCCGCCCACTGTATTAGCCCGGGGAGGCGACCCCCTGGACCCCCCGATCGCCCCTTCGCGCCGAGTGCCGGCTCACCCAGCTGGGCTGGCGTGAGCACTCCGTGCGTCGGGCATGCTGGGGGCATGCCCGCTGACACCCCGGCGCTGCCGGTCCCGCCACTCCCGCGCCGGGCGTTTGGCCCCTATCGGGTTTGCTTTGTCTGCCTCGGCAACATCTGCCGGTCCCCGATGGCCGAGGTGGTACTCGGCGAGGAGCTCACCCAGGCCGGGCTGTCCGGGCTGGTCGAGGTGGACAGCGCGGGCACCGGCGACTGGCACGTCGGCGGCCCGATGGACCGCCGGGCCCGGGCCGAGCTGGGCCGGCACGGCTACGACGGGTCCGCGCACCGGGCCCGGCAGTTCCAGCCCTCCTGGTTCAGTGACCGGGACCTGGTGCTGGCCATGGACCGGGCCAACGCGGCCGACCTGCGGGAGATGGCGCCGGACGCGGAGGCGGCCGGGCCTCGCCTGCTGCTGTTCCGCTCCTTCGACCCGGCGCTGGCCGGAGACGACCCTCACGACGGGCAGGTGCCCGATCCGTACGGCGGCGGGCCAGCCGACTACGCGGACGCCTTCGACCTGGTGCAGGCGGCCGTCCGCGGCCTGGCCGGGCAGCTCGCCGGGCTGCTGCTCGGGGAACCCGTGCTGGCCCGGGGGGACGGCCCGCCGGAGCCCCCCGAAGATGCCGGCTCGGAGGGGACACCCCTGCGGGGTGGCCCCCCTCGCCAGCACCTGGGCGGCCGGTGAGCCCGTCGGCGCTGGCCAGGTCCGAGCTGGCCGGGCGGCTGGCCCGGATAACCGGCACCGAGGTGCGCGAGGTCCGGCCGTACGGGGCGCAGCACCAGTGGAACCACTATCAGGTGACGCTGGCCGACGGCCGGCGCGCGTTCGCCAAGGCGGCCGGCGGTGACCTGGGCGGGGTCTTCGAGGCCGAGGCGCGCGGGCTGCGCTGGCTGGCGGAAGCGCACGCGGTCCCGGTGCCCGACGTGCTCGGCTGGGACGGCGCCACCCTGGCCGTGGCCTGGCTGCCCGAGCAGGCCGCGGATCAGCACGCGGCCGAGCAGTTCGGCCGGGACCTGGCCGTGCTGCACGCGGCCGGTGCGGAGCGGTTCGGCGCGCCGTGGCCGGGCTTCATCGCCACCCTGCCGCTGGGCGACCGCACCGGGGACGCGCCTTCGCTGGGCGCGGCCGGGAGCTGGGCGAGCTGGTACGGCGGCAAGCGGCTGCTGCCCTATCTCCGCCGCGCCGCCGACACCGGGGCGCTCACCACGGCCGACACCCGCCTGGTGGAGCAGCTGGTGGACCGGCTGCCCAACCTGGCCGGGCCGCCCGAACCGCCCAGCCGGATCCACGGCGACTGCTGGTCCGGCAACGTGCTGTGGTCGGGTGGCCGGGGCTGCCTCATCGACCCGGCTGCCCAGGGCGGCCACCGGGAGACCGATCTGGCCATGCTGGCCCTGTTCGGCGCGCCCTACCTGGACCGGATCCTCGGCGCGTACACCGAGGTCGCACCCCTGGCCGCGGGCTGGCGGGACCGTGTCCCGCTGCACCAGCTGCACCCGCTGCTGGTGCACGCCTGCCTGTTCGGCAGCGGCTACGCCGCGGCCGTCCGCCGCGCCGCCAACGCGGCCCTCGCCGCCTGACGACGCTAACCCGAAGCCGTCCCCCACCGCGGCGGCTTGCCGCCGGCCGGCGCGGAGTGGCGATCGGGGGGCCCCGGCGGGTCGTCCTCTGCGGCTAGCACATCCTCGTCGGCGGGTTCGTCGCGCTGGGCTTCCGGGGCCAGCGGCAGAGTGACCCGGAACGTCGCGCCCTCGCCCGGTGCGGTCCTCAGCGCCACGCTGCCGCCGTGCGCGGCGACCAGCGCGGCCACGATGGCCAGCCCAAGGCCGGTCCCGCCGGACTTCCTGGTCCGCGCCTGGTCCGCGCGGTAGAACCGCTCGAAGACCCGTTCGGCCTGGTCCGGCGGCAGGCCTGGGCCCTGGTCGGTGACCTCGAGCACGACGCTGGGCACCGGCTCGCGCGGGCCGGCCAGGATCCGCACCGTCACCGGGGTGCCGTCCGGGGTGTGGCTGAGCGCGTTGCTCATCAGGTTGCCGATGACCTGGCGCAGCCGTACCTCGTCGCCGAGCACAAGGAACGCGGTGGCCGAGCCGACGCTGAGCTCGATCTTGCGGTCCGGCGCGATGATCCGGGCGTCCTGAACCGCGTCCGCGGCCAGCGTGAGCAGGTCGACCGGGTGGCGTTCCAGCGGCCGCTGCTGGTCCAGCCGGGCCAGCAGCAGCATGTCCTCCACCAGCACGCCCATCCGGGCCGACTCCTGCTCCACCCGCTGCATGATCCGGTCCAGGTCCGCGCTGCTCAGCTGGCCGGTCCCGTTGTGCGGGGCGATGGCGCCGGCGGCGTCGCGCCCGGCGGGTGCAGCGGTCAGGCCTGCCTCGTCCGCCCGGGGGGCGGCGTCCGCGTCGGCCCGCGCCCCGCCGCGCTGCCGGTAGTACTCGGCGTAACCGCGCATCGCGGTCAGCGGGGTACGCAGCTCATGGCTGGCGTCCGCGACGAACTGGCGCATCCGCTCCTCGGACCGCCGGGCCGCCGCCTCGGACCGAGTCCGGGCCCGGAACGAGGACTCGATCTGGGCCAGCATGGCGTTCAGCGACCGGGCGAGCCGGCCCACCTCGGTGCGCGGGTCCAGGTCAGGCACCCGGCGGGACAGGTCCCCGGCCGCGATGGCCCGCGCGGTCTCCTCGATGTCATCGAGCGGGCGCAGGCTGGCCCGGACGATGGCGACACCGACCACGGCCAGCGCGATCACGATAATGACGCTGACCAGCAGGTCGATCCGGGCCAGCCAGCCGAGGGTGGTGTTCACGCTGCCCAGGTCGACGCCGACGACCACGATGATGGTCTGCGGCGCACTGGTCGATCCGGTGAACGGGTCGGAAATGACCATGTTGCTGAAGACCCTGGTGATGACCCGCCAGTTGTCGTCCCCGGACAGCGCGGGCACCGTGGTCCGCTGCCCGGAATGCGCGGTAAGCCACGCCATGCTGGTGGGCACGTTCGGGCCAGCCAGCCCCGGGCCGGCGTTGCTCGGCGGGGTGAGCACCTGGCCCTGGGCGTTCAGCACCTCGACCAGTTCCGGCGGTGCCCAGCTCCCGTAGATGCGCGTCACGGGCTGGCCGAACCCTGACTGCTGGCGCATGTTGCCGATCGTGCTGTTGTACAGCGACACCAGCTGGGTATCCGCCCGGCCTTGCAGGTAGTTGCGGAACACTGCGAGGCTGACCGTGCTGATGATGGCCAGCGCGACGATGACCAGCGCGAGCAGTGCAGCGATGATCTTGACCCGGATCGGGGTGCGCCCCGACCACCGGCGCAGCTTTCCCTGCGTGCGGTCGAGCCAGGGCGCCGTCGTCATCTCCGCAGGCTACGAGGAGGGCAGGCGGAGCACGTAGCCGACCCCGCGGAGCGTGTGGATGAGCCGGGGCTCGGTGGTGTCCACCTTGCGGCGCAGCACCGACACGTACGACTCCACGATGCCGGTGTCGCCGCGGAAGTCGTAATCCCACACGTGATCCAGGATCTGCATCTTGGACAGCACCCGGTTCGCGTTGCTCATGAAGTACCGGAGCAGCTTGAACTCCGTGGGGGAGAGCTGGACGTGCTGCCCGGCCCGCCACACCTCGTGGCTTTCCTCGTCGAGTTCCAGGTCGGCGAACTTGAGCCGCGGGGTGGGCTCGGCCCCGTCGCCGTGCGTGCGGCGGAGTACCGCGCGGATCCGCGCGATGACCTCCTCCAGGCTGAACGGCTTCGTCACGTAGTCGTCCCCGCCCAGGGTGAGGCCGCGGACCTTGTCCTCCATCGCGTCCCGCGCGGTCAGGAACACCACCGGGATGCGCGCGCCGCCGCCCCTCAGCCGCCGGACCACGTCGAAGCCGTCCATGTCGGGCAGCATCACATCGAGCACGATGAGGTCGGGCCGGTGCCGCTGCGCGGCCTGGACCGCCTCGGTACCGCCGGTCGCGGTGAGCACGTCGAACCCGGCGTAGCGGAGGCTGGCGGACAGCAGCTCAAGGATGTTGGGCTCGTCCTCGACAACCAGCAGCCTGGCAGCCGGCTGTGTCCGCCCATTCGTCGACGGCATGGTCATGACCTGCATCTTCCGGTCTGAACCTGAGTATTACCTGAATGCCCCCTGGGGCTGAACTTACTATCAGGCTAGCTGCAGGCCGGACCGGGCTGGCGGTCAGGTCGCTGCGGCCCGCGCGTCGTCCCACTGGGAGATCGCCGCCGCCCGGGACTGCGCGCCCAACTTGGCATAGATCCGGTTCACGTGATTCTTGACGGTCTTCTCAGCCAGCACAAGCTGGGCGGCGATCTCGCCGTTGGAGTGACCCTCCGCGATCAGTGTCATGATCTCGGCCTCGCGCAGCGACAGGCCGAGCGGGCGGGTCACGCTGGGGATACTGCCGGTCCTCAAAGCCACCTCCGGGCCATGGCTACCAGCGGGTTGTGATTCGACGCATGGTATGAAGGCGGCCACGCTGCGCGCAAGAGGCAGAAATATCCCAAGTTGGCTAGTGTGATAACGATTTCAGCTCAGCTGGCCGCTGAGAGCCTGGAGCCGGTCAGCAGGCTCTTGGGCACCGGGGTGTCATTCTTCATCGCGTCGAACAACTCTGTCGCCTGCGCGTGGTTCCAGATCACCACGTCCCCGACGGCCAGCAGTGGCTCGCTGCCGATGGGCACCGTGGTGGTCTCCGGGTGCCGCAGCGCGAACGCGACCCGGATGAGCTGATACAACTGCGTGCCCTTGTCCACCGTGAGCGCGCCGGCCGCACCGAACGCGGCGGGAAACGAGGTGAACGGGTTGATCAGGCTGCCCGGGCTGGTCATCTTGGTCAGCAGCGCCTTGATGAACACCCGCTGATCCTGCTCCCGCTGCAGGTCCTGGGTGGCGAACAGGTGCCGGCTCCGGACGAAGCCGAGGGCCTGCGCGCCGTCCAGATTCTGGCAGCCCTTCTTCAGGTGCAGGCCGGACGCCGGGTCGTTCAGGTTGGACGGGATGCACATCCGCACCCCGCCGACTGCGTTCACGACGTTGACCAGGCCACCGAAGCCGATGCCCATGTAGTGGTTGATCTCCAGGCCGGTGGCGTTCTGCACGGTCTTGGCCAGCAGCTTGGGCCCGCCGAAGTCGAACGCGGCGTTGATCTTGTTCATGCCGAAGCCGGGGATGTCCACGTACGAGTCGCGCGGGATGCTGACCAGCACCGCGGGCAGGCCGTTGCTGGGGATGTGCAAGACCATGATCGTGTCCGACCGGTGCCCGCCGATGCCCCGCCCAGTCGCCAGCTCGCGTTCCTCTTTCGGGGTCAGTCCCTGGCGGCTATCCGAGCCGGTGATCAGCCAGTTCTGCCCGGCGCCGGCCACCGGCCGGCTCGCGTAGTCGACCAGGACGTTGGCCCGGGTCAGCTTGGAGTTCAGGTAGAAGTACATGACCCCGCTGAAGATCAGGACCAGGACCACCAGCAGGGCGACGATGCCCAGGATCCGGCGCGGCCGGAGCCAGCGCCGCGCCCCGCCGCCCTGGTAGGCCCGCCCAGCGGAGAAGCCGCCACCCTGGACCTGCCGGGACCGGCCGCGGCCCGGGGTGCCCGCGGTGCCCGCGGTGCGCACCGGTGGCTGCTCCGGCCAGGCGCTCCCGCCGCCAGCGCCGCCGGACAGGTGCTCGGTCGGCGCGCCGCCGCCGTAGCCCTGGCCGGCTGGCCCGGATGAGCGCGGCGACGGGTCGCGGAACCAGTCATCCATGTTGCTCACGCGGAGCCCTCCCACCAGATCGTGACGACGGCGCGCCCAGCGGTCCCGGGGCCGGCCGCCTGGCCGCCGCGCAGCCCGGTGTCCCGGAGCGCGGCCTCCACCTCTGCCGTGCGCTCGGCCGGTAGGCACAGCCTGCGCCTGGTCACTTCCGCTAGCTCCTGCACAGTGGTGTAATCCGCCTCACCCGGTCGATTCCATTCAGTGTGCCCTGCCCGCACGCCCATCGCGCCCAGGATGGCCAGGACGTCAGCCGCGGTGGGCCGTTCCGGCCGGTTCAGGCCGTGGAAACGCCGCCACAACGGGTTGAGCGTCACCAGCGGATGGGCCGCCGTCAGCTCAACCACCACCCGGCGCTGGGCGTGCCCGGTCAGCGCGTCGAGGAAGGGGGCCAGATCGGGCACGTTGTACAGCACGTTATGGCAGGTGACCAGGTCCGCGGGTGTGATCTGCGTGGCTACGCCCGGCCAGGGCCCGGCGTGCAGCCGCGGGTCCAGGCCCGCCGCCCGGGCCCGGGCCGCGAGCAGGTCCAGCATGCCGGCATCGGAGTCCACCGCGGTCAGCGTCGTCGTGCGGGGCGCCAGCGGCAGGCAGGCAGCGCCGGCCCCGGCACCCACATCCAGCACGCTACCCGGCGGGTCCAGGGTGTCCCACTCGCGCTGGTAGGACGGCCCGGCCGGGGCGCTGCGCAGCCGATCCGCGCGGCGCGCGAACACCTGCCTGGGCAGCACCCAGGGCGAATCCGGCACCGCCGCCGCGATGTGCTCCGGGATGGCCCAGGCGGCGAGATTCTCCCGCCACTGGCGCAGCAGTTCACTCAGCGATGGCACTGTCACCTCCGCCCATAGGATGGCCGGCCCGCCGGCCGCCACGGACCGTGCAGCGGGCCCAGTGCCCGGAAATCACAGCGTTCGCCCAGGTCAACGTCCGAAGTTCCAGAATTCTGGGAGATCCGTCAAACTAGCTGGCCCCGAATCCGGGGTCCGGATTCGGGGCCATTCCGATGTCCTGCGACATCACATGGGGTGAGCGATGGGATTCGAACCCACGACACCCAGGACCACAACCTGGTGCTCTAACCAACTGAGCTACGCCCACCATCGCCGACGGCTGGATAAGCATATCGGTGCGGCCGGCCTGCTTCGAACGGGATAGGCGCGGGTCAGCTGGACGGCTGCTCCTGGTGACCGTTCTGCTCGGCGGGCCCATTGTCCGGGGGGACGCCGTACTTGCTGGCGATCTCCCGGGCGGTGGCCGAGTCCGGCCCCGGCTCCGGGACGAAGACCGCCTCCCGGTAGTAGCGCAGTTCCTGGATGCTCTCCCGGATGTCGGCCAGCGCCCGGTGCCCGCCGTGCTTCTGCGGGCTGGCGAAGTAGGCCCGCGGGTACCAGCGCCGGGCGAGCTCCTTGATGCTGGACACGTCGACCATCCGG
>Ga0335069_10007197_pt1 | contig 16097 bp, 9 predicted proteins | sample Lox_Sample_11_FD_206714 | JGI IMG/M metagenome (GOLD analysis project Ga0335069, IMG submission 206714) | Soil microbial communities from Loxahatchee National Wildlife Refuge, Florida, United States - Lox_Sample_1.1 | ecosystem: Environmental > Terrestrial > Soil > Wetlands | place: USA: Florida... | reverse complement strand
AGCGACGAGCGTGCGCGCGCGACCTGCTGCAACGGCCCGCAGAGGTTGCGCAAGGGCGATCAGACCCGGGCCTCGCAGCCGTGGGCGTCCGCTGCGACGCCCGCGCGCATCGATGAGCACGCGCGCACGGTGGATTCCGCCACGCGTGCGTACCCGATAGCCGCCGGTGTCGGGCTCGATGGCGAGCGCAAATTCCTCCTGGAGGTGAACGCCGTGGTCGGCCGCGTCCGCTCTCAGTGCGCGATCGAATGAGCCTCGCTCGATGATGTACTCGTGCCCGGCGCTCACGGGCGAGCCGCCCCAGCGGCCGCTGCGCTCCGCGGGTTGCGTCGCGCAGGCGGCGGCATTCCCCAGACCGTGGTATTCGAGCAGGGCCAGGGCGCGCTGCGAGAGTCCCTCGAGCGCGTGCTGGCGGCTCCGGCCGAAGAGCATCACGGCATGCCCGATGCGCCGCAGCGCGCACGCCGTCGCCACCGCGGCGGGTCCGGCGCCGAGCACTGCCACCTCGACCCTGCGGGCACGGCGCCTCATGCGGTATCTTCGGTTTCGATCCCGAGCTCCTTGCGCAGCTGCTCTCGGATCAGGTATTTCTGGACCTTGCCGGTCACCGTCATCGGAAAGTCGCTCACGAAGCGCACGTAGCGCGGCACCTTGTAGTGTGCGATCTGTCCACGGCAGAACTCGATGATCTCCTGCGGATCGGCCATCATCCCCTCGCGCAGGCGGATCACTGCGCCGATCTCCTCGCCGTACTTGTGGTCGGGCACCCCGACGACGGCCACGTCCAGCACCTTCGGATGACGGTACAGATATTCTTCCACCTCGCGCGGATACACGTTCTCACCGCCGCGGATGATCATGTCCTTCACGCGCCCCACGATGTTGCAGTACCCCTCCTCGTCCAGCGTGGCGAGGTCGCCGGTGTGCATCCAGCCCGCGGCATCGATCGCTTCAGCCGTGCGCTCGGGATCGTCCCAGTAGCCGCGCATCACGCTGTAGCCGCGCGTCAGCAGCTCACCGGGCGCGCCCCGCGGCACCACCGCGCCGTTGCCGTCGACGATCTTCACCTGCACGTGCGGATGGATGCGGCCGACGGTGGTGACGCGCTTCTCGAGCGGATCCTCCACGTGCGACTGGAAGCTGACCGGGCTCGTCTCGGTCATGCCATAACAGATGGTGAGCTCGCGCATGTGCATCTCGCTCACCACGCGGCGCATGACCGCGATCGGACAGGGCGCGCCGGCCATGATGCCGGTGCGCAGCGAGGAGACATCGAACTCGCGAAAGCGCGGATGCTCGAGCTCGGAGATGAACATCGTGGGCACGCCGTGCAGCCCGGTGCAGCGCTCCGCGGCCACGCTCGCAAGCACCTCCTCGGCATCGAAGGCTTCTGCCGGGAACACCATGGCAGCCCCGTGCGTCACGGCGGCCAGCACGCCGAGCACCATCCCGAAGCAGTGATACAGCGGCACGGGAATGCACAGCCGGTCCTCCGGAGTGAGCCGCATGCCCTCCCCCACGAAGAAACCATTGTTCACGATGTTGAAGTGCGTGAGGGTCGCACCTTTCGGCAACCCGGTGGTGCCACTCGTGAACTGGATGTTCACCGGCTGGTCCGGATCGAGCGTGGCGCCGAGCTCTGCAATCCCCGCCGCATCGAGCGCGGCGGCGCGCGCGCACAGCTCGTCAAAGGCGAGGAACTCCGCCGTGGGCGCTCCGAGCTGCACCAGCAGCTCGAGCTCCGGAAAGCGCTCGGAGCGCACCACACCTGCACCGCGCAGTGCCTCCGGTGGCAGGAGCGAGCGCAGCATGGCGGCGTAGTCGCTGCCGCGGAACCGTGGTGCGAAAATCAGTGCGCGGCAGCCGACCTTGCGCAGTGCGTACTCGAGCTCGGTGACGCGATACGAGGGGTTGACGTTGACCAGAATCAGCCCCGCGCGTGCAGTCGCAAACTGGCTGAGCACCCACTCGAGGTTGTTGGGCGACCAGATGCCGACCCGGTCACCCGGCCTGAGACCGCTCGCAAGCAGCGCACGCGCGAGCACGCCGACCCGCGCATCGAGCTCCCGGTAGCTGAGGCGCACTGCCTGGTGACGCACGATGAGCGCCTCGCGCTGCGGCCAGTGCGCAGCGGCGCTCGCCAGCACCTCGCCGACCGTGCGGTACAGCAGCGGCTGGCTGCTGGTGCCGCACACGTAGCTCGATTGAGCGACGGCCGTTGCCATCCGCTTACCCCGCCTCGTGTCTGCGATCGGCCGCGGCGCACCTCAGAAGCGATAGGTCGCCTCCGCCCCGTACATGCGCGGCAAACCGCGATGGCGATAATCGTACCCAAATCCCTGCAGGTCGACGATGTTCGTCCAGTAGAGCTTGTCGGTGGCGTTGCGCACCCACGCGGCCACCGACCATTTGTCGTTCGCCTCGTGCAGCGTGGCGCGTGCATTCAGCTGTCCGTAACCCCCTTCCTGCAGGCGCGGCTGGTTCACGAGCTCGAAGTACTGCGAGGAGGAGTACACGCCGTCCACGTGCAGCGTCAGGCCGAGCGAGCCGCGCGAGAAAGTCTCCCAGTCCGCCGCCAGCGTGCCGGACCACTTTGGCGCGTAGGGCAGCTGATGACCGCTGACGTCCACTTTACCGCCCTGTATGGCCGCATCCTGGATGCGTGTATCCAGGGCGCCGAGGCCCGCGTGCAGGGTGAGCGGACGCCAGGGACGCGCCACCAGCTCGAGCTCGCCCCCCTCGATCCGCGATTTCGGCAGGTTGATGAGCGGCTGCTGGCCGGTCGGATACACATCGATGTACTGCTGGTTCTTGTACTGGTAGTAGAAGACGGCGGCATTCACCTGCAGGTGGTTGTCCACCCACGCGGTCTTGGCGCCCAGCTCGTAGGCATCGATCGTCTCGGGCAGCACCTGCGAGAAATCCGTGATCGAGAAGAAAAACTGGCCGTTGAAGGCCGCGGAGCGGTAGCCGTGGCTGTAGCTGAGGTAATACAGGCTGTCGTGCGTCGGCGTGAAGTCCACACCCACCCGGCCGGTCGTCTGGATGTTGTGCAGCGCCTGCTCGGTCGTCGCGTTGACCACGCTGTCGTAGTTCGGCGATCCGGGCAGCGCCTCCACCGGCTGCCAGACTCCGTTCACGGTGGTGCCGGGGATGATGTTGCCGATCGGCGTCCCGGCAGAGAGCGACATGTCGGCTGCAGGCACCCCGGTGCGCAGCTGCGAGATCGCGTTCTTCTGCGTGCCGTTGTCATGGTTGTAGCGCACCCCGGCCCGCAGTTTGACCACCGGGTTCAGTTGATAGCTCATGTCGGAGTACGCCGCCCAGCTGTTACGGAACTGGTCGAAGTTGTTCCAGTACTGGCAGCCGAGATTGATGAGCGCGCCGTTCCACACACCCCCCGGAAAGGTGTTCGAGGCACAGTCCATGCCGAAGGCTGGATCGGTGAATACGTAGTTCGAGGTGTTGTTGTGGATCACCTCGTGCTGGTAGTACGCCCCCAGGATGTAGTTGAACCGGCCGCTGCTGTTGGAGGTGAGGCGCAGATCCTGGGTCACCTGGCGCGTCTTGCCGTAGTACGGAATCTTGAAGACGTCGATCGGCGCGCCATCGGTGCCCTCGGGATTCAGCAGCGACCCCAGGTCCCAGGAGGTAATCGAGGTGAGCGCGAGCGCATCCGACATCGTCCAGTTGGTCGTCAGCGCCACCGCCTGGTTGTCCTGGCGGCGCCGCTTGGTGAAGTCGAGAGCGATCTGGTCGGCCGCCAGCGGCTTGCCGTCATAGGCGCCGGTGTCGGTGCGGTAATAGCCGGTGTAGCCGACGCCGCCCCCCAGCCCGCCCGGCTGGCCGTAGCAGCTCGCCGCGATGGGAGGCGTGACGCAGCCGTCGATGATGGCGTAGTTCTGCGGGTCCTGCATGCTCTGTGAATAGCGCAGCCAGAATTCCAGATTGTCTGTTGCCTTGTAGAGCAGGCTGACACGAAAGCCGTACTGGTCCACCCCTTCCATGTCCGGCTGCCCGGGCAGGATGTTGTGAATGAAGCCCTCCACCTTGGTGTAGGTGGCCGCGATGCGCGCGGAGAGCTTGTCGTTGATGAGCACGAACTGCGCGGCGCCCTCGGCCTCGCGGCGGTCGTAATTGCCCGCGCCGACCGTCACGTACGCCTCATCGCTGAAGCCGGGCTTCTTGGTGATGAAGTTGATGGCGCCGCCGGTGGTGTTCTTGCCATAGAGCGTACCCTGCGGGCCTCGCAGCACCTCGATGCGGTCGAGGTCGTACATCTCCACCCCGAACAGCACGAAGTTGCCCTTGTAGACTTCATCGATGTAGCTGCCGACCGGGCTCGACTGGCTCAGGCTGTAGTCGAACATCGACACGCCGCGCAGCGAGAACAGTGGCGAGCCCTCGCCCACGATCCCGTTCACCTGAAGGTTGGGTATCTGCGTCGCGAGGTCCGAGGGCGTATCCATCTTCAGCTGCCCGAGCTGCGCGCTCGTGAGCGCGGTGACGGACACCGGCACGCTCTGCAAGCTCTCGGCGCGCTTCTGCGCCGTGACCAGGACCTCCCCGAGGCTGGTGGATTCGCTGGCGCTCTCCGCCGTGGCCTCCTGCGCACCGGCCTCGCCCGCCACGAGGCAGGCGAGTACGCCGGTCGTGGCGCAGATGAGCGCCAGGGCCGGACTGCGGACATGCTGAGACGACTTCATGCCATTCCCCCATCGGGAAGCGTGCCCGCCGTGGCGAGCCGCCCCCAGTTCGCGACCCGGGTGCGGACTTAAGTCGCGTAGTTGATGCAAAGCGATTTGCTCTCGAGGCACGAGTACACCGCCTCGCGTCCGAGCTCCCTCCCCCAGCCGGACTGCTTGTAGCCGCCGAACGGCATGGTGGCATCGAGCACGCTGTGACAGTTGACCCACACGGTGCCGGCGCGCAGCTTCGGGGCGAGGCTGAAGATCCGGCGTACGTCCCGTGTCCATATGCTCGCCGAAAGCCCGTAGATGCTGTCGTTGGCGATGCGCGCGACTTCGGCGAGGTCCTGGAAGGGCTGCACGACCACCACCGGCCCGAAGATCTCTTCGCGCACGATACTCATCTCCGGGCTGACATCGGCGAACACCGTCGGCTCGACGTAATAGCCCGGGGACTGCAGCGCGTGTCCACCAGCCGTGGCTCGTGCGCCACGCGCAAAGCCATCCTTGATGTAGCCCATCACGCGCTCGCGCTGCGCAGCCGATACGAGCGGGCCGAGCTGCGCGTTCGGATCGAGTCCGGGTCCGAGCTTGAGGGCGCGGGCCTGCTCGGCGACACCGGCGAGCACGCGCTCGTAATGCCGCTGCTCGACGTACAGCCGCGAGCCCGCGCAGCACACCTGGCCCTGATTGAAGAAGATCCCCGCGGCGACGCCGGGGATGGCGCTGTCGAGATCGGCATCCTCGAGCACGATCGCGGGCGACTTACCGCCGAGCTCCACGGTCACTTTCTTCATGTTGCCGGCAGCGGCGCGCACCACGAGCCGACCGACTTCGGTCGAGCCGGTGAAGGTGATCTTGTCGACCTGAGGATGCTCGGTCAGCGCAGCGCCCGCACCGGGGCCCATGCCGGTGACGATGTTGAGAACACCCTTCGGAAAGCCGGCCTCGAGGAACAGCTCGCCCAGGCGCAGCGCGGTGAGCGGTGTCTCTTCCGCTGGCTTGAGCACGACCGTGCACCCGGCGGCGAGCGCGGGCGCCGTTTTCCAGGTCGCCAGCAGCAGCGGGAAATTCCACGCAATGATGGCGCCCACGACCCCGACCGGCTCGCGCTGACTGAAAGCGACATACTCCTGTCCGGGCACCAGCGTGCCGGATATCGGCAAGGTCTGGCCTTCGAGCTTCGTCGGCCAGCCTGCCATGTACCGCCAGACCTCGATGGCGTGCTTAACATCGACATGGCGAGCCATGACGATGGACTTGCCGTTGTCGATCGCTTCGAGCTCGGCGAGCTCATCGGCATGTTGCTCGATGAGGTCCGCGAGGCGGTGCATCAGCCGCTCACGGTCGACCGGCTTCATGCGCGACCAGGGGGAATCGTCGAACGCGCGCCGCGCCGCCGCGACTGCCCGGTCGATGTCGGCACGCTCGCCGAGAGCGACCGTGGCCACGACCCGATCGCTCGATGGGTCGCGGACCTCGAATCGCTCGCCGCCCGCCGCGTCGACCCAGGCTCCATCGATGAGGAGCCGGCCCGGCTTCTTGAGAAAGGCGGCGTTGGCGGCGGATATCTTCGACAGATCGTTGGCGAGCCCGGGCGGCGCAGTGACCCTGGTGGTATCGACGCTGGCGTTCATGGGGCCCCCCTTGGGCTGATGATGCTGTCGGGCCGAGTATCGGCGGTGCCGGTGGTTGCGCCTATAAGACGATTGCAGGAGCGCACCGATACTTTGGTATTGTGGTTTCCCCTGAGGTGCTCTGCCCCGGAGCTGCCGTAGCATGCAATCGATGCACTCCGACGCACCGATGCGCATCATCGAACCGCGGCGCGTGCTGATCGCCGAGGACCATCCTCTTTATCGCGAAGCCCTGCGCGCGGTGATCCCCCAGGTCTGCACGACGGCCTGCATCGCCGAGGCGGGCTGCCAGGGAGAGGTCCTCGAGCAGCTCACCCCGGAAGCGGATTTCGATCTCGTGCTGCTCGATCTCGATCTGCCGGGTGCCGAAGGCTTGTCCTGCCTGCGCCGCGTACGCGCCATCGCGCCGCTCACGCCGATCATCGTCGTCTCCGGCAACGATGATCCGGTCGTGATGAGCGAGGTGGTGATGGCCGGAGCCGCTGGCTACGTGCCGAAATCGGCACCGCGGCAGCTGCTGCTCGATGCCATTCGCATGGTCATGGGCGGTGGCAGCTATCTGCCGGCCGCGGCGGTGGTCGCGCTGCGGCGCGCCCAGAGTGAGGGCGGTGGCGTTGCCAGAGACGCACCGAGCGACCAGCTGACCTCCCGCCAGAAGCGCGTGCTGACGCTTCTCGCGGAAGGACTCTCCAACAAGCGCATCGCCCGGGAGCTCGAGATCAGCGAGATCACCGTCAAGGCGCACGTCTCACTGATCCTGAAGAAGCTCGGCGTCTCGAACCGGGTGCAGGCCGCGATCGAAGCCCGCAAGCGCCTTGCGGGAGAGGCCGGCGGGCGCTAGCGCCTATCCTGCGGGCAGCCTGTCGAGCATCGCCCGCAGCTTCGCCAGGTTCAGCGGCTTGTCGAGCACCGTGAACCCGCGCTGGCGTAAGCGCTCGCGCAAGGACGGATCGGGGTCGCTGGTCATGATCACTGCCGGTGGCGGGCGGTCGAACTCTCTCTGGACTTCCGCGATCGCCTCGTCGCCTTTCTCTCCGCCCGCGAGGTGGTAGTCGGTGATCACGAGGTCGGGCTCGAGGTCATTGGAGATGAGCTGCACCACCGCATCGGTAGCGGCCGTGCTCGTCACGGCGCGGCAGCCCCATTTCTGCAGGATTGCCGCCATCCCGATCAGCGCCTCGTGATTGTCATCGATGACCACGACATTCAGCGGTCGCGCGGGCCTGGCATGCTGCGGCACACTTTCCCGCCGCGGCTGTCCGATGCCCGAATCGGCAACCTGCCCATACGGCACGATGACGGCGAACATGGAGCCTCTGCCCGGCTCGGAGTGCACCACACGCTCGAGCGACAGCAGGCGCACGATCCGATTGACGATGGAAAGGCCGAGCCCGATGCCGGTGCCGCTGCGACGGGCGCTGCCCGGAACCTGGTAATACGCCTCGAAGATGGCGCTCAGGTGTTGGCTCTCGATGCCGATACCCGTGTCGTACACACAGATCATCAGTCCCTCGCGGCGCCGCCGGCACCCGATCAGCACCCGACCGTGCGTGGTGTAGCGAATGGCGTTGCTGATGAAGTTACGCAGCACGGTCTCGAGCAGGTGCACATCGGTGTGCACCCAGGCGCGGCTCGGGACGAGCGTGAGCTCGATGCCGGCCGAACGCGCCACCGCCTGGAACTCCGGCCCGATGCGCTCGAGCAGCGTCGCTACGGGAAAGTCGACGAGCTGAGGCTCGATGCCCCCCGAGTCGAGCCGCGCCACATCGAGCAGAGTCCCCAACAGGTTATTGAGCGAGGCGAGTGCAATGCGCGCCCGCTGCAGCAGCTGCCGATCGCCTTCGATCAAAGCCTGCTCGCCGATCGACTCGAGGAACAGTACCGCGGAATTCAGGGGCTGACGCAGGTCGTGACTCGCCGCCGCCAGGAAGCGCGTCTTGCTCTGATTGGCGAGTTCCGCCTGCAGCTTCGCCTGCTTGAGTGCCAGCTCGATCTCGCGCCGCGACTCGAGCTCGCGCGTCAGGCGCAGGTTCAGGTGCTCGTACTCTTCGGTGCGCTGGCGCACGGTCTCCTCGAGCTTCGCCGCGGCGAGGAACCACGAGAACGGTGCACCCTGCGCATCCACCGCTTTCTCCATCCGCGTCATCAGCGCGGACACGGTCTTGCGCAGCGCCTGGTTCTGCTCGCGCAGGCGCCTGAGCTGCGCCGCGCGCGTTGGCTGCGCCGCGCGCCCCGCCTGCCGCCCGGCACGGGCCGCCTTACGCTTCGTGGCCATGCCTATTGCGGTGCCGCCACGGCGAGGCAGGTGAAGGAGTTGTTCACATGAATGGTATTGAACTGCTCGCCGAGTGTCGCGAAGCCCACCACATTGTGCGCTTTCAGCTCGGCGGCGATGGCCTCCGTAAGCCCCTGCTGCTCCATGTAGGCGGTGCGGGCCGCACATTCGAAGGCGATGACCACCTCGGGCTTGCCGAGTGAGGCCTGCATGGATTGGAACAGGCCGCTCAGCCGCTCGCGCATGTCTGCCGGCCGCCCCAGAGTCACGACGAGCCCGGGCTCCATCGCACAGGCGAACTCCAGCGAGCCGTCCTCGAAGACCCGTTGAATGCCACGCGCGAAATACTCTCCGCCGATACGGATCATCAAGGGGAAGGGCGAGAAGCTCTCCGCATCGCGCGGGACGGTCTTCAGGCCGCAGGCAGCGGCGTAAGCTCGCAGCGCGTTGCGCCCATCGATCTCGCGCACCATGCGCCGCTCGGGATCGGCATCGCTGATGACCAACCGCCGTCTGCCCGGAACATAGTGCGAATGGCACACGGCCAGCACCGGCTGCTGGCAAGCGATGAGACAGAACACGGCTGCACCGCGCAAAGCGCGGCCGTGGTGAAGGATGCGCGCCGCCGCGGACCGACGCCCGGCCGGATTGAAGTAGTCATCGCCGGCCGAGCCGCCGACGATCGGGACCCGGCCGAGCTCCATTCCGAGAGCGGCGACCAGACGCTCCTCGCAATGCGCCTCGGCATCGACGAGCAACAGGCCGAAAAGGTGTGACAGGCCGGGCTCGGCCCCGCGCTCCAGCCGTCCGCGCAACGATTTGACGAGTGCCCGAGCGTCGGGCAGCCCGAACTCGGCGGCGTCTTCGATGAGTGCATCGGCGACTTTGAAGCGACCCGTCGGGAGGTGAAGTCCGGTGACGCCTTTGGCGAGAAAACCGGCGCGGCCGATGGCGCGACTGGTGGCAGCGGCAACTACGCGCCCGTGGCCGAGCGCGTGCAGCGCGCGGCCCAGAGCCCCGAGCTCATAGGGCGCAGTACAGAAGAGGATGGTGAAGCCGCCATCCGCTGCGGCAATCTGTGCCGAGATCTCGGCAGCGGCGCCGTGCTCATCGGTCGCCACCGTACTCAAGGACGAGATCGGAGCAAGCCGCGCTTCGACTGCTGCAAGCATCTGACCGGTCCCCGGCTAACCAGAGCGGGCGCCGGGATGGCGCACGAGCTCCGGAAAATCCTCCTCCCGAAACTCATCCGCCCGCCGTGCAGAGTCGGAGCCGTGGGCCTGCTCATTCTTACGCAGCTCGACCCGGCGGATCTTCCCCGAGATCGTCTTCGGCAGCGCGCCGAACTCGATGCGCCGGATTCTCTTGTAAGGCGATACCCGATTGCGGACATGCAGCAGGATGGAGCATGCGGTGGCCGCGTTCGCCGCGTGCCCCTGCGCGAGCGTTACGAATGCCTTGGGGACCGCGAGGCGCAGGGGATCCGGGCTCGGCACGACGGCGGCCTCGGCGACCGCCGGATGCTCGATGAGCACGCTCTCGAGCTCGAAGGGACTGATGCGATAGTCGGAGGACTTGAATACATCATCCATCCGGCCGACGTAGGTCAGATATCCCTCGGAGTCGCAGGAAGCGACGTCCCCGGTATGGTAGTAACCACCGGCCATCGCCGCCGCGGTGCGTTCCGGGTCATCGATATAGCCCTGCATCAGCGCCAGTGGCCCTTGCCGGAGGTCCACGCAGATCTCCCCTTCTGTACCGGGCCGACCCTCCGGATCGAGAAGCACTACCGGACAGCCGGGCAGCGGTCGGCCCATGGAGCCGGGCTTCAACAGCTGCCCGGGTGCATTGCCCACCTGTGCAGTCGTTTCCGTCTGCCCAAATCCATCCCGGATGGTGATCCCCCAGGCGGAGGACACCTGCTGGATCACCTCGGGGTTCAGCGGCTCGCCGGCGCTCGCTGCTTCCCGCAGAGTCACCGGCCAACGGCGCAGATCCTGTTGAATCAACATCCTCCAGACCGTGGGGGGCGCACAGAAGGTCGTTACCCCGCAGCGCACGAGCTGGTCGAGAAGAGCGCGTGCATCGAAGCGGTCATACTGGTAGGCGAGCACGCAGGCCTCGGCATTCCAGGGCGCGAAAAAGCACGACCAGGCATGCTTGGCCCAGCCGGGCGAGCTCACATTCAGATGCACATCACCGCGACGCAAGCCGAGCCAGTACATGGTGGAGAGATGGCCAATGGGATAACTCGCGTGTGTGTGCGCTACCAGCTTCGGGCGCGCCGTGGTGCCGGAGGTGAAATATAACAACAGCAGCTCATCGGCACGGGTGCGCGTACCGGAACCGAACTCGGCGGGGGCGCGAGCGGATTCCTCATAGGACAGCCAATCCTGCGAAGCCCCGGCGACCGAGATCCTCACCGGGGCGCCGGCCAGTCCCTGGAAACGCGGCGCGAGGCCAGAGCGAGTGACGATGGCCCGCACCTGCCCTCGATCCAACCGGTCGCGCAATTCCTCGCGCTCGAGCAAAGTGGTGGCCGGCACGATCACTGCACCGAGCCGGATCGCTGCCAGCATCGTCTCCCACAGCGGGATCTCGTTTCCGAGCATGAGGAGGATGCGGTCGCCACGGCCCACTCCGTGCGCGCTGAGGAAGTTGGCGACCTGGCAGGAGCGGCGCGCCAGCTCCTGGAAGGAAAGCGTGTCGTCCCGACCGGTATCGTCGATCACCCGCAGAGCAGGCGCCGTATTGTTCGCCGCGACCACGTCGAAGTAGTCGAGCGCCCAGTTGAAGTATTCGAGCCGCGGCCAGCGGAACGCCTGAGTCGCTCCGGCCAGGTCCTCGCGATGTACGGCCAATCGGTCCCGTGCCTGGATGAACTCCTCGGTGCTGTCCATCACGGACTCCTCAGCCCGGGCAGCTGCAGTATCGATGCCGCTGGATGATGAGCCTGCATGTCCGTGAATACGGCTGTGCGTCCGACTGATTGACTGAGGTCGCCTTCTTTGCTAGCCGTCCGCCCGCCGGCAATGCGCGCTCGAGGGGCGCTACCTCACTTCCTCGGCTTGCCGTACACGGATGTCAGCTCCCCGAGCGCTGCCTGGCAGGCCGCGAGGCCCTGCCCGAGCGCCATCCCCTGCCACAGGGGATCATCCGAATGGAACGCGTCGCGCATCTGTCTCTGGATCTGCCGTCCCTGTGGTGAGAGTGGATCCCCGTATGCGTGCAGCCAGGCATCGGCACGTAATGCCAATGCGACTTCATTGATAGGCTTGATACCGCACTCGAGGGCGACGCAGTCGACGGTCGCATCACGCAGCAGGTCCGGTATCGCACCGAGGCTGTCCCCGACGATCTCGGCTGACACGGACTCGCCGTGCAGGGACCTTGCACCCCCACCGATCCATGACCTGATGCGTGCGAACCCGGGCGCGTCGCGCTTCAGTCCGATGATGGGCTCCGCATAGCCGTAAGGTCCGAGACCGGTGTGGAAGTCGAGTACACAGGCGCGCTCGGCGTGAGCGAGCCTCGCGGTGAGTATCTCCGTCAAGGTTCGACGCGACCAGCTCGGTTCCGTGCCGCCATAGAAAAGACCGAGTGGGTGATGCCACTGACCACCCGAGACCGCCTGTTGGAAGATCGCCTCGGCGTTCGGTCCCTGTCGCTTCATCCACGCCATCAGGCGCGCACCGGTCTGCGCCTGGGAAGCTGCCGACCAGTCCGCAGGACACAGATCCGCCGACAATTCGTCGTATCGCTCGTTGCGCTTCGGCGGCTCGTTGAAGTCGACCCAATTGCGATTGATGTCGACGTTCGTCTCGTTGCTGCGCCTCATCCAGGCGAACCCGTAAGGGTTGATCGCGTGCACGTGCAGCGCGGCAATCTCCGGGCAAAGCGTGGCGGGCTTGAAGCGGCGCAGCCACTCGGTCTGCGTCGCCGATCCGAAGAAACCTTCGACACCGTGTGTGCCCGATAGGGTGACGAGCACGCCTTTCGCAGTCGGCGCGCCCAGCCAGGCGATATCGGTGGCGAGCTCGAGGCCGTCCGGCGCGCGCGCGTCGAGTCGGAAGTGGCCCAGCTCCGCGCCGGCTTGCTGCGCGGCGCTCAGGAACTTCTCGCGTGCCTCGCGGTAGTCATTGCTGAAGGGAGTATCCATCGAGGTCCTCCGGATCCAACGTCATTTGATCAGACCCTTGAGCTGCTCCTGAAACTTTTCCAGCAGCTCCTGCTTGTGCTTGTCGAGCTGTTGCTGCACTTGCGCCTTGGCAATGCCCTCCAGATCGGGACGTACTTTCGGATCCGCCAGCGAGCCGGTGATCGTCAGCGGAATATCTGCAAGATGCCCTGCGCTCGCCGTGGCCGTTGGCGCGGTCCTGGAGATGCTGGCCTTCACCTGGTAATCGATGGCCTGGGTCACCAGATTGGCCGTCCCCTGCCCCGTCACGCGCAGATTCTGCGATGCGATGTCCAGGTCCCGGGTGGTGGCGAGTCCATTGACGATATCGGCGGAGGCCTTGAACGACTCGAACCGCGTGCGGCCGGTGCTCGCACCGCCGGGCAGGCTTTGTCTCTGGATGAGGGCTATCGCACGGTTGATCTCGAACCACAGGTCGATGCCCTCGAGAGCGCCGTTGGCGAGGCTCGCGGCGACATGGCCGTTGAGGGACTTCAGCACCGCATCGCCAGTACTGCCGCGGGCCGTGACATTGGAGGTGATCGTGCCGCGTCCCGACAGACGCTGTGACTTGATGAAGTCCTTGAGCAGCTGCAGCACGTCGACTCCGGTGACGGTCTGTTCGAGCCTGCTCGCGAGGACCGGCCCGCGATCATCCAGGGTCACATCGCCCGAATACTGCCCGCCGTAGAGCTTCGCGGTCATTGGCGCGACATGTGTCACGCCGTCCCGGGCATGGATCTTCATGTGTCCATCGACCAGGCGCAGACCGGCGAAGGTCGCAGCGCCAACATTGAACGTGCCGTCCAGCTCGAGAGTCTTCAGCACGTCACCCGGCGCCTCGCCCTTGGTATCCGTCTGCGCAGCGGGCTTCGCAGCGTTCTCCGGCGGCCGGTAACGATCGATGTCGATTTGATTCAGCGTCAGGTCGGCGGCCAGCGCCTTCGTGTCGAGGCTGGTGATGGCCGCGCTGCCGCGCAGCTGTGAGTCATCGAGCTGCACATCGAGCTTGTCGACACCCACCCGCCTGGCGCCGTAGGCGAACTCGCCGCTGGCCGCGAGCTTGCTGAATGCCCTGGGGTCACGAGTCTTCGGCGCGGCGATACCCAGCTCGCTCAGGACGCCACGCGGCGAAAGCTGATCGAGTTTGAAGGAGCCCGAGAAAGTCGGCGCGTCGATGACGCTGCTGCCCTTCAGAGTGCCGCTGAGACGGGCGCTACCCAGCCGTGCCGCAACACTCGCCACGCTCAATGTCTGTGCATCGAGGTCCAGCTCGACCTGCGGGGCCGAGAACGTCCATGACACGCGCGCAGCTCCGCGCCGTGGAACAAGGGCGCCCTCGAGATCGATCGGAGCCAACCGGTAGTGGGTATGCGCGGCGTCGAGTGTCAGGACTGCCTGCCCGGCAATCTGGATCGGCTGCGCACCGGCGCTCGGTATGAGATCGACCTTCACCTTGATCGGTGCCTGGGCGCCGCCCGCGACCCGTCCGACGCTCAGGTTGAAATGATCGGCCACCACGTCCTGGTAGCTCAGGCGGCTGTCGGTGATCACGATGCCGCCGAGGTCGCGCAACGCCGGCGCACCCGCGCCTCCCGACGGCGGGGTGGGACTGCTTTCCGCTGCGGACTGCCAGTTGCCCCTGCCGGAGGCGTTCCTGCGCAGGCGCAGGTCGAGTCCATCGATCTCCACCCGGCCGATCTCGAGCTGCTTGCGGAGCAGCGGCAGCAGCCGGACGCGCAGGGTCGCGTGCCTCACGGAAGCGAACGGCTCATCCGCAAATCCCGGCGGGTTGCCGAGGCTCGCCGGACCGAGCTCCAGCGCGATCCAGGGAAAGACCGAGAGCTTGATGTCCCCCGGTAAAGCGAGCTCCCGACCGGTCGCAGTCCTGACGGCGCGCGCGATGTGGTCCTTGTAATCGTTCGGGTTGACGAAGATCCGGACCGCGAGCAGCAGGATCACCAGCAAGGCGATGAGAGTGCCCAGGGCGATGGCGATGAGCTTCCAGATGCGCACCGGCGATCTCCTCACCCCCGCCATGAGCCTGCGCCGATGGTACCACCGATCATGACGCTCACAGCCGATCCAAACCGAACGGGATCACAACCACACATCCGCCGGCGATGTGCGAATCGGCGCTACCTTGCACATCGATGCGTCGATGGTGAATAGTCAACACGCGATCGCTCGACTCAGTGGCGGTGTCGTATGGCAAGTCCGGGTGCATGGATCCGTGAGGACATCGAACACGAGATCACTTCGGCTGACACGCTCCTGAGGAGCCTGCCCGCCGACTGCAGGGCCGACGATCCAAACGAGTTTGCGCTGGCGCTGTACGGACGGTTGCGCACTGACGCTGGAAATCACGTCTCCTCCCCGCTGAGCATCGGTCTCGTTCTCGTGGCGTCGTGTGCAGGCGCGAAGGGAACGACCGCAGAGGGGATCCGCACCGCGCTGCAGCTGCCTGCGGCGGCCGAGGCGCCCGAGTCATGCACAACCATCGCCGGCCTGGCCACCGCGTTCGGTAACCAGGTGACCCTCGCGAGCGCCCTCTGGCATTCGACTCATGCTTCCCTGTTGCCCGGCTTCTGCGAGCGACTGCAGGAGCTCGGCACCGATGTCAGCTCCATCGATTTCCGGGATGCCGGCGGCGCCGTGGCGGCGATCGATGCATGGATCCGACAACGTACGGGCGGACTCATTCCGAAGCTGCTGGGTTCCGCGCCGTTCTCGCCGCTGACTCGCCTCGTATTCGCGACTGCGGTGCATTTCAAGGGCCGCTGGTCGCTCGCCTTCGACGCGGAGGACACTCGCGAGCAGCCTTTTTTCACCGGCCGAGGTCGCGAGGTGCGCGCGCGGCTGATGCAGCAACGAACCGCGGGAGGTTATCTGGAGGCTGGGGATCACGAGTCACTGACCCTCCGCTATCAAGGTGGGGACCTTGCGATGATGATCCTGTTGCCCAGGGATGCAGAGGCCCTCGAGGCCCTCGAGTCGCGGCTCTCGGCACAGTTCGTGAGAGAGCACCTGCGGGCGCGTTTTACGACGGTGGACGTCGTCCTGCCGCGACTCAAGATCCGCTGGGGTACACGCGATCTGAAGAAGGCGCTGGTCGAGCTCGGCATGCAGCAGGCGTTCGGAGCCGACGCGGATTTCTCCGGGATCAACGGACTCGCGCCGCCGCATCCGGAAGCACTGCACATCGAAAAGGTTCTGCACCAGGCGTGCGTCGAGGTGAACGAGGAAGGCACGGAGGCTTCCGCCGCCACGGTCATGGACCACGTAACGCTCGGTATTCCCAGCGAAGCGACACGCATTCC
>Ga0335069_10007195_pt1 | contig 16105 bp, 15 predicted proteins | sample Lox_Sample_11_FD_206714 | JGI IMG/M metagenome (GOLD analysis project Ga0335069, IMG submission 206714) | Soil microbial communities from Loxahatchee National Wildlife Refuge, Florida, United States - Lox_Sample_1.1 | ecosystem: Environmental > Terrestrial > Soil > Wetlands | place: USA... | reverse complement strand
AATCAAAGACCTGAAGAAAGAAGTTGAGTGGCACGAGGATTGGGCTGGTAATCCTGTCTCAATGTATATTCTCTCCAAACATCCCGAAATCATTTCTACCGACGATTATCGCCGCCACCTGCGACAGTTGGCAGAAAAAATAAAGAACGCAACGCTCAAGATAGAGAAAACACTTGAGTCTGACGAGATGGGCCTACAAGTAACGGACGAATGGACGGATTCAGGGCGAACAATTTGGTGCTCAAAATCAAAGCAAGACGAAATGTCGGAAGAGGAAGTCAAGAAAGCTATTGAGCATCAGAAAAAACTACAGGAGAAATTTTTTGACGAAAAATCAAAAGACTATGTAGGTATTTCCGAGGGTGAGTTTAGATCCAGCAAAGAAATCCTAGAGCATATTGAAACATTTCTGAACAAAAAAGCTGTACCTCCCGGAAAACCCGCGAGCCAGAAAGTGTCCTTTGGGGTCAAATTTGGCGCGTTCGTGCTCCAGTGGATTTGGCTGTTTGTTGTTGTATCGATTGTGCTCTGGTTACTTTCTCTAGTTATAAGCATCATCCAATACAGTTTCACTTTCGCCTTTTTTGCTTCGGGCATCTTGGCGTTCATTTTGGTTGCACTTCGTAGCAAACAAGCGGCGAACTGATTGGGTATCCACACTCATTAGGTTTTCACCAAGATTTGCGTTAATATTAGGAATATGGCAAACAAGACTCCACAACAAAAAGAGCCGAAAATCAAAGAATTTTCTGAGAAGGAAATCGCCTCGTTTTTCGAGGAGCTAAATAATGCCGGAAAAACTTTTACATCGACTCCCGCACCGGAACACAGGGACACGGCATCTAACTGGATTACTACTAGCGGCTCTAGTAAGCAGAGCAATAAACTTATCAAAGTTTCCGCATGGCAGACTGGACAGGCATCTTAAACGAACTGCAGAAAAGCAGAGGCGACTTCGACGGAATTCGGAGGAAGTATTTGAAGCGTCTCAATACGCTCACCAAAAGGAACGTCATTGCCTACTATAGCGGTTGGTTGCAAAAGCCGGGCGCACCAAATCTCGGCATAAACGATCTTGATAAGAATGCGTTCATGGCGACCATCAAAGGTCTCGACCGAAGCAAGGGTCTTGACCTTGTTTTGCATACGCCCGGTGGCGATGTCGCCGCTACGGAGTCAATCATCGATTACCTAACGACGATGTTTGACGACATTCGTGTTATCGTCCCGCAATTAGCAATGTCGGGCGGAACGATGATCGCTTGTTCTGCAAATAGGATTTTGATGGGCAAGCATTCGAGCCTTGGGCCGATTGACCCGCAATTCGTTACTCCATTCGGCCAAATCGCCGCCCACGGCATCCTCGAAGAATTTCAAAAAGCGTACGAGGAAATCAAAGCCGACCAAGCCAAAGTGTTTGTGTGGCAACCAATAATCGCCAAATATACGCCGACCATGATTGGCGAGTGCCAAAAAGCTATGGCTTGGGCCGAGACTATCGTGCGGGAGCGGTTGGCGGCGCGAATGCTTGTCAGTATCACGAATGCTACCGATAGAGATGCGCGGATAAAGCAGATCGTGGATAACCTTGGCGATCATTCCGTCAGTCTTTCCCACGCACGACACTTGTCGTACGCGAAATGCAATGAAATTGGGCTCGTGGTTGAGCGATTAGAGGATGACCAGACATTGCAGGAAACTGTTCTCTCTATACATCACGCGATGATGCATACGCTTGCAAGCACTCTTGCAACAAAGATTGTCGAAAATCACAAGGGGTCTGCTTACATTCAACAAGTTGCAGTGGTAGGAAAGAACAATCAGTAAGGGAGCCAGCCCCGCCGTTTTATAATGTTTCTCAAAACGGCGGGGCTGGGTGTGCGCGCACTGGGTGGGTGGGGCAAGCACATACAGATTCTGTGCCTTGCCATTCCTTTAAGAATTTTGTATGGCGAGGCTCCGCATTGTATTGCGCCTCGGTCGCCGCAAGGATACGGAGCAAAGAGCGACAAAAAGTGCTAACCTTTTATTGACGCTCTTTGTGGAGTTTCCGAAGCGGCGAAGCAAACCAAAAATTTCCTTTCCTTCATTTCCCGCCTTGCGGCGGAGGGGTGGGGGGAGGAGCCGCGCAAAAGAAATGCAAGGAAATTTTTGGGTTTGCCCGCGCGAGTCCGCGAGCGCGGTCGAGGCGCGATCGGAGCGCACGCATCAGGTTCGCGTTGGCACGCGCTCGGCGCGTGCGAAGTGGGTTCGCGCAAAGGTGATACACTCTCCGCAGTCAGTATTTTGTATATTCAGTATATGATCCGAGTGTGCGGGGTATGTCAGATCGATTGTCACTTTGTCCCGTCATACACATGCTAAGATTACATACGTGTACTTTTTCTATCAGTTTTCTTGAAATGGTACGTAAGAGATCGTATGAAAAAAATTACACTGGACGTTGCTCGAATATCGCGTAGCGCAACTCTTTTGTTGTGCGGTGTTCTCATTCTTCTTCCGTTTGCTGCCGATGCCTCAACAACAAACGGGACGATCGATGGCACGAACAGGTGGGCATGGTCGGCAAGCGCAGGCTGGATAGATTTTGGTACAACTGCAGGTAACATTCACGTCACCGACTCCGCGCTTTCGGGGTATGCGTACGGAGAAAATACCGGTTGGATATCTTTGAATTGTTCGAATACTAATTCTTGTGCCGACGATGACTACGCGGTCGCGAACGATGGCACAGGTACGCTCTCCGGCTATGCATGGGGAGCGGCTACCGGCTGGATAAATTTTGCGCCCACGGGCGGCGGTGTGACCATAAATTCCTCGGGCGTGTTTTCCGGTGATGCATATGCGGAGGATATAGGATGGATCGTTTTCACGACCGATCATCCTGTTACTACTGATTGGCGACACATTTCCTCCTCTCCTTCGCCTGCAACAGGGGGTAACGGCGCTCCTTTGAACGGACCCATGAGCATCGGATACGTCTCCGCAGTCGGTGTTACTCCTCCATCATCACCGCCGCCGAGTATTGTCGCGCCTGCAACAAGCCCTACCACTACCACTCCAGTCACATTGCCACCTCCGACCTATACGTTTTCAAAAAACCATCATCTCGGCGACAACGGAGCGGACATTACGTTGTTGCAAGAATTTCTAAATACCCATGGCATACCGATTACGGCAACAGGTGCGGGCAGTCTAGGACATGAGACGACCTACTTCGGCTCTCTTACAAAGCGGGCGGTTATCGCATTCCAAAAGTCCCACGGCATTACACCAGCGGCAGGGTACCTTGGTCCGCTGACACGTGCATACATTACCAATAATTATTAATCGGCATCTTTTTTGTATGAAAAAAATATATCAGAAGGCAGGGCACGTACTTCGCTTTTCCATAAGTGTTCTCCTGCCGGTGCTAGTCGTCGCTTCGGTCGTGTATGCTGCGGGTTCTCTTATGCCACCTTCGGGTACTCCGGCGGCAACCAGCTATACGCTGGACGATATCTATACTCGTCTTACTACCAACGCGGGTGCCACAGCTGGAAATCATAACCTTTCCACAACGACCTCTCCTTCTGCCCCTGCGCATGGCTTGACCGATATCTACAACGCCATTCCGACGATTAATGCGACAAAGATAGACTCTGGCACTACGTATCTTGGCATCACGGGAACGCTGATGGCCAACGAGTTCAACGGCACCTGTAACAGCACCGCCGGCGATTTCTTTCTGGCTCCTTGTACTTTTCGCGGTCCGATAGCGGGCGGATCGCAGGCAGATGGCGGCGTGGATGATTTTAGCGGCGTTTACATTGGCGCCACGCCTCCCTCCGACAGATACGCGACCCTGTGGACCGCCTGCAGCTCCGGCAATAATTATTGCGGGACGGGCGATGCAGGAGCAGATGAAGAAGACAGTGCAACGGGACTGGTCTGGAGCTATCCTTGCACGGGCTCCGGCTGCTCATCGTGGGATACGGTCACGGATAGTGGGACGCTCACCTCAGGCTGTACGTCCGGCGGGAATTGCGCGTATTTCGGTACAGACACTACCTACACATGGGACAGCGGCGGCGGAAACAACAATAGCCTTACGGCAGGACAACTTTGTTCTGGTCACTCGGGATGGTCGTTGCCGCACCAAAAGCAATTGCTCCAAGCGTACATAGATGGGGCATACGGCAACTTGGAGCCGCAGGGCGTGTATAGATACTACTGGTCTGCCACGATCGCATCCTTCGGGGTGAATAATTTCTCGGAATATGCCTGGACTATCAACTTGTCCGATGGCTATGCCTTCGACAACAAGGTGGGTAATAATACCCACAGTGTCCGCTGTGTGCGGCTACCGTAGGATCAGTGAAGTGCGAGGAGGGTATCAATGTAATCCGTCGCCGTTCCCGCAAAACTTCTGTCCCTGCCGAACGCTTGTCTGATGTCATTGATTTGTTCCGCGTAATACGCTTTCGAGTCACCATACAAGCTGACGCTCGTATCACCGACGTCTGCCGTTTCTTGGGCCACCAGTATGTTTGTCCGAGAGGTATTCGCCTCCGCTATTTCATCCCTAGATACCGCGATTGATCCGTCATTTCCCGAACTTTGACTGCGGTACGCCATGACGATCATCCTGCTACCGGGTCTTTTGTCGAGTATGGTAAGGAGGTGATCGAAGGTAGATCCGGAAACTCCCAAAAAAGTAAACTCCAGTGCGGTCTGATTATGCGACGTATAAAAATCAGGGACCACGATACTGAATTGGAGATCGGTTGCGTTGAGTGTAGCCACTGTCCGATTCACGAGATTTAAAAATCCAACAAGGGTTTCCTTTTGGTTAGCAGCATACGAATCGAGCAAATAGGGTTCCACGTCAAATTGTAGGCCTCGAAATTTTTCAGCATGCGTCTTGTTAAATTGCTCGACATACTCGATCACGCGATCGGCTTGGTACGTACTCTGCGCCTCGCCCCAATTCGGCGCACCAGCCACTGCGTCGATCGCGATATTGTTTTTGTGTGCCTCGGTTATGAAATCCTCAAGGGTGTCATCGAACGTCTTCTCGGCCTTTTTTCTTTGTGATACGTCAGGTATGTCCATTACGCTTATGTAGTCGTTAATCGATATATAGATGCTGTTGATGCCGTTTTCCCGCGCGCCGGCAATAATGGTCTTTCTGTACGCGGGGTCGATCTTGAAGACGGAAGTCCATAACCACGCACCGTTTTCTTGCCCGGTGCCTGCGAGTACAAGGTTGGATGTTGCCGTAGGTATAGGCGGTTTGACTGCGCTGGTGATGAACACATACGACCCCATCAAAAGAAACAGAAACCCTGCACCGATGCGCAGCTTGTTACCTCTGTAAAATGTCCCATGCTCCTTGCTTGGATTCATAGACATCACCACTGTACACCAGTCTTAAACAGAGCTCGAATGATCGCCGTACCAAGCCACGTAGGAGCGATAAAACAGTAGACGCAAACAAAAAGAGGCGTGCTGAAGGGCACTCGATAAGAGCCCGTACCAATCAATGAGCCGGCAGATATAAGAACGACCACAAGAGGCATGCTTATATACACGATAAGGACCATCATGCTCGTATCCATATAGAATACATGCAATGACAGATGGGGAAGCGTGTGGGTTACTTCGAAACGGGTGAGTGTATTTCCAAACGTGACTACTTCGTTTCTGACGAGGCGCAAGAAAAAGAAAACGCCCGCAAGAACCGACACGAGCGCTATCGGAAGAACCACGAGCCCCGGATCCCCGTACGCAGGGTTCATGAGCATAAATCTATAATCAAATATATTCCGCAAAAAACCATAGGTCCAACGTACCCGTTGTCGAAATAGATGAGTGACCGTACGTGGCGTGTTGGTGTACACAATTGCTCCTGGGGCGTTCGCAAATGCACGATGGTTGACGATAACCGCATCCATTATAGCGATCTGTCTGATAACACTTAACCTCTGGCTTATCTGGAGCACTATATTTTCGTAGCTCAGTACGAGAATGGTATAATCAGGAGCAATAAGGATATGATAATAGCGCTTGATACGAGGTATCGAACAGGTCAGCGGACGTACATCTACTTTATCTTCAAGTATTGTTGGTGGATCATCGGATTAGCCGCACTTTTTTGTTATCTCGCCTATTCGATAGCATTCGGGACTCTTAATGATCCCACCGCACACTTCCTCGCAAGCCATGCCGACTGGTACGTAAGCCCGGATATGCTCGCACAGTGGATATTGTTCGTCGGTGTCGGATTTTTCATCGTCGCCTACCTGCGAGTCTCGGTGCAGTACCGCCAGTACAGCTTCTTCGTTGATGACCATGCCTTTCATCTGCGTCGCGGACTCTTGCGCATGCAAGAAATTACGATCCCCTACAAACAGATCAGTAACGTCCACATCGAACAACCCTATCATTGGCGCTTGCTCGGACTCGCCCAGCTCGACATCACTATCAGCAGCTCGCGCGAGGCGCTCCGCCCGCGCAAGCGTCGCGATTTTCTCATTCCTGTTATTGATAAATCACTCGCACGTGCACTTTCACGCTTTCTCGTAGAGGAAGCCTCAGGATATGGTGATACCTACGATGAGGATGGGGATGAAGAAGATGACGAGTACGATGATGAAGACGATGGGGAGGATGTCGAGATCGATGAAGCGAACACGTGACCGTCCGTGAGCACGGGTTTAAAAATTCCACTTCCAATCACGAACTTCGGGCATGTCGACGCCGTTCTCCTTGATGTACTCTTTATGTTCAATAAGTTTGTCGGCCATTTGCTGTCGCAGATAGGCACCCGCACTTCCCGCCGCAGGAAGACGATCGATAACCGCCATTACAAGGTGGAAGCGATCCATGTCGTTCATCACTGCCATATCAAACGGCGTTGTTATAGTTCCCTCTTCTTTGTAACCACGTACGTGGATCTCGCGATTGGCGCGGCGATAGGTCAAGCTATGAATCAAGGATGCATAGCCGTGATAGGCGAAGATAATGTGGCGATCCTTAGTGAAGAGCGAGTCGTAGTCGACATCCGAAAGACCATGCGGATGTTCATGTGCAGGCTGCAGGCGCATAAGATCAACAACATTGATGACGCGGATCTTGAGGTGTGGCAAACTGGTGCGTAAGATCGATACCGCCGCCAGTATCTCGAGTGTGGGGATGTCGCCCGCGCATGCCATCACGATATCGGGATCTCCGTCATGATCAGTACTCGCCCATTGCCAGATACCGATACCCTCCGTGCAATGCTTCACCGCGGCATCCATCGTGAGCCACTGCACACTCTCGTGCTTACCGCAGACTATGACATTGATGTAATTGCTCGAGCGCAGACAGTGGTCGATGACCGAAAGAAGACAATTGGCATCTGGTGGCAGATAGACGCGTACCATGACAGCTTTCTTGTTGATGACATGGTCGATGAAGCCAGGGTCTTGATGGGTGAATCCATTGTGGTCCTGTCGCCAGACGTGCGAGGTAAGAAGAATGTTCAAAGATGCAATCTTCTCGCGCCACGGAATCTCGCGCGACAGTTTCATCCACTTGGCATGCTGGCTGAACATCGAATCGATGATACGGATAAAGGCCTCGTAGCTGTGCAAGAGACCATGTCGACCGGTCAAGAGATAGCCTTCGAGCCAACCTTCACATTGGTGCTCGCTCAACACCTCCATCACACGACCGGCTGGCGCGAGGAATTCATCATCGTTGTTTGTTTGCGCGTTCCACTGCCGCTTCGTCACTTCAAAGACTGCTTCGAGTCTGTTGGAAATCGTTTCGTCGGGACTGAAGATACGGAAATTCTTCTGTTCCTCGTTTGCCTTGATGATGTCACGCAGGAACGGGCCGATGACGTGGACATTGCCCGCGAGTGCGCGCGTTGGTGCAGGCACATCGACGGCGTAGTTTCGGAAATCCGGCATAATGAGCTCGCGCAAAAGTCTGCCGCCATTTGCATGTGGATTGCTGCCCATGCGTCGGTCACCTTCCGGGGCGAGTGCTGCGAGCTCTGGCATGAGCCGACCCTCGGCATCGAAGAGCTCCTGGGGTCGATAACTTTTCATCCAGTCCTCGAGCATCTGCAAATGCTCAGGCGCTGTCGACGCATCGACTAGAAGCGGAACCTGGTGCGAACGGAAGCTTCCTTCGTTCTTCAAGCCGTCGATGAGTTTTGGCCCGGTCCAACCTTTTGGTGATCGAAGTACGATCATCGGCCAGTGCGGTCGCGTCGTATCGTTATGCGTGCGCGCATTCTCTTGGATGCGTTTTATTTCCAGAACGACCGCGTCGAGCGTTGTCCACATTGCACGATGCATTTGATCGGGGTCATCACCTTCGACGAAGTAGGGTGCCCAACCATATCCGCGCAAGAGTTGTTCGAGTTCTTCATGCGAGATGCGCGCGAGTATGGTGGGGTTGGATATTTTGAATCCATTAAGATGGAGAATCGGCAAGACGGCACCGTCGGTCTCGGGATCGAGAAACTTATTGGAATGCCATGCAGTCGCTAAGGGTCCTGTCTCTGCTTCGCCATCACCGACGACACATGCGGCGATGAGATCAGGATTATCGAAGACTGCACCAAACGAGTGACTTAACGAATAACCCAATTCCCCACCTTCATGTATCGAACCAGGCGTTTGTGGCGACACATGGCTCGAGATTCCACCGGGGAAAGAGAACTGCGCGAAAAGCCGTTTGAGGCCGGCGCTGTCGCGGCTAACGTTCGGATACACTTCACTGTAGGTGCCTTCAAGATACACGTGGCCTACTACTGCCGGTCCTCCATGACCCGGACCCGAGACGTAGATCATGTTGAGATCGTGCTCCTTAATAGCGCGATTGAGATGTGTGTATATGAAATTTTGACCAGGAGTCGTGCCCCAGTGACCCAAAAGCAACTGCTTCACATGCTCGAGTTTCAGGGGCTCGCGCAGAAGCGGATTGTCGCGCAGGTATATCTGCCCAACGGAAAGATAGTTGGACGCGCGCCAATACGCATCGATCTTCGATATCATTTCAGGAGCGAGTGGTTTATCCATGATGTGCAAGAATGCGACATGCTTCGTCGATCATCGTCGATTCTTCATCCGATCGTATCACGAGAACGGACACACGATTCCCTTCGGGAGAGATGATATCCTCGCCCGCTTCGTTGCGTGCCGTGTCGAGTGTGATGCCGAGAAATTCCAGACCTTCGCACACACGTCGTCGAATCCGTGGCGCTTCTTCGCCCATGCCACCACTCCATACCAACAGGTCGATACCACCCATTGCTGCCGCAAACGCTCCGATGCGCTTTTTGATCTCATAGCAAAAGAGAGCAACGGCATCGGCACAACGCGGATCGCTCGCTTCATGTTCGAGAAGATAGTACATCTCACCACTTACCTCAGATAATCCGAGAAGTCCGGATCGGTGATTGACCATGTCGTTGAACTCAGCCGTCTCCATACCTTCGCTTTGCGCAAGGTAATGGACAATGCCTGGATCAAGATCGCCCGCGCGTGTACTCATCGGTATACCAGAGGCGGGAGTGAACGCCATCGTCGTATCGATTGGTTTGCCATCTTTGATCGCGACGAGACTCGCACCGCTTCCGAGGTGCGCCATCACGATGCGCCCACGAGCTACGGCCGTTCCCTGTCGACGCGCAACCTCCTTCAAGAGATACTCATATGAAAGACCGTGAAACCCATAGCGCCGCAGGCCTTGTTCGTAGTAACGACGCGGGATGGGCAAGAGTTGTGCGACACGCGGCACGTCAGCGAAGAACGTCGTGTCGAAGCACGCGATCGGCACGGCATGGGGAAGATGTGCTGCGAACTGTTCGATGAGTCCTAATTCCGCCGGCACATGATTGGGATCGAACGTGCTGCGCCTAGAGAGTTCCGCACGCATCGCGTCATCAATGGGTGCTGTCTGAAGATACTTCGGACCGCCAGATACGACACGATGCACAACGGCGGTAACAGCTTCTGATGAGATATAGGAACCGATTTGTTTCATAATCTCTTCGAGTGCACCATCGATGGCGACCGTGCCAGTGATGACCTTCTCTGGTTTTGCAACTATTGAGAAGAGCGCAAATTTGACATTCGATGAACCGACGTTGACCGCAAGGATGTGGGGTGTGTTTGTTTCCATTGATTCGTCTTTTATTTCGGACCCGACTTCGAATTGAGAACGAATGAGAAGCGCGAACCGATGCCTTCATGAGAGGTCACCGCGATGTCGGAACCATGACTTGACATGATGTCCTTGACGAGGAAAAGTCCGAGCCCGGATCCGTCAGGGCGCATGTGGCGTGCGCGTTCCCCACGATAGAATTTCGTGAAGAGGTGGGGAAGTTCTACTTCTGATATTCCGATACCAGTGTCGGCAATTGCTACTTCGAGCTGGTCGCCCTTAGGGACGATGGACAGTGTCACCGTGCCGCCAGCAGGTGTGTAATCAATTGCATTCGACATAAGATCGAAGAGTGCGAGCGAGATTCGTTCGGCATCGGCAGCAACATTGAATACGGGTGTGGGGTGTTCAAAAACGATATTGACAGAGCGAGCGTCCGCGACGGGTCTGAACTCTTCGATGAGTTTGCTGATTATTGCCACAATGTCGATCTGTTCGAACATGTAGCCAAATTTCCCTTCTTCGACGTTCGCGCTCGCGAGAATGTGGTTGACGATAAGCCGCATCCGCTTGAGCAAGCTATCGGCATCGGTCATGAGCTGATGGCGCATAGCTTCATTTGTCTGTGGATCAAGCAGTGAATCAATGGTCCAGAGGAGACCGGTAAGTGGCGTCCGCAGCTGATGCGCCGCTATCGTAACGAAGAGTGACTTCTCTTCCAGTAAGTGCTTGTTTGCTTCTCGTGTCTGCGAGGCAAGATCTGCACAGGTCGCACTCAATCGCACCAGCTCACCGAAATCATCCTTGCCGACCGGCGGAAGAAATCCAATGTGTTCAAAATTGCTGCTCTGTGCCTGCGAGAGCCATGCGACAATGAATCGTACCGGCCGAACGAAGTGATTATCGACGGCAGCATAGGTCGAGAATGCGGTAAGTACGGTGATACCAAGAAGGACAAATACATATACAGGTACAGAGACGATTTGTACGGCCAAGATTCCAAATACTGTTTGCAGGGTATCGGATGGGGCTAGAGAAAGATACAGGGTGAACATGAGAACGAACGTAAGTGGCACTACAGACATCAGTGCCACCTTGAGGCTGCGCCATTTGATCGAATACACCGGACGCGGATCGGAAACGACCTGCGGTGATTCAGTCTTTATGACGCGGGTGACATCTTTCATGGTAGGTACTCCAAGCTCAGTGTGCGCATAATCCATTCAATAATAGAAGGTATTGCTATAAGCACAAGTCACGACACTGCATGGTGATGGATCGTCCCACCACTGGTCATCAAGAAGGGACACGGTATAGTACTGGGCATGAAAAAAGACGTTGCTGCGGCACTCACTAAGCTCAAAAAGGAGCCCTATTTCAGGCCACTTATCAAGAAATACGGGTCACCAGAGATCGACCGTTACCACGGCAAGATCGATGTCTTCCACGCGCTTTTGCGCTCCATCGTCTACCAACAACTCTCAGGTCGTGCCGCCGCGACCATCCTTGCACGCGTCGTCGCACTCTTTCCCGATGGTACGCCGACACCGGAGGCACTGCTAAAAATCCGCAGGCCGCGACTGCGCAAGGCCGGGCTTTCGGGACAAAAAGTAGAATATGTCCGCGACCTCGCGAAGAAGTGCATCGACGGCACGGTCGATCAAAAGCTTTTCAACAAAATGACGAGTGACGAGATCATCGAACATGTGACCGCCGTCAAAGGCATCGGCACCTGGACGGCACACATGCTTCTCATATTCTCTCTCAATCGCCTCGACATCTTGCCCGTCGGCGATCTCGCCATCCGCAAAGGTTTCCAAGTGGTCTATAAACTGCAGGCTTTACCGAACGAAAAGGAAATGGAAAAACTGGCAAAGGACTGGCGCGCGCATGCATCAGTTGCCTCGTGGTATCTATGGCGGGTCGCGGATGAGGCCAAAAAATCAACACTTAAAAAAACGGTTAGTGTATAGTCTCTTTCTGCGCGATCAACAAGCGCGCCAAAGCCAGAACAAGCCCAGCCCTTTCCAACGAACCCGGGTTTACATCGTCGAGCGTGTCTGAAAATCCTGGAGCATTTTGCCTTGCAACCTCCTGACACACTTTTTTTAGTTTCTCAATACCATCTCTGTCCACTGCCCCCGTAAGAGCAGATTTGATATTTTTCAATCGTGCCATCACACCTCCAACTAAAAAGAGATTGTTTTCTAGTGCTGCTTCCGCTTGAGAATCAAACCTGTCAGCAAATTGTGGAAATGGCTCCTTTTCTTCTTTTCGTTCAAGCACAGTTCGCTGCCTTGGCTTATCCATCCCCGACCAACTACTTGGGCTCATTCCTTCACTCATAGATATCTTTTTCGAAGCAACTAATAATAAATCAGGGGCCTTTCTATTATAAGATCCGATCTGAGCCCTATTTCGTGTTAAACGCTGTCGACACTGGAGAGCCATCCGCCGCAATCACGAGCATGTCCTTGTGGAGGTCGAATATGTGGTCGCCGTCGTCGATGTAAATGACAGCTTCGTATTGTCCTCCGGGGATCGTCGCACGCAAGAGTGGCACCGATCCTGTGGTTGCTCCTACGTCGAAAATTGCGGCACCGAGGATGGAGCCTTTGCTGTCTTTGATAGCGATCCAGCTCTTACGGGTGACCGACATACTGCCTATTGCGACCGAGTCGCCAGCCGATTGATTACTCAGATGAATAGCCTCACCGGTCGATGGGGTTGTCATCGTTCCTGGTATGGTGGGGAAGATGCCGGACTGGCTCGATTGATTCATTTGATTCATTTGATTCATTGTCATGGCGGTCTCTGAAGAAGATGTTGCTATCATCTCAGTGCTCGAACTCTCATCGCTTGCGACAGTCGCAGGCATGGTGTCGTTGCGGTGTACTGCATAGGTCACCGCGACGAGAACGACGAGAACGACGCCGACGCCAGCGAGCCAGTTACGAACGATATTAGTATTAGGATCTGCATTCTTGTTTTCCATATTCCGAAGATTATATAATAAAAAGATGAGGCGTGTACCGAATGCTGCCTGCTAGTGTAGAACACCTGGATTTTCTGTCAAAAGGCCTTGTGCACAGGCCTACAGAAGCACGACTTTGTCGATATCTCCTCTTGGGATGGCGCCCTCGCGCAGAAAGATGAGGGATCCGGAAGAAACATCGACAACAGTCGAGGGAGCGCTTACCGGCAATTCCCCGGCATCGATAATAAGGTCGAGCAGAAGAGTCCCATCTCCAAGTTGTGCGAGAATCTCGTTGATAGTCCGGCCTGGCATCATGGAACTTTTGTTGGCACTTGTCGTGGTGAACGGCTTCCCAAAACTCCTCGAAAGTTCGAGACAAAAATCGTTCTTCGGAATGCGAATGCCGAATGTCCCGATGTAACGTGCGATACCAGAATCGATGCCGGCTCTTTTCTTGAGGATCAATGTAAGCGGCCCAGGTAAGAACCGCTCTGCAAGCACCTTCGCAATTGTATTCACTTCACCATATTCCGCTGCCATTGCGATATCAGCGACGATCGCGTGCACGGGCTTACGCTCACCGCTGCCCTTGATCTTATGTACCTTCGCAAGAGCAGTGTCTGAGAGCGCGTCGGCGCCCAAACCATACAAGGTGTCGGTCGGATACAGAATAACGCCTCCTGAGGCAAGTACGGCGGCTGCATGAGCTACGGCAGCAGGATCTGATACTGATATGCGCTCCATAGGGTGTTGGTGCGCGGTGAGGGGATCGAACCCACGGCCCTTGTCACGTCAAGACAATGCTCTACCACTGAGCTAACCGCGCGGGCGCAGTATACCAAAACCTTTAGAATTAGGGTAGTCAAATCGCACGGCTGGTTTTGCCTTTCTATTCTTCCTCATCTACGATAAACCCACCCGCCTGATGGTTCCATAATTCTGAATAGACTCCGCCGCGCGTCACCAATTCGTCATGTGTACCTTCCTCGATGATTTCCCCTCGGTCGAGAACGATGATTCGGTCCATTTCTCTCAAGGTCGAAAGTCGATGAGCGATCGCAATCACGGTCTTCTGCTCCATGAGTGTGTGGAGTGCTTTTTGTATTGCCACCTCACTCTCACTGTCGAGTGCCGATGTCGCCTCATCGAGTAAGAGTATTGGAGCGTTCTTGAGTATTGCCCGGGCAATCGCGATCCGCTGACGTTCCCCGCCAGAGAGCTTAACTCCGCGCTCACCGACTAGGGCTTCGTAGCCTTGTGGCAAGCGCCGTATGAAATCATCCGCCTGTGCCAGCCGTGCCGCCTGCATAATCTCGTCCTCCGATGCTTCAGGTCTACCATAGGCGATATTCTCTTTGATACTGCGATGAAACAAGACCGATTCTTGTGGGACGATGGCAATCTGCTCTCGCAGGCTGTCTTGGCGTACAGTGGCAATATCGGTCCCACCAATCCGGATCTCACCTGATTGTATATCATGATGATGCATGAGAAGTCGGACCAGCGTCGATTTGCCCGCACCACTTCTTCCTACGAGCCCGACGCGTTCTCCGGCCTTGATATGAAGGTTGAGATCATTGAAGATCGTATTGCCATCATAGGCGAAAGTCACCGCGTCAAGATCTATCGAAGCATCCGCTACTGAGAGTTCGCGCGCGTCTTGTCTGTCTGGTATCTCATGCGGCTCGAGAACTTCTTGGAGACTTTCTTCGATTTCTCCCCAATGCTCACCAAAACTATTGAGATGCGCACCGATGAAAAGCATCTGGGATTCGATATTGAAAATGAGTGTGATGATGAGGATGATGTCGCTCCCTGGTATTGAGCCAGTTTGTGTCAGATAGATTGAGGTAAATACAATGATCGCAGAAAATAGTGCTTGAAGGATGCCGTTGAAGACGAGAACGCGCTCACCAAAATGCCAATTGCGCAAACCTTCATGCTGGCGATGAAGGATCATCTTCTTGAGACGGTCTATCTCGAAGACGCGTCGAGCATACTCTTGCATCGCGGTGATATTGGAAAGGAGATCCACGGTGGAACCATTGAGTGCCGTTTCTATTGTTTGTGTCGCCGAGGAGATCGGAATGCGCTTGCGCGCGAAATAAATATTCACAAAAATCGCCGTCATGACCCACACGAAGAATATGTATGCCAGGAAAGGATCAGCGAAGAACGCAATGACGAAACTCGTGATGGAGGAGACAATGAAGGGTAGAAATTGCCAGAGAAGCTCTTCGATCATCGCGCGTGAATCATTGCTTGCATGTCCTATTTTATTGGAGATAGAACCAGCAAAGCGATCCGAAAAGTATCCCCGACTGTGCAGTGTGACATAGGCAGAGAGCGTCTGACGGCTCGTTGCACGTGCGCCGGTTGCCCAGACAGCACCCATGAATCCGCTCAGACGGTAAAAGAGTTCAGAGAGGGCTCGCACGGCGATATAGGCCCCGCAGGCTATAAGAAGGCCGTGGTATGCGCTTGGACTTGGTAACGCCGCAGCGTCACTTGCAATGAATTTGAATACATAGGATATTCCGGCACCTAATATAGATCCAACAGTGACTGCACCAACAGCAATGATGAGTGACAAACGATGTGGCTTCGATACGAACCAAAGGAATTTGAGCGGATTTGTCGTTGTCGGATATTCATCGATCCATATGGACTTGCCGGATTTCATCGTGGAATAATAGCACAAAAAGCACTATATATGGCTCAATTTGTGGTATAAAGAAGCCTATGAAGATTCTAGGAATCGAGACCTCCTGCGACGAGACCGCTGTCTGCCTCATTGAAGCGAACGGTGATATCGGAGAGAATTTCACATTCGAAATCCTCGGCAATGCCCTCTATTCGCAAGTCGCCATCCACGCACCGTACGGCGGCGTCTTCCCCAACCTCGCCCGTCGCGAACACGCGAAGAACCTCGTCCCCCTCCTCACCCAAGCCCTCGACCAATCGCAACAAAACGACAAATAC
>Ga0335069_10007194_pt1 | contig 16106 bp, 12 predicted proteins | sample Lox_Sample_11_FD_206714 | JGI IMG/M metagenome (GOLD analysis project Ga0335069, IMG submission 206714) | Soil microbial communities from Loxahatchee National Wildlife Refuge, Florida, United States - Lox_Sample_1.1 | ecosystem: Environmental > Terrestrial > Soil > Wetlands | place: USA... | reverse complement strand
CGGGCGCCCGGGCCATCCGAGGGAGACGACAGATGCAAGAAGCGCAGGACAGCAGGGCGGTGGTGGGCGCAATCTATGCGGCCTTCGGGCGCGGCGACGTCGAGGCGATCATCGGGATGCTCGCCGCGGGTTTCACGTGGCAGTTCATCGGCGGCAGCGAAGCGCCCTATACCGGCCGGCGCACGACGCCGGACGAGGTGCGAGCTTTCTTCGAAGCCGTCGGCAAGTTCGACGAAATCCTCGCGTTCGAGCCGCGCGAAATCATCGCGGAAGGCGAGCATGTCACGGTCCTCGGGTGGGAGCGTTGCCGCGCGCGTCCCGACGGCAAGGTCTTCGAGGCTGATTGGATCCACGTCTTCACGATCCGCGGCGGAAAGGTCGCGCGCTACTGGGGGATGCTGGACACCGAAGCATCGATGCGCGCGCGCTGATCGCGCGCCGCGAAGGACGAGGGCCTGTTCACGCCATGGACAGCCGGCGCCCCATCGCGTGAACAGGCCCTAACCGCGCTCGGCGCGCGCGACCTCCGCGGCCGCGCGCTCGCCGTGGAAGAAGGCCTCCTCGAAGACGGAATAGCCCGACAGGTCCGAATGGGCGAAGTGGATGCGGCTACCGTGCGCCGGCGCGGCCGCCAGCGCCGCGAGCGCCTTGCTGCCGCGCACGCCGGGTCGCGGTACGCTCATCGCGTGGCCATAACGGGCCAGTTCGACGCGTCGGACCTTGCGCAGAACGTCCGGTTGCGCGACCGCGATGTCCAGGAGCACGCGGCGCGCGGGGTCGCGCCAGTCGTCCTTCAGGAGCGCCGCGCGGGCGGCCTGCAGTTCGGCGTCATCGCGGCCGCCCAGCGCCCAGTAATGCGTCAACACGGTCGCGCCGGGACGCGGGTCGAGCGACTGGTGCGTCGCGTCGACATAGCCGAGAGCCGGGCTCGACTGGATCACGTTGTCCCAGGCCGGCGCCGCCCCCGGGGCGTCGCTCAGCGGCTCGTCCAGCAGCAGGTTCGTCACGAGCCACGGCGCCCAGCGCATCGCGGCGACGGCCGAGCGGAGCGCGACGGGTGGCTGCTCCAGGAGGCGCGCCGCGACGAAGAGCGGCACCGCGAGCACGACGCGGCGCGCACGGAAGCGGCACGGGCGATCCGCGGCGAAGTCCCAGGCGAGGACGTCGACGCCGCCCGGCGTCTCGCGCACGGCCCGCGCGATCGTTGCCGTGCGGATGCGCGCGGCGCGCGGCGCGGCCATGCGCCGCGCCAGCCACGCGTTGCCCTCCGGCCACGTCAGCACCGGGTCGGCTTCGCCGCCATCGTCGCCGCCGGCGAAGCCGCGCCGGGCCGCGAAATAGTGGATGCCGGCCCACGCCGAGACCGCCGCCGACGCAGCGCCGTAGTCGTCGCGGCAGCAGTAGTCGAGGTAGGCGCGCAACAGCGGGTGCCGCAGGTCCCGCGCGTCCAGCCAGGCGTCGAACGCCTGCGCGTCCAGCGCGTCCAGCGCGGCGCTCCAGCGCGCCTGGCGCGTCGGGATCCGGTATTCCGCGTCGCGCGCCGCGGCGGCGACTGCGGCGCTCATGCGTCGCAGCGCGTCGCGCAATCCGGGGGATGCGTCTGCGGCCGGCAGCAGCCCCTCGACCCAGCGACCGCCGATGAAAAGCCGTTCCTGCGGGCTGTGGCACAGATGCCGTTCGCTCCATGTCCGGCGCCCGGCATGCCAGCGCCACAGCCCCTGCTCGGCGAGGAAATCGAGCAGCGCGTCGTTGCGCTCGTCCGGCAGCGGGATGTAGTGGGCCGCCAGCGGGCAGTCGATGCCGCCAAGGCGGATGCTGCGCGCGTTGCCGCCGGCGGCGTCCTCCAGGTCGAGCAGACGGGCGTCGTCCAACCCGGCGCGGTCCAGCGCGCGCAGCGCCGCCAGGCCGGCGATGCCGCCACCGACGACGAGGACGCCGACGCGCTCCTCCGACGCGGCGGCATCCCAGGCGGCCGGCTCCCGCAGCCGATGGCCGCGCTGCGGACTGGCGCCGGTCCAGCCGCCGGGCAGGCCGGCGACGACGCGATCGATCGCGTCCGCGTCGCTCGTCCACAGGGTGGCCGAGGCGGAGCGGGTGAACGGCGGACCGGCGCCGGTGGCACCGGCAGCGCCGGCCCATGCGGCGGCGCCCGCCAGCAGGCGGCGTCGGAACGGGGCCGGCGGCGACCTCAATGCGAAATCACGTGGGCCCACTCCTCTTCGAACGTGCGCACCAGGACCTGGTTGGAGAGCCGGTTGACGGGCGCATCGACGCGCGCCATGTCGGCCGGGAAATCGAATGCCGCGGCGAGCGTCGCGGGCGTCAGGAACCGCAGTCCGGGGACGAGTCGCGCCGGCGGCGCGTAGGGCCGGCGTCCGGCAAGGACGAATCCCCACTCGCCGAAGCTCGGGACGTCGGCGTGATACGGCCAGGTCGAGAGACCGGCGGCCTCGATCGTCGCGACGACGGTCCAGAAACTGCGTCGCGCGACGAGCGGCGACGTGGTCTGCACGACCGCATAGCCGTCGGCCGCGAGGTGTTCGTCGAGCAGGCGGTAGAACGACAGCGTGTAGAGCTTGCCGAGCGCGAAGTTGCTGGGATCGGGGAAGTCGACGATCGCGACGTCGAAGACCTCGCGGTTGCCGTCGAGCCAGGAGAACGCGTCCTGGTTCACGACGTGCAGCCGCGGCGAGCGCAGCGAGTCGCCGTTCAGCCGCGTGAGCAGCGGCTCGGACGAGAACAGCTGCGTGACGGCGGCATCGAGATCGACCAGCGTCACGCTCTCGACCGTGGGGTATTTCAGCACCTCGCGCGCGGCCATCCCGTCGCCGCCGCCGAGGATCAGCACCCGGCGCGGCGCGCCCTGCGCCGTCATCGCCGGATGCACGAGCGCCTCGTGGTAGCGGTACTCGTCCTGCGAGCTGAACTGCAGGTTGCCGTTGAGGAACAGGCGCGTCGCGGCGCGACTGTTCGTGACGACGACGGTCTGGTACGGGCTCTGGTGGCGGAAGACGATGTGGTCGGCGTAGAAGGCGTCCTCGGCCCACGTCGTCAGGCGGTCGGCGCCGACGAAGGCGGCGACGAGCAGCAGCGCGGACCCGGCGCAGGCGAGCGCGTGCAGGCGCCGCGCGCGCAGCTCGCCACCGAAGAGGACGAGCACCGCGGCCGCGACGAACACGTTGAGCAGCCCGAACGCGAGCCCGGTGCGGACGAGGCCGAGCAGCGGGACGAAGACGATCGGGAAGGCGACGCTCACCAGCAGCGCGCCGAGGTAGTCGAACGTCAGGACCTGCGCGACGAGATCCTTGAGCGCGTAGCGGTCGCTGAAGCTGCGGCGCAGGATCCGCATCACGAGAGGAATCTCGATGCCGACCAGCACGCCGACGAGCCAGACCAGGCCATAGAGCAGGACGCGGAACGGCTGCGGCGAGAACGCGTGCACCGCGAAGAGCGCGGCGGGCAGCAGCCCGCCGACGACGCCGACCAGCAGCTCGATCCGCAGGAAGTTCGCCACGAGCTGCCGCTCGACGAAGCGCGACATCCACGAGCCGACGCCCATCGCGAACAGGTACGCGCCGATCACCGTCGAGAACTGCAGCACCGAGTCGCCGAGCAGGTAGCTCGCGAGCGCGCCGGCGACGAGCTCGTAGACGAGGCCGCAGGCGGCGATGACGAACACGGCCGCGAGCAGCATCGCCTCGGCGGGGCGCAGGCCCGCGGGGCGGTCGGCGGACGCGGCGGGTGGCACGTCGGTCATGGAAGTCCTGCGGGTCGTGGGCGCCACCGGACGGCGGCCGCGGACGCGGCGGCCGGCGCCCGCGACGCTCAGCCGCGGATCGCCGACGACACGATCAGCCCGATCGCGATGCACATCGCGGCGACGACGATCGCCAGCGCGAGGTTGCGCTTGCGCACGATCTCGTCCCACAGCTTGTAGGGCGTCAGCAGGTCGACGACCAGGAAGCTCAACCAGAAGACCGCCACGCCGAGCAGCGCGTAGACGATCGATCCGGCGATGACGCCGGGCTTCAGCCATTCGAGTTCGGCCATCGATTCCTCCTCGGATTGATTTCCTGCTGCCTCAAGCGCCCGTCGTCATTTGTGCCCGCCCGCCCCGCTGGCGCCGCCGAACGCCCCGCCGCTGCTGCGATACGACGCGCCGGACCCGACGGCGCGCGAACAGGCGAGATATTCCGGCGACTGCACGCCGTACGCGGCGCGGACGTCGCGGCAGCGGTCGCCCATCGCGGCCGCGAGCACCGCGATCGCGCCGAACAGGATCACCGCGATCACGACGACGACCAGCAGTCGCGAGCCGTCGAACCGCAGCGGCGACGCGTCGCGCAGCAACGGGGCGGCATCGGGGAGCCCGAACGCGCGCGCGATCGCCGCGGCCTCCAGCGTCTCGCCGCCCGACCAGACGACCTCGTCGGTCTGCTCGCGGTTCAGGCGCCGCCGGCCCGACGCGTCGGCGTAGTCGACATTGAATGTCGTCTCGTCCTGCGCGAGCCGCCAGTAGAACTCGCCCAGCACGTAGGTGACGCGGCCGGTATAGCGGTAGAGCTCGCGATAGGTCGTCCCCTGCCACTGGGCCGCGCGACCGCCGTCGAACTGCGGCGCGCCGGCAAGCGGCGCGGTCCAGCTCCAGCCGTCGTTCGCGTCGACGAGGAAGGCGAAGCCGCGGAGCCGGTTGTACAGCAGGTACTCGCGCCAGAACTCGACGTCCTCGGCGTCGCCGCCCGGCACCGTGCGGCGCTCGACGTAGCCGACGACCTGCCACGGCTGTGCCGCGCCGCCCAGCGCCAGCGTGGCGCTCGCGCCGAGCTCGATCTGCGATTGCAGGCCGCTTTCACCGCCGTTGTGCTGCACGTAGTACGCGAGGTCGCCGCCGATGCCCGGCGACAGGTCGACGACGGCGTGGCATTGCCCGCAGACGATCGTCTTCGTCGCCTCCAGCGTCGGCGCCAGCGCGGCGCCGCACTGCGGGCAGGCCGTCGCCTGCGCCTTGAATTCGCGCGCCGATTCCTCCTTCAGCCCGCTCAGCGCGAGGTCGCCGAGCTCGACGGCCCGACCGACGAAGACCGCCGGCGCGCCGCCGGCGGCAGGATATTCGAGCGACGCGACCTCGCCGCGCGGATTGCGCAGCTCGACGACGACATGCCCCGCGGCCTGCGGCGCGGCCGGCAGTTCCCCCTCGACCGCGCCGGGCCGCGCGTGCACCGACGAGGCGACCGTCCACGGGACGCCGCCGATCGTCACGCCGGCGCCGACAGGCAGCGACGCCAGCGGCGGCGGATCGCCCGGCGGCGCCGGGAACGCGAACACGTAGCGGCCGTTGTCCTCGCTCAGCCAGCCGCTGCGCCCGGCGTCGAAATGCGCGTGCCATTCGTTCCAGACGCCGCCGTCGTAGGCGAGCTGCACGCGCCCGACGAGCGTGAACGCGGCATTGAGGAAGCGCCCACTGACGCCAAGCTGCAGCGGCGAATGATCGTCGAAAAGCTCTGCGGCCGTGCCGATCCGGCGCAGCGCGGCGCCGTCGCGCGCGATCGTCGAGCGGCAGAACGCGCAGACCGCGAACGCCGAGGCGGCCGAACGGAATTCGACCGGCGCGCCGCAGTTGGGGCACGGCGCGCGGTAGCTGCGCTGCGGCGGCTGTTGCGTGGCCAAGAGGTCAGCCGATGTCCATCAGCCGAGCCTCGTCAGCCGAGCTTCGCCAGCAGTTCCGCCTTCTTGGCGCTGAATTCCGCGTCGGTGAGGATGCCCTTCGCCTTCAGGTCGCCGAGCCGCTCGATCATCGCCAGGATATCGGCCGGCTTGCCGCCGGCGGCGCCCGCGGCCTGCGCCGCCCCGGCCGCCAGCCCCTGCTGCAGGTTCTGCGCCAGGGACTGCCCCAGCGCCACGCCGGCGCCCAGCCCCAGCGCATCGCCGGCGACGCCACCGCCACCCTGCCCGGCCGCCTCGGCCAGCTTCGGGATCGCCTGCGCCGTCTGGTACTGCATGAACTGCCCCATGTTCTGGCCGACCATCCCCATCCCGATCTTCTGGTCCAGCACCTTCTGCAGGTCCTCGGGCAGCGAAACGTTCTGCACCGTGACGCCCTCGAGCTTGAGGCCGAGCGCCGCGAACGAGGGGCCGGCGGCCGCCTCGAGCGCGCGGGCGAATTCGAGCTGGTTCGCCGCGAGGTCCAGGAACGGCACGCCGCTTTGCGCCACGGCGACCGAGATCTGCTGCAGCATCAGGCCGCGAAGCTGGCCGTCGATGTCGGCGGTCGTATAGCGCTCGCGCGTTCCGGCCACCTCGTTGTAGAAGAGCTTCGGATCGGCGACGCGGTAGACGAAGTTGCCGAAGGCGCGCAGGCGCACCGCGCCGAAGTCCTTGTCGCGGATCGTGATGGGCTGCTGCGTGCCCCAGCGCTGGTCGACCTGCCGCCGGGTGCTGAAGAAGACGACGTCGCTCTTGAAGGGCGACTGGAACATCTTGTCCCAGTTGCGCAGGTAGGTGAGGATCGGGATCGTCTGCGTCGTCAGCGTGTAGCGCCCGGGGCCGAAGACGTCGGCGACCTTGCCCTCGTTGACGAACACCGCCATCTGCGATTCGCGGACCGTGAGCGAGCCGCCGTACTGGATCTCGTGGTCCATCATCGGGTAGCGCCACGCGAGCACGCCGTCGCCCTCCTCGGTCCACTCGAGGATGTCGATGAACTGCTTCCGGATGAAGTCGGTCAGGCTCATGGGTCCCCCTCGAGGATGCGGATGCTGCCGCCTGCCGCTGCCGGCGGCCGACCATGATAGTAGTCGGAGCCGCCGCGGCGGCCGGCCGCCGCGGCGGGCGTCGCGTGCGCCTCGGATCGGGCCGCACAACCCGCACGTCGGCCATCGCCGCGCGTGCCGCGCCGCCGGCGACGCGGGGCGGCGCACCGGCCTGCTGCGGACGGCGTCGCGTTCCGCAAGCTCGTCGTGGAGCCGCTATGCTGCGCCGCCGCCCGCGAAGGGCCCCGAAACCGCGAAAGGCACGCATGTCACAAGCCCGTCACCCGACCCATCCGATCGATCCGATGTTCACGAGCCGCTGGTCGCCCCGCGCCTTCACCGACGAGGCGATCGATGCGCCGACGCTGCTGCGGTTCTTCGAAGCGGCGCGCTGGGCGCCCTCGGCGTCGAACAGCCAGCCGTGGCGCTTCGTCTACAGCCTCAACGGGTCGCCGAGCTGGGCGCCGTTCCTGGGCTTCCTGGTCGAGTTCAACCGCGAGTGGGCGCGCGGCGCCGCCGCGCTCGTCCTCGTCGTCTCGCGCAAGACCTTCGTGCCGGCCGGCGGCTCCGCCGCCGTCGCGACGGCGAGCCACTCGTTCGACACCGGCGCGGCCTGGATCAGCTTCGCGTTCCAGGCACAGCGCGACGGGTGGAGCACGCACGCGATGGGCGGATTCGACAAGGACCTGGCGCGTCGCTCGCTGGCGATACCGGACGACTACCACCTCGAAGCCATGGTCGCCGTCGGCCGGCGCGGCGACCCGGCCACGCTGCCCGACAAGCTGCGCCAGCGCGAACAGCCCAACGACCGCGTCCCGCTGGCGCGCCTCGTCGCGGAGGGTGAATTCGGCTTCCGCGACTGATCCGCCCCGAGCCGCCCGAGCCGTGGCCGGGCGAGGGCGCCCCGCGACGCGCCGCGAGCGGGGCGCGGGGTTTACAGTGGCGCACCTTTCACCGATCCACCGCGACTGCACCGACGATGTTCGGCACCTTCGAACGCCTGGTCGACCCCTACCCCGACGCGCTGCCGCCGCCGCCTCCGCGCGGACTCCTCGCGTTCGTCTGGGCCTGCTCGGCGGGGATGCGGCGCTATGTCGGGGCGATGACGCTGTGCACCGCGGTGCTGGGCGCGTTCGAGGCGCTGCTGTTCGCGATGCTGGGACACGTCGTCGACTGGCTCTCGAGCGTCGAGCCGGCGCGCCTGTGGTCGAACGAGAAGGCAAGCCTCCTCGCGCTCGCGGCGATCCTCGTCGCGAGCCCGCTGCTCGTCGCGCTGCAGACGCTGCTCAAGCACCAGGCGCTGTCCGGCAACTTCCCGATGCGCCTGCGGTGGAACTTCCACCGGATGATGCTCGGGCAGAGCATGGGGTTCTACCAGGACGAGTTCGCGGGACGCGTCGCGACGAAGGTGATGCAGACGGCGCTCGCGGTGCGCGACACGGTGCTGATCCTGGCCGACATCCTGGTCTTCATCGTCATCTACTTCGTGACGATGGGGCTCGTCGTCGCGAGCTTCGATGCCTGGATGCTGCTGCCGTTCTGCGGCTGGCTCGCGCTCTACGCGCTGGGCCTCCGCTTCTTCGTGCCGCGCCTCGGGCGCGTCGCGCAGGCGCAGGCCGACGCCCGTTCGCTGATGACGGGCCGCATCACCGACGCCTACGCCAACATCGCGACCGTGAAGCTGTTCTCGCACGCGCGGCGCGAGGCCGGCTACGCGCGCGCGGCGATGAAGGAGTTCATGGCGACGGTCCATGGCCAGATGCGGCTGGCGACCGGGTTCGAGGTCTCGGTCCACGCGCTGAACATGCTGCTCGTGATGTCCACCGTCGGCGTCGCGCTGCGGCTGTGGATGACCGGGCACGTCGGCGTCGGCGCGGTGGCCGCCGCGACCGCGATGGCGCTGCGGCTCAACGGCATCTCGCACTGGGTCATGTGGGAGATGACGATGCTCTTCGAGCACGTCGGCACGGTGCAGGACGGCATCGGGACGCTGTCGCGGCCGCCGGCGATCGTCGACCGTGCCGACGCCGCGCCGCTCCAGGTGACGCGCGGGGAAGTCCGCTTCGAGCAGGTCGACTTCGCCTACGACGGCGCGCGCCGCGTCATCGACCAGTTCTCGCTGCACATCCGCGCCGGCGAGCGGATCGGGCTCGTCGGGCGCTCCGGCGCCGGCAAGTCCACCGTCGTCAACCTGCTGCTGCGGTTCTACGATATCCCGTCGGGGCGGATCCGGATCGACGGCCAGGACATCGCCGGCGTCACGCAGGACAGCCTGCGGGCGCAGATCGGGATGGTGACGCAGGACACGTCGCTGCTGCACCGGTCGGTGCGCGACAACATCCTGTACGGCCGCCCGGACGCGACCGATGCGCAGATGATCGCCGCCGCCCGGCGCGCCGAGGCGCACGAGTTCGTCGTCGAGCTCGCCGACCGCGACGGGCGGCGCGGCTATGACGCGCATGTCGGCGAGCGCGGCGTGAAGCTGTCCGGCGGCCAGCGCCAGCGGATCGCGATCGCGCGGGTGATGCTGAAGGACGCCCCGATCCTGCTGCTCGACGAGGCGACGAGCGCCCTCGATTCCGAGGTCGAGGCGGTGATCCAGGCGAGCCTGTACCGGCTGATGGAAGGCAAGACCGTCGTCGCGATCGCGCACCGCCTGTCGACGATCGCCGCGATGGACCGCCTGATCGTGCTCGACAAGGGGCGCATCGTCGAGGAAGGCGACCATCGGACGCTGCTCGCCCGCGGCGGGCTCTACGCGCGCCTGTGGGCGCGCCAGAGCGGGGGCTTCCTCGGCGAGGACGCGGAGGACGACGCGCAGCAGGCGGCCTGATGTCCGCGCAGGTCTACTTCGACGCGTCGGGACGCCGTCTGGCCGAAGGCCGGCGGCTGGGCTGGATCGACGCCGTCGTCGTCGTCGCGATCCTGGTGCTGTTCGGGATCGTGCTGGTGCTGGGCGGCGACATGCGGGCCCGCTTCGACGAGCTGCACCCCCAGGTGATCGAGCTCGACGCCGCGCGCATCCCGTACTACACGGCACGCACGGTGCTGCGGATGTTCATCGCGTTCGGCTTCGCGCTGCTGTTCACGTTCGCCTGGGGCTACGCGGCCGCGAAGAACCCCCGCGCGCGGCGCATCATGCTGCCGGTGCTCGACATCCTGCAGTCGGTTCCGGTGCTCGGCTTCCTGTCGATCACGGTGACCGGCTTCCTCGCGCTGTTTCCCGGCAGCCTGCTCGGCGTCGAGTGTGCCAGCATCTTCGCGATCTTCACCGCGCAGGCGTGGAACATGACGTTCGGCTTCTACCACTCGCTGGTGACGATCCCGGCCGAGCTGCAGGAGGCCGCGCGCGTCTACAAGCTCAACGCCTGGCAGCGCTTCACGAAGGTCGAGCTGCCGTCGTCCGCGATCGGGCTGATGTGGAACTCGATGATGAGCTTCGGCGGCGGCTGGTTCTTCGTCGCGCAGAGCGAGGCGATCTCGGTGCTCAACAAGGACATCAAGCTGCCGGGACTCGGCTCGTACATCGCGACCGCCGCGGAAGCGGGGGATTCGCGCGCGACCGGCTACGCGATCGTCGCGATGGTCGTCACGATCGTCGTCCTCGACCAGCTGGTGTGGCGGCCCCTGATCGCGTGGGCGGAGCGCTTCAAGCTGGAGCAGACCGAGTCGCGCCAGGTTCCGACGTCGTGGGTGCTCGACCTGCTGCGCCGTTCGTTCCTGCTCGCGTGGCTGGCGCAGAACGTCGGCGAACGCGTCGCGCGCCTGTCGCGCCACGCGTCGTCCGCGGTCGCCGACGCCGCCGGCGTCGTCGCCGGCCGCACGCCGGCGCCGGCGCGGCGCCTGCTGCGGATCGCCGCGTGGATCGTCGCGGCGGCCGCGCTCGCCTGGCTGCTGCGCAGCGCGATCGCGATCGGCCGCGCCGTACGCACCGAGCTCACGCCGTCGGACATGCTGCGCGTCGTCGGCCTCGGCGTCCTGACGCTGCTGCGGGTGACGGCGATGACGGTGATCGCCACGCTGGTCTGGACGCCGATCGCCGTGTGGATCGGCTCCCGGCCGCGGGTCGCGCGCGTCGCGCAGCCGCTGGCGCAGATCGCCGCGTCGTTCCCGGTCAACATGACGTTCCCGGTCGTCGTCTCGCTGTTCATCGCGATGCGCCTGCCGATCAACTACGGCTCGGTCGTGCTGATGGCGCTCGGGACGCAGTGGTACATCCTGTTCAACGTGATCGCCGGCGCGATGGCGATCCCGACGGACCTCAACGAGGCGGCGCGCCTCTTCGGGCTGCGGCGCTGGCGGCTCTGGCGCACGCACATCATCCCGGCGATCTTCCCGTTCTGGGTGACCGGCGCGCTGACCGCGACCGGCGGCGCGTGGAACGCCAGCATCGTGGCCGAGGTGGCCACCTGGGGCAAGGACAAGCTCGTCGCCGACGGCCTGGGCGCCTACATCGCGCAGGTCACCGAGAAAGGCGACCAGCCGGCGATCTACTTCAGCATCGCCGTGATGGCGGTGTTCGTCGTCGTGATCAACCGGCTTTTCTGGCGCCGCCTGTACAACCTCGCCGAGCACCGCTTCAAGCTCGATTGACGACCCGACCCGGAACGCCCCGATGAGCCCGCCGCAGACCCCCACCGGAAACCCGGCGCCGGACGGCGCCGCGATGCCGCTGATCGAACTGAGGCACGTCTCGAAGTCCTACGCGACCGCGAGCGGCGGCCACATCACGGTCCTCGACGACATCAGCCTCGAAGTGCGTGACGGCGAGATGCTGGCGCTGCTGGGCCAATCCGGCTCCGGGAAGTCGACGATCCTGCGCCTGATGGCGGGCCTGACCGATCCGTCGCAGGGCGCCGTCCTGAGCCACGGAGACCAGCTCGAAGGGGTCAACCGCAGCCTCGCGATCGTGTTCCAGAGCTTCGCCCTTTACCCCTGGCTCACGGTGGCCGACAACGTCCAGGTCGGCCTGATCCAGCGTCGACTGGACGCCCGCCGCGAGCGCGAGGAGATCGCCGCGGCGCTCGAGCTGATCGGCCTGTCGGGCTACGAGAACGCCTACCCGAAGCAGCTGTCCGGGGGGATGCGCCAGCGCGTCGGGATCGCGCGGGCCATCGTCGCGCAGCCGGAGATCCTGTGCATGGACGAGGCGTTCAGCGCGCTCGACGTGCTGACGGCGGAAAACCTGCGCCGCGAGGTCGTCTCGCTGTGGCGGGATTCGCCGCACGACGCGCTGCGCAGCATCTTCTTCGTCACCCACAGCATCGACGAGGCCGTGACGATGGCGAGCCGCATCGTCATCATCTCGTCCAATCCGGGCCGCATCCGGCACGTCATCGAGAACACGCTGCCGTACCCGCGCGACCCGCAGTCCGATGCGTTCGCCGCGATGGTCGCGCAGGTCCACGACGCGATCACGAGCCTCGTGCTGCCGGACGAGCCGGCAGGCGCCGCCGCGACGCGCCCGGCGCAGCAGCCGACCGCCCCGGCGGCCGGCAAGCCGTCGGCGGCGGCGCCGGCGACGGCCTCGAGCACGCGCGTCGAATCGATCCCCAACGTGCCGGTCGAAAGCATCCTCGGCCTGCTGGAAATCCTCAGCGAGAGCGACGAGGTCATCAACATCTTCGATCTGGGCGAGCGCATCGGCAAGGAGTTCGGCGACACGATCGCGATCGTGAAGGCGGCCGAGATGCTCGACCTCGTCGACACCCCGAAGAACGAAGTGATGATGACGCAGGTCGGCTGGTACTTCCTCGCCGCGCCCTTGCCCGCGCGCAAGACCCTCTTCCGGCAGGCGATCATGAAGCTTCGCCTGTTCCAGATCATCTGCGCGCGCCTGGAGGAGTCGCCGAACCGTCGCGTACCGGCCGCCGAGGTGCTGGAGGAACTCGCGACGCTGCTGCCGTACGACCAGCCGGGCAAGCTGCTCGAGACGATCGTCACCTGGGCGCGCTACGCCGGCATCTTCGACTTCCACCAGAAGACGAACATGATCGTGCCGCAGGAGGAGGACGAACCTTCGGATGACGCGGACGAGCCGGCCGGCGCGGACGGCGCCGGTTGAAGGCCGCGGGGCCGCGCGGCCGCGGGCGACGTGCGCGGCGGCAAGTCCCCCGCTGGCGCGCCACGGCGCGATGTGCGCGACGCCGAGGCGTGATTACACTTGATCATTGACCCGCGGTTTCGCTGCCCGGAACATGAACGCGTTGTCGCCGCTGCTCGCGGTCGAGGACGTCCTGCTCGACGTCCAGGTCACCGACAAGACGGCGCTGCTGCGCACGGTCGGCGCGCGCCTCGCGCAGCGACATGCGATCGACGCCGCCGACGTCATCGACGCGCTGCTCGCCCGCGAGCAGCTCGGCTCCACGGCCATCGGCCACGGCGTTGCGGTGCCGCACGCGCGGATCCGGCGGCTGGCCGCCGCGGTGGCCGCCTACGCGCGACCGCACGCGCCGATCCCGTTCGATGCGCCGGACGGCAAGCCGGTCGGCCACGTGGTCGTCCTGCTCGTCCCGGCGCTGGCGGCCGACCAGCACCTGCGCCTGCTGGCGACGATCGCGGAACACCTTTCGGACGCCGGCTGCCGGCGCGGACTTGCCGATTGCGCGACCGCGGCGGCGGCGCGCGCGCTGCTGGTCGCCGAGCGGGAGCCGGGGGAAAACGAGGGCTGAGCATCGGATGCCGCGGGCGTTTGGGCGCGCTGCTGAAGATTCGCGTACCGCAAATCGCGCGCGCCACCTAAACTAAGGAGGTTCACACCGCCCGATGCCACGTGACGCCCCGAGGCCAACCATGACGCCCGCCGTTTCCCCTGCTGCCTCTCCAGCGACATCCCCGGGCCGGCGTGCGCGGCGCCTTGCGACGCCTGTCCGTTCCGCGCTCGCCGCCGCCGCTGCGATGGCCGCGGCCTGCGCGATGACCGGTTGCGCGATGCTTCCGGGGCCGTCGCCGCTGCCCGCGGCGCTCACCGACGAGGCCCTGGTCGCCGACGCGTCGGCGGCGCCGCTCGCGGCCTCGCAGGCCGCCGTCTTCACGGACAACGACCAGGCGTTCAAATCGAAGATCGACCTGATCCGGTCGGCGCAGTCGACGATCGACCTGGCGTACTACATCTACGCCGACGACTACAGTTCCTCGTACCTGACCCGCGAACTGATCGCGGCCGCGCAGCGCGGCGTCAAGGTCCGCGTCCTCGTCGACTACCCGACCAACTACGCGCGACTCGACCTGTTCTCGATGATGGAGCGCCTCGGCAACCAGGGCCGCGGCTCGCTCGACGTGCGCCTCTACGGGCGCCCGACGCGCAACATCGTCGAAGACGCGGTGTACGTGACGATGGGCTGCAACGACACGGGCCAGGCCGCACCGGCAGGGCAAGCCGCGCCGGCGCCCGGAAAGTGCGCAGCCGACAAGCTGGCCCGCGTCGCGAAGCTTTTCGCCGACGAGACGATCGGCGGCCAGCCTGCCGCGCCGCGCGACATCTCCGACCTCGATGTCGGCGACTCCGGGCTGTTCCTGTCGGGCTACTACGCGAAGCGGCCGGACGTGATGGCGCTTGCGGTCGAGCAGGGACAGGGGATCGACCCGGCGCAGTGGCTGCAGCAGGGCAGTACGCTGACCCCGCAGCAGAAGCAGCAGCTCGGCAAGCTGGCGGGCATCTTCGTGCGGGCGCACACCGGCAGCCAGTTCCAGCGCGTCCAGGCGCGCGCCGAACTGCTGATGGCCGAGGTCCTCGATGGCCGTGAGCTCGCGCCGCTGAAGGAGCAGCTCTCGGAACTGCTGCCGGTCGGGCGCCTGAAGGACCCGGACGAGACGCGCGACTGGGACCACCTCACGGACTATTCGCACCACAAGCTGCTGCTCGTCGACGGCCGGCGCGTCCAGATGGGCGGCCGCAACGTCGAGGATTCGTATCACATGCATCCGAATCCGCTGACGCGGAAGTACGTCTTCATGGACACCGACATCGAGGCCGACCTGACCTCCGGCGGCCCGGCCCTCGTCGACGCGTTCTCCGCGCTGTGGACCTTCGACCGGATGGTCGCGCCGCTCGCCGAAGTGAGGCAGCACGCGCCGAACGACTTCGTCGCGAACGAGGCGGCCTACGACGCGGCGGAGAAGGCCTGCGGCACGACCCCGGCAAAGCCGAACGCCGACTGCGTCGAGCGCGAGTTCGCGACCCGCGCGGTGGCGCTGGACCAGCGCATCACGGAGCAGGCGGCGCAGATGGAGCAGCGCGCGCAGCAATACCTGACCGCGTATGCGCCGACGATCGGGGCATCGCCGACGCCGACGCTCGCCGTCGACAGCGGCGCCCTGCTCGCGTTCGTCGAGAACCTGCCGTTCGACCGCCGGCTTCCGCCGGCGCAGCGGGTGCGAACTTACGGGGCGAAGGCCGGCGACGAGGCGGGCGGCGGCAAGGCGATCGCCGACGCCTGGGTGCGTTCGATCGCCGACACGTGCCGCGCCGCGACGGCGGCCGAGCCGCGACGGATCATCCTGCACAACGCGTATTTCTTCCCGGCGGCGAACCTCACGTTCGCAGTCGCGCGCGCGATGAACGGCGACCTCGACTGCTCGCACGTCACGGTGACCGTGCTCACGAATTCGATCGCGACGACCGACCTCAACGTCGTGAACCTGTTCGCGCGCCATGCGCTGAAGGCGTTCGCCGACGCCATCGGACAGGAGGGCGATCCGGTGCGCCGCGCGCATTTCCACTACCTCGAATACAACAAGCCGGCGGCCGCCGCCAACCTGTCGCTGCACACGAAGGTGTCGGTGCTCGGCGACACGATCGCGATCGGGTCCGCCAATTTCGACGTCCGCAGCTTCATGATGGACAGCAACGACGTGATGTTCGTCCGGCACGCGCCGGCGCTCGTGCGCGACTACACGAGCTTCTTCGACTCGATCACCGCGGAAGCCGGCCGCGTCAACGACCTGACCGCCTACTTCCAGACGGCGTCGCGCGACGACATGAAGAAGGAGGACCTGGCGCAGTTCCGCGCGCTGCTGTCGAAATACCACGTCGATCGCTTCCTCGACGAGCAGAAGCGGCAGCAGCTCGAGCAGCTCTTCCTGCAGTCGCTGGACAAGGCCTACGAACTGACGCTGGCGTCGATCGACGTGAAGAAGTCGGACGCGGATCGGCGCGCGGCGCAGGACCAGTTCAACGAGCTGTTCAAGCCGATCTGAGGGCCTCCCGCCCGCCCCCTCCCCACGCCGTTGCCGCTTCGCGAGCGTCGCCCTTCTACACCGCGCGCGGATTGCGCTCCTCGAATCCGCGCTGGTGCCAGTACGGATACGTCAGCGTCGTCGCGCTGGCCTCGTCCAGCCGCTTCACCTGCTCCGCCG
>Ga0335069_10007192_pt1 | contig 16111 bp, 15 predicted proteins | sample Lox_Sample_11_FD_206714 | JGI IMG/M metagenome (GOLD analysis project Ga0335069, IMG submission 206714) | Soil microbial communities from Loxahatchee National Wildlife Refuge, Florida, United States - Lox_Sample_1.1 | ecosystem: Environmental > Terrestrial > Soil > Wetlands | place: USA... | reverse complement strand
CGATCGTACTCGATCTTGCGCCCTGCCAGGGCGCCGCGCAGCGTGCCGTACATTCAGCCGGCGACCGCGGCCACGATGTGATCGAGGGTGGAGGCGACGGGCGGGCCCTCCGCCACGCCGTAGTACTCCCGGAGCGCGCCCTGGACGCCGTACACCACCGGGGCGGGGACGTCGCCCAGGTACGCGTGGCGATAGCCCCCGTGATACTCGAGTCGAGACTTCGAGATGTATTCGAACGGCTCAGCCATGCCTCACCTCCGTCGTGTCGAGGAAGGTCTCGCTCGCGCGATGCGCTGGCGGCGCCGGCGCGGCACGAGACGCAAGGAGAAGGGGGGCGCCGCGCGCGCCGAGCGCGCAGGCGGCGCAGACGATGCCGAGGGCCGCGGGCAGTCCCGCGGCCTCGGCGGCCAGACCGATCAGCGGCGGACCCGCCACGCGCGACTGGACCATGGAGGCTCCGGACGTGCCCCGATCGCTCGCGCGGATCATCCGGCTACCGGGACCATCCGCCGGGCGGCTCGATGCCGAGGAGGCGATCGAGCGAGAGGGCGCCCGGGCCGCGCGTCAGCAGGAAGAGCAGGATCGAGCCCCAGACGAGATGCTCGGGCCACGCCTGGGGATACACGAAGAGCTGGATGCTCAGGATCATGCCGAGCAGCGGAAACGTGGCCGGCCGGCTCGCAAGCCCCAGGATGAGCAGCGTGGAGCAGCCGATCTCGAAGCAGGTTGCCATGAGTGCGGCGATCTCGGGAGGGAGGCCGGGAAGCCTGTACTCGTCGGCGAAGAGCGACACGGTCATCTCCCACCCTCGCGCCTTCTGAATGCCGGCGCGGAGGAAGACGCTGGCCACGGCGAGCCGGAACAGGAGCAGGTGAAGGCTCAGGGGAACACGGCCGAGCGGGGACATGACCGAGGCGATCCTCCCCCGGAGCCCGGTGGGTTGCGCCACCAAACTGGACGCCGCGGCCCCGCGCATCTGCGTGCTCATGCGTCTTCTTCGGTCGGCATGGTGAAGGTATCGAAAATATTGTCGTCGAGGATGCTTCTGATGGCCCCGGTCAGGTCGAGATAGGGGACCGACTCGACAGCTTCCGCCAAGGTGTTTCCCCGGGCCAGGGCATCCCGGAAGGCAAAGCTTTCCCGGTGGAGAGAGCGGATGCGCACACCCTCCGCCGAGGGACTGATCTCGAGCCGCACGCTCCCTGCGTACAGGTCCGGGAGCGCTTGCGACTCGTCCCGGTGCGCCCGCCATATCGCGTCCACCGGCCACGGCGACGCGAGGTATGCGAGGCCGGCATTCGGGACGAACCGAAGCCGCGTCATGTCGGCCGGCGCGACGCGGGCGAGCTGCGCCGCATCCAAGGGCTCGCCGGCCGGCGCCTGTGAGGCCCGATGGATGGCCCATTCGAGACGCGCGACGTCGGGGAGGTAGGTCAGCTGCCGGCAGGCCTCGAAGGTCGCGAGGAAGTCGGGGAACGCGGCACCGTACTCGTCGAGGCAGGGCCCGGCGGGAAGGATCTGCCGGATGAAAGCGTCGGCGGCGTACGCGAAGAACCGTGAATCGACCAGCCGGCACACGACGGGGAACGCGGCCTCGAGGGTGGCCGTGAGCGTCGTGAGCACGTGGTGCCGGTAGACGGCCAGCCGGGCCCTGGGATCGAGCCCGTCGTCCTCGACCAGGTCGATGAGCGCCGGGGAGAGCTCGCCGAGCAGGCCCTCTCGGAAGAGATCCTGGACGTCACGCAGCGCGAACATGCCCCTGCCGGTGCGCCGCTTCGGCGAGGATGCCGTCGGCTGTCTGCGCTTCGCCGAGCAGCACCTCGAGCTCGGGGAGGTTCGCGTCCCACTCGACGAGCGTGGGCACGGCGCCGAATCGCTCGAGCGCCTTTCGATAGAGCGCCCACACGGGCGGCGGCACCGGCGAGCCGTGATCGTCGATGAGGATGGCCCGGCCGTCGGCGTCGTTCACGGCGTGCCCGGCTAGGTGGATCTCGGCCACGGCCGCGGCGGGCAGCGCGCCCAGGTAGGCGTCCGCGTCGTGTCCCACATTCCACGCGCTCACGTAGATGTTGTTGACGTCGCAGAGGAGCCCGCAGCCCGTGCGCCGGGCGAGCTCGGCGAGGAACTGGGGTTCGCCGATGCTCGAGTGGCGGAAGCGGAGATAGCTCGACGGGTTCTCGACCAGGATGGGTCGAGCGAGGGCTTCCTGCACTTGGTCGACGTGCTCCGCCACCACCGCCAGCGTCTCCTCCGTGTAGGGCACGGGAAGCAGATGGTTGAGGTATGCCCCGCCCACCGTGCTCCACGACAGGTGCTCGGACACGAGGCACGGATCGAGGCGATCGACGAGGGTGCGGAGCCGGCCGAGATGGCGCCGATCGAGCGCCCCCGCCGTGCCGAGCGAGAGGCCCACGCCGTGCAGCGAGACGGGGTAGTCCAGTCGTACCGCTTCGAGACTGGCGCCGGCCCGTCCGCCGCCCATGTAATTTTCCGGATGCACTTCGAGCCAGGGGACAGGGGGCCGGCTGGCCAGGAGCTCGCTCACGTGGCCGGACCTGAGACCAATCCCCGCTCGCGCCGGAAGGACTCCCGGCCCTATCATGGCAGCCACGCCGTCGCTGCCCTCACGCCCGCGGCTTGGTGCTGCCGCCCACCAGCTTGTCGCAGGTGCCGGCCGGGACGTAGATCCAGGCGTCCTTTTGACCATCCCGGCGCGAGGTGCCCGCGCAGGAAGAATTGGCGGTCTGGCAATCGTTCTTGCCGGCCTTGGCGATGCCGTAGCATTTTTCCGACTCGAACTTGGGCTTGGGCGCGGGACCGCCCTGGCCGTGGGAGACGAGGGGGACGGCCAGAGCGGCGATCATGGCGGAAGCGATGACGAGATCCTTCTTCATGTCACTCTCCTCTCGGTTGAGGGGACGTGCCCTCGCTGCCGGCTGCCCGCCCCTCGATGCACCGTCGCTTTAGACACGGAGAGGGGCGCCGGCGGTTCGCGGGGCCCGGGGCGAACCTTCGAGGCCCGTGCGCGAGTCTAACTCCGCGATGCTGAAGCCCGGGGGCGAAAATCCGTCCGACGCGAGCCTGGGCCTCAAGCCCTGGCAGAGGCTCAGCGTGCGCCTGGCCTGCCTCCTCACGGCGGTGACCCTCCTGGCGGTGGCGGCGGTGGGCGCCTTCACGTACAAGCGCCACCAGCGGGAGCTCGCGGACACGGTTGGCACGCAGCTCCTCAATATCGCCCGGGTCACGGCCCTGGTGGTCGACCCTGGGCTCCACGGCCAGGTTCAGCGAACCCTCGATCCACACGGGCAGGCCTACCTCCGCATCAGGCGCGAGCTCGTCACCATACAGAACGAGCTCCTCCTCACCACCCCCATCTACACGCTGTCGAACCTCGATCCGGTCCGCGGCACGGCGCGGCTTCTCGTGGTCAGCGACGGGCCCGGTGTCCCGGGCGAGCCGTTCCCGGTGGCGCCGCAGGTGATCGACCCCCTCCGCTGGACCTTCGAGGACGGCGTGGCCCGCTACACGGATGTCTACAGCAGTGCCAAGGGTACGTGGATCACGGCCTTCGCGCCCATTCTCGATCGCATGGGCAGCCCGGCCGCGGTGGTGATGGTCAACTACCCGGTGGAGATCTACCTGGACCGGCTGCAGGAGCTTCGCCGCACCATCCTCTGGGCTTCCGCGCTGGGCGGCCTCGGCACGCTGATGCTCGTCTTCCTGTTCGCGCGGCGCCTGACCCGGCCGATCCGCGCTCTCACCGTGGGCGTGACGCGGGTGGCGGGGGGCGATCTCTCGCAGTCGCTGCCCGTGCGCTCGCGCGACGAGGTGGGCCAGCTCACCCACGCCTTCAACGAGATGCTCGAGGGGCTGCGCCAGCGCGACTTCATCCGGTCCGCCTTCGGCCGCTACGTCTCCCCGGAGGTGGCCAAGGCGCTGCTGGAGTCTCCGGGCGGGCTGCGCTTCGGCGGCGAGAAGCGGGTGGTGACGGTGCTCATGTCCGACCTGCGGGGCTACACGCGATTCGCGGAGAGCGGCGATCCGGCCATGGTCATGGAGGTGCTCAACGGTTTCCTCGGGCGGATGACCGACATCATCATCGAGCACGGCGGCACCATCAACGAGTTCATCGGCGACGCCATCTTCGCCGTCTTCGGCGCTCCCCTCGAGCACGCGGACCACGCGGAGCGGGCCGCCGCCTGCGCCCTCGCCATGCAAGAGGTCATGGTCGAGATAAACGGGGAGCACGCGATGCACGGCCGCCCGCAGTTCGAGATGGGCATCGGCGTCAACACCGGCGAGGCGGTGGTGGGCAACATCGGATCCGAGCAGCGCGCGAAGTACGCCATCGTGGGCAGCGCGGTCAACGTGGCCGCGCGGGTCGAGGGGGCGACCGTCGGCGGGCAGGTCTTCCTCACCGAGGAGACCTACGCACGCATCCGCGAGATCGCGGAGGTCACCGGTCCCGTGCTCCTCGAGGCCAAGGGCCTGTCGGAGCCGCTCCGGCTCTACGACCTGCGGAGCCTGCGCGGCCGCTTCGCCCGCGGGGGGGTGCCCGAGGCTGGCGCGGCCTCGCGCGAGGTCGCGGTCTCGCTTCCCATCACCTGTCGCGTGATCGACGGCAAGGTGGTCCGCCCCGACGCGATCGACGGCGAGGTCGTTCGCCTGGCGGGGCGGGAGCTCGTGGGCCGCCTCGCCGCGCCTCTCGCCCCCCTCACGAACGTGCGCCTGCGCCTGCGCTACTCCGCCCAGGGGCCGGAGTCCGAGGACATCTACGGCAAGGTCGTGGGGGTCGACGGGGCGGGCCTCTGCCGGATTCACCTGACCTCTACCAGCGACGCCGACACCCGGCGTCTCGAGGACCTCATGCGATGAGCTCGAACCGGATCACGCGCATCCTCATTCTCGGCGGCGGCTTCGGCGGCGTCTACACGGCCATGCGCCTGGAGAAGCTCCTCCGGCGCGAGGTGGCGGCGGGGCAGGTCGAGATCGCCCTCGTCAGCCGCGACAACTACCTCACCTTCCAGCCCATGCTGCCCGAGGTGGTGTCGGGGAGCATCGGCGTCCTCGACACCATCACGCCCATCCGGCGCCTCTGCCCGCGCACGAATCTCTACACGCGGGCCATCGAGGAGATCGACCTCGGGCGCCGCCGCGTCACTCTCGCGGCCGGGGTCGGCTCTCGCCAGCTGCACCTCGAGTACGACCACCTGGTCATCGCACTCGGCAACGTCACGAGCTTCGGGGGACAGCCCGGGCTCAGCGAGCACGCCCTGCCCTTCAAGTACCTCGGCGACGCCCTCGTGCTGCGGAACCACGCCATCCATGCCCTCGAGGAGGCCGACATCGAGCGCGACCCCGGGGCCCGCAAGGGTCTGCTCACCTTCGTGGTGGCGGGGGGCGGCTTCTCCGGCGTGGAGGCGGTGGCGGAGCTGAACGACTTCCTCCGCGCCGCCGCCGGGAGCTTCCGCAACATCCGGCCCGAGGAGATCCGGGTGATCCTCCTCCACGCCGGCGACCTCATCCTTCCCGAGCTGCCGAAGAACCTCGCGACCTTCGCCCAGCGCCTCCTGATGAAGCGCGGCGTGGAGCTCAAGCTCAACACGCGCCTGGTGGGAGCGACAGCGGAGGCCGCCCTCCTCAAGGGAGGCGAGCGGATCGAGACGCGCACCCTGGTGAGCACGGTGCCGGGCGGGCCCAATCCCGTGGTGGCTCCTCTCCCCTGCGCGAAGGACCGGGGCCGCATCGTGACCGATCCTCACCTCGGCGTGCCGGACTATCCCGGCGTGTGGGCGGTGGGAGACTGCGCCCTCATCATGGACGCGGGCACGGGGGAGGCAAGCCCGCCCACCGCCCAGCACGCCATCCGCGAGGGGCGGTGCGCGGCGGAGAACATCGTGGCCTCCATCCGCGGCGGGGCGCCGCGTGCCTTCGCCTTCAAGGCCCTGGGCAAGATGGGATCGCTCGGCCACCGATCGGCCGTGGCCGAGGTGTTTGGGCTCAAGCTCTCGGGCTTTCTCGCCTGGTGGCTGTGGCGGACCGTGTATCTCATGAAGCTGCCCGGCCTCGACCGGAAGATCCGCGTGGCCGTGGACTGGACCCTCGACCTCGTGCTCCCCTCGGACATCGTGCAGCTCCGGACGGATCGCGCCGTGTCCATCCGCCGCGAGCACTTCGAGCCGGGCCAGGCCATCTTCCAGGAGGGCGACCACGGCGACTGGCTCTACATCATCGAGGAGGGAGAGGTCGAGGTGCGGAAGGTCATCGCCGGGCAGGGCGAGACGCCCATACGGCGCCTCGGTCCCGGGGACTGCTTCGGCGAGATCGCGCTCCTGGGGGATCACGTGAGGACGGCCAGCACCCACAGCCTCACCAGCGCCAATGTCCTCGCCCTGGATCGTGACGCCTGCCAGGCCCTGCTCTCGACGCTGCCCCCCCTCCGCGACTTCTTCAACCGGCTCCTCGAGGAGCGGGTGGGCATGCGGCCCGAATCCGGCGACGCGCTCGACGTGTCCAACGGGGTGGCGGCACACACCACCCAGGAGGGGACACGATGAATGCAGACGCGTTGAAAGGACAGGTCGCCCTCGTCACGGGCGCGGCCAGCGGGATCGGAGCGGGCGTGGCGCGGGCCTTGGGGGCGGCCGGCGCCTCGGTCGCCATCAACTACGTGACCAACCCCGAGGCGGCGGAGGCCGTGGCCGCCGACGTGCAGGCCCTTGGCGGCAAGGCCATGATCCTCAAGGCCGACGTGTCCCGCGAGGACGAGGTGCGCGAGATGTTCCGGACGCTCTTCGCCACCTGGGGCACCATCGACGTCCTCGTGAACAACGCGGGGTTGCAGAAGGACGCGGCCTTCGCGGACATGACCCTCGCCCAGTGGAACACCGTCATCGGCGTCAACCTCACCGGCATGTTCCTGTGCTCACGGGAGGCCGTGCGCGAGATGGTGAGCCGGGGGATCCGGGCCGAGGTCTCGCGCGCGGCGGGCAAGATCATCTGCATGTCCTCCGTGCACGAGATCATCCCGTGGGCGGGCCACGTCAACTACGCCGCCTCCAAGGGCGGTGTCCACGCCTTCATGCAGTCGCTGGCCCAGGAGATGGCAGCGCACCGGGTGCGGGTCAACTCCATCGCGCCCGGCGCCATCCAGACGCCCATCAACCGCTCGGCCTGGGAGACGCCGCAGGCGCTCCAGAGCCTGCTCACCCTGATTCCCTACGGACGCATCGGGGTGCCGGAGGACATCGGCAAGGTCGCCGTGTTCCTCGCCTCCGACGACTCCGACTACATTCATGGCCAGACGCTCTTCGTCGACGGCGGGATGACGCTGTACCCGGAGTTCGCCCATGGCGGGTAACCTCGACCGCCCCACCCTTGAACGGCAGCGGCTGGACGAGGCCGCGGCCCGGACGGCGCACTGGCGGCGCTGGGGGCCGTATCTCGCCGACCGTCAGTGGGGCACCGTGCGCGAGGACTACTCCGCGGAGGGCACGCCGTGGGAGTACTTCCCGCACGATCACGCCCGGTCGCGCGCCTATCGCTGGGGCGAGGACGGGATCCTCGGCATCTCGGACAACCACCAGCGGCTCTGCTTCTCGGTGGCCCTGTGGAACGGTCGGGACCCCATCATCAAGGAGCGGTACTTCGGCCTCACCGGGCCCCAGGGCAATCACGGCGAGGACGTCAAGGAGCACTACTTCTACCTCGACGCCACTCCGACGCACTCCTACATGAAGGGGCTCTACAAGTATCCGCAGGCGGAGTTTCCCTACGCCCACCTCGTGGACGAGAACCGGCGCCGGAGCCGGCGGGACCCGGAGTTCGAGCTCCTGGACAGCGGCGTCTTCGAGGGCGGCCGCTACTTCGACGTGACGGTCGAGTACGCGAAGGCGGCTCCCGAGGACATCCTGATCCGCATCAGCGTGGCCAACCGCGGGCCGGAGGCCGCCCCCGTCCATGTGCTGCCCACGCTCTGGTTCCGGAACACGTGGTCGTGGGAGCAGGGGGGCAAGCGGCCGCGGCTGTGGCGGGGCGCCCCGGGCTCGCCCGCCGTCATCGAGGCGCGGCATCACGACATGGACGGCGCCTATCGCCTGACTTGCGAGGGCGAGCCCTCGCTCCTCTTCACGGACAACGACACGAACACGACACTCCTCTACGGCGCGCCGAGCGCCTCGCCCTACGTCAAGGACGCCTTCGGGGAGTTCCTCGTCAACGGGCGCGCGGACGCCATCAATCCCCTCGAGGAGGGGACGAAGTCGGCGGCCCACTACGCGCTCACCCTCGAGGCCGGGGCGACGGCCATCCTGCGGCTCCGCCTGTCCCGGGAGGGGACGGCCGGCCCGGCCGGCGCCTTCGTGGACTTCGACGCGGTGTTCGAGGCGCGGCGGCAGGAGGCGGACGACTTCTACGAGCAGGTGATTCCCGATCGCCTGTGCGAGGACTCCCGCCTCGTGATGCGGCAGGCGCTGGCCGGGATGCTCTGGAGCAAGCAGTGGTTCCACTTCGACGTCCGCCGCTGGATCGAGGGCGATCCCGCCCAGCCCTCCCCCCCGCCCGCTCGGAAGCGGGGCCGCAACGCGGAGTGGACGCATCTCTACAACGACGATGTCGTCTCCATGCCCGACAAGTGGGAGTATCCGTGGTACGCGGCGTGGGACCTCGCCTTTCACACCATCTCGCTCGCCCTCGTCGATCCGGACTTCGCCAAGGACCAGCTCGTGCTCTTCCTGCGCGAGTGGTACATGCACCCCAACGGGCAGATCCCCGCCTACGAGTGGTCGTTCGGCGACGTGAACCCGCCAGTGCACGCCTGGGCCGCCCTCCGGGTCTACAAGATCGAGAAGCGCGTGCGGGGGAGGGCCGACCGGCGCTTCCTCGAGCGCGTGTTCCAGAAGCTCCTCCTGAACTTCACGTGGTGGGTCAACCGCAAGGACGTGGAGGGCATGAACGTCTTCCAGGGGGGCTTCCTCGGGCTCGACAACATCGGCGTCTTCGACCGCTCGGCGCCCCTGCCCACGGGCGGGCACATCGAGCAGTCGGACGGCACGGCATGGATGGGGATGTACTGCCTCAACATGCTCGGCATCGCCCTGGAGCTCGCCCGCGAGGACCCGACCTACGAGGACATGGCCTCCAAGTTCTTCGAGCACTTCCTCTACATCGCCCGCGCCATGAGCGGGATGGGCCACGATGGCATCGAGCTGTGGAACGAGGAGGACGGCTTCTTCTACGACGTGCTCCACACTCCCGCCGGCGCCGTGCCCATGAAGGTGCGCTCGCTCGTCGGCCTTGTCCCCCTCTTCGCGGTGCAGGTGATAGAGCCCGAGGATCTGGAGAGGCTGCCCAGCTTCAGCCGACGGCTCCGCTGGTTCCTCGACAATCGCAGCGATCTCTGCCATCTCGTGACGCGTCAGGTGACGGCGGAGGGCCGGACGCGCCAGCTCCTCTCCCTGGTGGACCGCGACAAGCTCTCCCGCGTGCTCGGCTACATGCTGGATGAGCGCGAGTTCCTCTCCCCCCACGGCATCCGCGCCCTCTCGCGCTGCCATCGGGAGCATCCCTACGTCTTCCACGTCGACGGCGCGACCCATCGCGTGGACTACGAGCCCGCGGAGTCCTCCACGGATCTCTTCGGCGGCAACTCGAACTGGCGGGGGCCGATCTGGTTTCCCATGAACTTCCTCCTCGTCGAGTCGCTCCAGCGCTTCGACTACTTCTACGGGACGGAGCTGACCGTCGACTTCCCGACCGGCTCGGGGACGCGCCTGCGACTGTGGGACGTGGCCGCCGAGCTGTCACGGCGGCTGACCGGGATCTTTCTCCGCGGCGCCGACGGGCGGCGCCCGGTGCACGGCGGCTTCGAGGCGTTCCAGCACGACCCGCACTGGAAGGACCTCGTCCTCTTCTACGAGTACTTCCACGGCGACAACGGGGCGGGCATCGGGGCCAGTCACCAGACGGGCTGGACGGGTCTCGTGGCCAAGCTCCTGCAGCAGAGCGGACGCTAGCATGCGGGGCGCTCTCGCGGAGCACTGGCCCGAGTACCTGGCGGAGGCGCTGGGACTGGGACTGTTCATGGTCTCCGCCTGTCTCTTCGGCACCCTGCTCTTTCACCCGGGCTCGATGATGGCCCGGGTCGTCCCCGACGGCCTGACCCGTCGCCTGCTCATGGGCATCGCCATGGGGTCGACGGCCATGGCGCTCATCTACTCGCCGCTCGGCCGCCGCTCGGGGGCGCACCTCAATCCGGCCACCACCCTGACCTTCTGGCGCCTTGGCAAGGTCGCGGGGCCCGACGCGGCCTGGTATGCCCTGGCCCAGGTGCTGGGGGGCCTGGCGGGGATGCTGGCCGCGGCCGCGTGTCTCGGCCGCGCCCTCGCCGATCCCTCCGTGCGCTACGTGGCGACGGTGCCGGGCCCCGGAGGCCTGTCCGCGGCGTTCCTGGCGGAAGCCCTCATCACGTGCCTCCTGATGTCGGTGGTGCTCACCGTCTCGAACACCCGGCGCCTGTCCACGTACACGGGGCTCTGTGCGGGAGTGCTGGTGGCGCTGTACATCACCGTCGAGTCGCCCGTGTCGGGCATGAGCATGAATCCGGCCCGGAGCCTCGCCTCCGCCGTGCCCTCGGGAACCTGGGACGTCCTGTGGATCTACTGCGTGGCGCCGCCTCTCGGCATGCTGCTCGCGGCCGAGCTCTATGTGCGGCGGCACGGTCTGCCGCGTGTCTTCTGCGCCAAGCTCAATCACGAAGGCGAGGGCCGCTGCATCTTCCGCTGCCGCTTCCGGGAGATGCAGGCGGCGGAGCCCACGACCACACCGGCCGCCGCGGTCGCGAGACCCGCGGCGTAGGGAAGGAAAGCCATGGCCAGCGACTACGACGTCATCATCATCGGCACGGGCGCGGGCGGGGGGACGCTCCTCCACGCTCTGGCGCCCACGGGCAAGCGCATCCTCGTCCTCGAGCGTGGCGGCTTCGTGCCGCGCGAGAAGGAGAACTGGGACACGAAGGCCGTGAACCTGGAGGGACGCTACAACACGAAGGAGGTCTGGCGCGACGGCAACGGCGAGGCACTCCACCCGCACACCAACTATTTCGTGGGCGGCAACACCAAGTTCTACGGCGCCGCCCTCTTCCGCCTGCGGCGCGAGGACTTCGGCGAGGTCAAGCATCACGGCGGCGTGTCGCCGGCCTGGCCCATCAGCTACGAGGAGATGGAGCCGTACTATCTCGCCGCCGAGCGCCTCTACCACGTGCACGGCCATCGCGGCGCGGATCCCACGGAGCCGCCGGCCAGCGGTCCCTACGCCCACCCCGCCGTGAGCCATGAGCCCCGGATCCAGCAGCTCCACGACGACTGGGCGCGCCTCGGCCACAGGCCGTTCCACGTGCCCCTCGGCGTCATGCTCGACGAGGGTGCGCGCTGGAAGAGTCCATGCATCCGCTGCGCCACCTGCGACGGCCATCCGTGCCTCGTCAACGCCAAGTCCGACGCCGACGTGGTGTGCGTCAGACCGGCCCTCGCCCAGGCCAATGTGACCCTCCTGACCAACGCCCTCGTCACCCGCCTCGACACCGGGGCGTCGGGCCGCGAGGTCACCGCCGTGCACGTGGAGCGCGACGGCGCGAAGGAGATGTACTCCGCGGGCATCGTGGTGGTGTCGGCGGGGGCCATCAACTCAGCATCCCTCCTCCTCCGCTCCGCCAGCGCCCGCCATCCGCGCGGCCTGGCCAACGGCTCCGACGTGGTCGGGCGGCACTACATGGGTCACGTCAACTCGGTGCTCATGGCGATCTCGCGGTGTCCCAATCCCACGGTCTTCCAGAAGACCCTTGCCCTGAATGACTTCTACTGGGGCTCCGAGGAGTGGGCGTATCCCATGGGCCACATCTCGTTCGTGGGCAAGCTGGACGCGCAAACGCTCCGGGCGGGGGCGCCGGCCATCGCGCCGGGCTTCACCCTCGAGCTGATGGCGCAGCACTCCCTGGACTTCTGGCTCACCTCGGAGGATCTGCCCGATCCGGAGAACCGCGTGACCCTCGATCGGCAGGGCAACATCGTTCTCGCCTACACGCCCAACAACGAGGAGGCGCACCGGCGGCTCATCGAGAAGCTCAAGGACCTGATGAAGCGGCAGACTGCGTGCCGGGTGCACGGGCACGAATGCCACGTGGGGCTGTTCGGCCGCAGCCTGCACCTGGGGCAGCGCATCCCCCTCGCCGGTGTCGCCCACCAGAACGGGACGGTCCGCTTTGGGAGCGACCCCCGCACCTCCGCGCTCGACACGTGGTGCCGGGCTCACGAGGTCGACAACCTCTACGTGGTCGACGGCAGCTTCTTCCCCTCGAGTGCGGCCGTGAACCCGGCCCTGACCATCATGGCCAATGCCCTCCGCGTCGCCGAGCATCTGAAGGAACGGCTGGCATGAGGCGCCCCGGCCCCGGGCTGTCCTTCGTCCTCGCGACGGTGCTGCTCCTGGCCGTCGTCCCTCCTGCGCAGGGTGAGGACGTTGTCCGGGGAATCGGCGCCGTCGCCATGACGGTGGCCGACGCCGACCGATCCGCCGCCTTCTATTCCCGGGTCCTCGGCTTCGAGAAGCTCTCGGACGTCGAGGTGTGGGGGCGGCCGCCGGAGGCGCTCCAGGGCATCTTCGGGCTTCGCCTGCGCGTGGTCCGGATGCGGCTGGGAGAGGAGACGATCGAACTCCACGAGTACCTCACGCCCGCGGGGCGCCCCATGCCGGCGGACTCGCGCGGCAACGACCGGTGGTTCCAGCACGTGGCCATCATCGTGAGCGACATGGACCGGGCCTATGCGCGGCTCCGCGAGCATCACGTCCGCTACGCTTCTCCTGCCCCCCAGCGCCTGCCCGACTGGAACGCCAAGGCCGGAGGCATCCGCGCCTTCTACTTCAGGGATCCCGACGGGCACTTCCTCGAGATCCTCTGGTTCCCCGCGGGCAAGGGCGATGCGAGGTGGCACCGCGTCACCGATCGCGTCTTTCTCGGCATCGATCACACGGCCATCGTGGTCGAGGACACGGAGGCGAGCCTCCGCTTCTATCGCGACGCCCTCGGGCTCGCCGTGGCGGGGGAGAGCCTGAACTACGGTCCGGAGCAGGAGTGGCTGAACAGCGTGCCGGGAGCCAGACTGCGCATCACGACCCTGCGGAGCGGCCGGGGGCCCGGGATCGAGCTCCTCGAGTACCTGATGCCCCGCGACGGCCGGCCCATCCCTGCCGGCTTCAAGGCCAACGACATCGCCCACTGGCAGATCCAGCTCTCCGTGGCCGACGCCTCCACGGCGCGCCGGGCCGCGCTTGCCGGGAAGGGCTCCCCGGTCAGCCGGGACGAGATCACCCTGCCGGACGGGCGCCTGGGATTCGTCCGGGGGGCTCTCCTCCGTGATCCCGACGGCCATGCCGTGGAGCTGGTGGAGAGCGATCAGTGAAGGGACGGCGCCAGGTGACGCGTGAGCTGCTCGCGCAGGGCCATGCGGGCACGGTGCAGCCGCGATTTGATCGAGCCCACGGACTCGCCGAGGATGCGCGCGGCCTCCTCGTTGGAGAGCTCCTCCACGTCGCGCAGGATGAGCACGGCCCGGTAGCTCTCGGGCAGGCCGTCGATGGCGCGTGAGAGCACGGCCCGGGCTTCACCGTCGAGGAAATCGGCCTCGGGAGTCTGCGACCAGTCGGCGAGGAGATACTCCCGGGGGCCCTCACGGTGGCCGTCGTCCTTGAAGGCGGGCAGATGCTCCTCCAGGCTCACCTCGAGCTGGGCGCGCTTGCCGCGGCGCTTGAGGAGGGCGGCATTGGTGGCCACCCGGTAGATCCAGGTCCCGAGCGCCGCGCGCCCCTCGAAGCTGTCGATCTTGCGGGCGAGGGTGAGGAAGACGTCCTGCACCACCTCCTCGGCGTCGGCATCCGTGCGGGCGATGCCGCGGGCGACCCGGAAGACGCGCGCGGCGTAGCGCTCCATCAGGGTCTCCAGGGCGGCGACATCGCCCTCGCGCAGGCGCTCGACGAGGGCGGTCTCGGAGGTGGCTTCCATCCTATCGCTCCGCCGCCCTGAGCTGCTCCGCCACGAAGGGTGAGCAGTTGATGATCTCGACCTTGCCCGAGGCCAGGCTTCTCAGCAGCTCCACCCCGTCACGATCGACGAAGCTCAGCGCGCCCAGGTCGAGGATGAGGCTCGCGGCGGAGCCGAGCGCCTCCTTGCAGGCGAGCCGGAGCTCATCCACCCACGGCCCGATGAGCCGGCCCTCGAGGACCAGTGTCGCCGTCACGTGCCCGTTGCCGAGGGAAACGATCTTGAGCATCGCAGGAGCAAGAGGCAAGAGGCGTGCCGGGCAGCGCCCGGGACCGGAAGCGAGCGAAACGGCCCGACAGAGGCTTCTTCGCTCCGTACCGGGCTGCGAGCGAGCCACCCCCGCCACGGCGGTTCGTGGGCGGCCCCGAGCGATCGTGGCCGACGGACGGGCGTGGCTACGAGGGCGCGGGGCCAGACCGCTTGATTCCCAGCCTCTGCATGCGGCTCCTGAGCGTGTTCGGGTGGAGCTTGAGAATGCCGGCGGCGCCCCGGGGGCCTTCGATGATCCAGCCTGCTCGCTCCAGCGCCGCCCGGATGTGGTCCCGCTCGACGTCCTCGAGGCTGGGCAGGGGCGGCTCGACGGTGGGGGCAGGCGCGAGAAGGTCACCCGGCCTGCCCGGCGGGGAAGGGAGCATGCTCGGATCGATCTCGAGCACCGGCCCCCGCGCCAGGATCACCGCCCGCTCCACGATGTTCTGCAGCTCCCGGACATTGCCGGGCCAGGCGTAACCAACCATGCGCTCCATGGCTTCGGCCGCCACCGAGGTCACCCGCTTGCCGAGCCTCGCCGAGAGCTCTCCCAGGAAGAACATGACGAGCAACCGGATGTCGTCCCGGCGCTCGCGGAGGGGGGGGACGGTCAGGGGGAAGACGTTGAGCCTGAAGAAGAGATCGGAGCGGAAGCGACCCGCCTTCGCGGCCTCCTCCAGGTCGCGATTGGTGGCGGCGATGACGCGCACGTTCACCCGCTGGGTGCGGCTGCTCCCCACGGGCTCGAACTCACGCTCCTGCAGCACCCGCAGGAGCTTGACCTGCGTCTCCGGCGCCAGGTCGCCCACCTCGTCGAGAAAGATGGTGCCGCCGTCGGCGAGCTCGAAGCGGCCGGTGCGACGCTCGATGGCGCCGGTGAACGCGCCCTTCACGTGGCCGAAGAGCTCGCTCTCCACGAGGCCCGCCGAGATCGCGCTGCAGTTGACCTTGACGAGGGGGCGATCGCGGCGGCCGCTGTGGGCGTGGACGGCCCGGGCCACCAGCTCCTTGCCCGTGCCCGTCTCACCCGTGATGAGCACGGTGGAGTCGGTGGCCGCGACCTGCTCGACCTGGCGCAGGAGGGCCAGCAGCCGCGGACTCTGGCCCACGAGCTCGGTGAAGTTGTGCTCGCGATGGATCTCCTCCTGGAGGTAATGGCTCTCCCTCTCGAGGCGCGCCTTGAGGGCGGCGATCTCCTCGTAGGCCTTCATGTTGAGGACGGCCAGCGCCACCTGGCTGGCGACTTCCCTGAAGAAGGTGGCGTCCGCCTCCGAGTACTGGTTCGCGTTGACGCTGGCCACCGCGAGGACCCCCACGCTGCGTCCCTGCGCCACGAGGGGCACGATGACGTAGGAGCGCACGCCATCGGCGTAGGCCTGCTCCTCGGCCAGGAACTCACGCTCGGTCGCCAGGTCGCGCCGCAGGAGCGGCTCCTGCCGATGGAAGACCCGCCCCACGTGGCTCTCGCTCGGCATCTCGAAGCCGACCACGAAGTACTTCGAGCTCAGCGACGACTCGAGGACGAAGAGGCGGAGGACGTCGCGGGCGGGATCGGGCAGGAAGATGGCCGTGCGGTCGAAGGGGATGACCTTGCGCAGGGCCTCCGCGATGGCATGGAACAGGCCCTCCTGGGTCAGGTTCGCCACCAGGGCATTGTTGATCTCGAGCAGCGTGCGGTATCGATCGGCCTGGCCCGGGGATGCCGGAGACCCCGGCGGCCTGTCTTCCGGGCTGGGCTTGGAGGCGGCCATGGGGAGGCATTCTACCGGG
>Ga0335069_10007191_pt1 | contig 16112 bp, 8 predicted proteins | sample Lox_Sample_11_FD_206714 | JGI IMG/M metagenome (GOLD analysis project Ga0335069, IMG submission 206714) | Soil microbial communities from Loxahatchee National Wildlife Refuge, Florida, United States - Lox_Sample_1.1 | ecosystem: Environmental > Terrestrial > Soil > Wetlands | place: USA: Florida... | reverse complement strand
CTCCGACAGCATCTCGGTCGCGGGCGGACAATCCACGGCCACCAGTTACCGCTTGGACGGCGTCACGCATATGGACAATTTCTCGAATATCAACCTTCCCTTCCCGTTCCCGGACGCCCTCCAGGAGTTCAGCGTTCAGACCAGCAGCCTGACGTCCCAATGGGGGCTTCATCCGGGCGCCCAGGTGGAAGTCGTGACCAAGTCCGGGACCAACAAAATCCATGGGGATGCCTTTGAATTCGTCCGGAACGGGATTTTCAACGCCCGCGACTTTTACGCCGCCAGCCAGGATACGCTGAAGCGAAATCAATTCGGCGGAACCATTGGAGCGCCAATCAAGCGTGACAAGCTCTTTGGCTTCTTCGGATATCAGGGAACTCGCATTCGCACTGCTCCGGCCTCGAATGTGGGCTTCGTGCCCACGCAAGCCGTCCTGGAGGGGGACTGGAGCCAAATCGAGTCAGCCCAGTGCTTCTCGAGCAGCGCGCCGAACCCAATCTACGACCCCGCGACGGGCGCGCAGATCACCGATTATCACGTCGACCCTTCCCGCTACAACGCACAGGCCCTGGGTTTGTTGAAGTACATTCCGACTTCCAGCGATCCCTGCGGCAGATACACCTACGCCATTCCCCAACCGCAGAGGGAAGATCAATACCTGGGCAGGATAGACTGGAACCAGAGCGGGAAGCACAACGTCTTCGGGCGCTATTATTTCACCGACTATAAGAGTCCGGCGGCTTTCGATAACGACTTCCTGTTGACGAAGCAGCGCGGAGTTCTCGACCGAGCCCAAGCCGTTGCCGTAGGAGATACCTATTCGATAAATCCCAGCATCCTCAATTCCGCCCACCTTGGCTGGACGCGCCTGGCGATCACGCGCGGACCGGCGGCGGACGTGCCCAACTTTGCGCAATTCGGCGTGCAGCTTTATCAGGCCGTTCCCAACGCGATCTATTTCGGGATCAACGGCTACAGCGGAGCCGGTTGCGGCACCTGCGCTCCCGCCCTTTTCAAGAACAATGTGGCGGAGGCCTCGGATGACCTCGACGTCATTCGCGGCCGGCACCACATGTCCATGGGCCTGGATTACATCCACTACCAGTACCCCTACGCGAACAATGCCTATGCGAACGGGAACTTCACCTTCAGCGGGCAATTCTCCAACGATGGGTTGCTGGATTTTCTGCTCGGACTTCCCGGCTCTTTCAACCAGGGAAACACAACCCAGTTCAACGGCCGGCAGAATTACTACGGCCTCTACTTCAACGACACCATTCAATTCAGCAAGCGCCTCACCGTGAACCTGGGCCTGCGCTGGGAACCCAACCTCTCGGTGACCGAGACGCATAACGCCGTGGATCACTTCTCCATGGCCGCGTACACCGCAGGGACACAGTCCACCCAGTACGTCAATGCGCCGCCCGGCCTGACCTACCCGGGCGATCCGAATGTTCCCCGCAACTATAACTTCACCAAGCTATCGGCCTTGGAGCCGCGCATCGGAATCGTTTGGGACCCGACGGGAAGCGGACGCCAGATCATTCGTGTCGGCTACGGCGTCTTCTTTGACACCGTACCCACCGCCTACTTCGAGGACCAGACCCAGGGGGCGCCGTGGGGGAGCGTCATCAATCTGAGCAGCCCGGTGGGGGGCCTGACGAACCCCTGGCTGGGATATCCCGGCGGCAACCCCTTCCCCCTGCCGTTTCCACCGGGCAAAGATGCCGTTTTCCCGGCCCAGAGCAGCTTCTATGATTACCCCTTGGATTCGCACCCGATGTACGTGCACCAGTGGAACGTCAGTTATCAGATCCAGTTAACCAGCAACTGGTTGATGGCGGCGGACTATGTTGGCAACAAAACGACCCACATCTGGACGGGCGAAGATATCAACCCCGCGGTCTTCATTCCGGGAACTTGCGGCGGCTCCCCCTGTTCGACCTCGGACAACACCAGCGACCGTCGCCTGCTGACGCTTCTCAATCCGGTCACGGGCAACGGCCTATCCGACATCTATCACCAGGACACTGGAGCGAATGCTCAGTATGAGGGCTTCCTTTTCAAAGTGCAGCATCGTTTCAGCAATAACTATACCGTCTTGGGTAACTACACATGGTCCCACTGCATCAGCGAAACGGACTTCCAGGGAGATATGGGCGGCCCTTACACCCAACAACCTTTTGACCGGAATGCGGACCGCGGCAATTGCAGCTTTGACCTCCGCCAGATCTTCAACCTGACCTTCATCGTTCAGTCGCCGCATTTTCAGAACACGTGGACCAGCCGGCTGCTCGGGGGCTGGCAGCTTTCGCCCATCGTTTCGTACCATACGGGAACCTCGTTCTATGTCCTCGATGGCTTTGACAATTCTCTCAGCGCGGTGGGGTTGGACCGGCCGGACGTGGTGGGTAACCCCTATGTGAAGAGCACCACGGGAACCCAGCAATGGCTCAACCCCAATGGCTTTTCCGTGAGTCCGACCGGGACCTTCGGTAATTCCGGCCGGAATTCGCTGCTGATGCCCGGATACTTTGACATCGACGCGGCGGTGAGCCGGTTTATCAACATTACGGAACGAAACAAGGTGGAATTACGTTTCGAGTTCTTCAACTTGCTGAACCACCCGAATTTCAACTACGTGGACAGCACCATTACGGACGCGACCTTCGGCCAGATCCAGGGTGACGTCGGCCCACGCATTCTACAATTCGCGCTGAAATACACGTTCTGATCGCGGCCGCAGACCGTGGCCATTCCGCCGCGCGGCGGCGGGAATTTGCCGGTACAATGATGAGCCTGCCCTTTGTCACACCAGGGTCAGGCTCGCCGCAAGAGGTTTCGTTGGAGGCGCTTTTGAAGGAGCGTTCACGTCGTGAATTCCTGATGGCTGCTTCGATCACGGGTTTGAGCATGGGCGCCGGCTTGCGGAGCGCCTTCGCCTCCACTCGTGAGCCCCACATTGAATTCCCCACCGCCCCGCAGGCGCGCCTGGCGGTGACCTCCTGGCCCTTCCGTGAATTCATCGAAAGCCCGGAGAACTCCTATCGCAACCGGCAGAAGCCCGGCATGGACATCCGGGATTTCGCGGGAATGGTTGCAACGAGATTCGGCATCCGGAACATCTGCCCTCTCTCGGCGCACTTTGCCTCAACCTCCCCCGCCTATCTCAGCTCTTTCCGGCAGGCACTGGAGAAGACGGGCTCTCGGCTGGTGGATCTCGGACTGGGCGGCCGCAACTTCTGGGATCCGGAAAAGGTCCGGCGCGATGCGGCAGTGGAGTATGGCCGGCACTGGGTTGATCTCGCCCGGGATCTGGGGGCCCCGAGTGTTCGCCAGCACCTGGGTGGGTCCCGCGGGGCGAAACCGGACATCGATTTGGCCGCGCAATCGTTGGGCCGCCTGGCGGATTATGCGGCGCAGAAGAACATGCTGATCAACCTCGAGAATGACGACCTTCGCAATGAGGACCCCTTCTTCATCGTCAAGGTCATCGAAAAGGTCGGCAATCCCTACCTGCGCGCTCTGCCGGATTTTGGCAACACCCTGGCCGGTGGCGATACAGCCTACAACGAGGGCGGCGTGACCGCCATGCTCAAGCACGCTTACGGCGTCTGCCACGTCAAAGACCTGGTGGTGGCCGATAGCGGCGCAACATATAAGGTCGACTTGGTGAAGATGTTCGAACTCGCCCGAGCGAGTGGCTTCAAGGGTTACTACGTGATGGAATGGGACGGTGGGCAGGGTGATCCCTACGAGGGCACCACGCGCCTGGTGAAGGAAACCCTGCAGTACATTTCCGGGGAGGGGCAATCATGATCCGTAGCAAGGCGATTGCGGGGCTGGTGCTGATGTCGGGGTTGGTGCTGGCCGCGGCGGCGTTCCCGGCCGGCGACCGCGTGGAACTGGTCCGCAAGGGTGACCAGGTGGACGTGCTTATCGGCGGGCAGCCCTTCACCACCTACTATTTTCCGGCGGACGTTGCGAAGCCCTACTTTCAACCCCTGCGCACCGCGCAAGGCACCACCCTGACGCGGGGCTTTCCCATCGGCAACACCGTCCCGGCCGAAGAAATGAAGGACCCCAGCCTGGAACCCCACCAGCGCCCGATGTTTTTTGGGCATGGAAATATCGATGGCATCGACTTCTGGGGTGAGGCGGCGTTCCCGAAATACAGTGACGACACGGTTTTTGGCCGCTCCAACTTTCGCAAGCTGGATGAGCTTCGCAGCGGCGCGGATTCCGGCTCCCTCAAGGCCGAATTCGAGCTGGCCGGTCCGAGCGGCCGGGTGATCGCCCGCATGATTCAGTCCTTTGTCTTCGGGGGCGACGCGGACACGCGGTGGATCGATTGCGAGATTACCCTGGTGGCGAATCACGGCTCGGACCTGACGCTGGGCGATTCGAAGGAAGGGACTTTCGGGTTGCGCCTCGCCAAAGAACTGCATTCACCTCCCGCCCACATGGTAAACTCGGCGGGCGCGGAGGGGGAGAAAGCCATTTGGGGCAAGCGTGCGGATTGGGTGAACTATGACGGGACGGTGGCGGGAGAATCCCTGGGAGTGGCCGTTTTCGATAGCCCCCGGAGTTTCCGCCATCCCACTTACTGGCACGCGCGCGGGTATGGCTTGCTGGCCGCGAATCCCTTCGGTTGGCGGGAGTTTTACGATGACCCGGAGAAGGACGGAAGCTGGACGGTCCAACAAGGGAAGGAAATAAAATTTCGCTACCGTGTGTTTATTCACCACGGAGATTATCTTCAGGCCAAGGTCGCCGAGGCCTACCAGGAATATGCGAGCCACGAACAATAATTGACGCTCCCCGCCACCATTCCGAAAAGGAGAATTGTAACCATGTCCAATGATACGCCATTAAGCCGTAGGAGCTTCCTGCAAGGCAGCGCAGCCGGGGCCGCGGGTTTGGCCGCCAGTGGAGTAGCTTTCCTCACTCGGCCGGAGCGAGTCTGGGGGGCCAACGATCGCGTGCGCGTGGCCATTTGCGGCGTGCACGGGCGCGGCATGGATCATGTGGAGAACTATTCCAAGCTAAAAAACGTGCAGATTGCCGCTGTCTGCGACATCGATGAAAATGTGATGGCGAATCGCGTGGCGCGCATGGAGAAAATGGGGATTCCCAAGCCGGCCACCTTTGTGGACATCCGCAAGCTGCTCGAGGACAAATCGATCGACGCCATTTCCATCGCCACGCCCAATCACTGGCATACCTTGATGGGAATCTGGGCCTGCCAGGCGGGCAAGGACATCTATGTGGAAAAGCCCTGCTCGCACAATCTGTGGGAGGGGAAGCAGTTCGTGGCCGCGGCGCGCCGCTATGACCGCATCGTGCAGCATGGCACGCAAATCCGCTCCGCCACCGCCATTCGCGACGGTATTCAGAAGCTCCACGAGGGGATGATTGGCGAAATCTACATGGCCCGCGGCCTTTGCTACAAGTGGCGGAATACGATCGGCCATGCCCAGGTAGAGCCGGTTCCCGCGGGAGTAAATTACGATCTCTGGACCGGACCCGCCCCGATGCACGAGTTCACCCACAATCGGTTCCATTACAACTGGCACTGGTTCTGGTATTACGGGAACGGCGACATGGGAAATCAGGGCACCCACCAGATGGATGTGGCGCGTTGGGGCTTGGGAGTGGGATTGCCCAACAAAGTCACCGCCATCGGCGGCCACTTTATGTTCGACGACGATCAGGAAACGCCCAACACCCTGAGCTGCATCTTCCAATTCGATCTTCCTGGCGGGAAACGCAAGGTGCTGACCTTTGAAACCCGCCACTGGATCGCCAATCACGAGGCGGAAATCGGCACGCCGGAACTGGGGACTCCCGAAGTCAAGCATCAGGCCGGAACCCCGGCTCTGGGCCCTCAATCGGGCCGCCACAACACCATCGGCAATATCTTCTATGGCGACAAGGGATACTTCTCCACCGGTGATGAGGATGCCGCGACCTACAGGGTGTGGCTAGGTCCTGACCAGGACCCCCAACCGCCTGTCCATGGGGGAGCTGAAGTGGCCCACTTTGCCAACTTTATCGATTGCGTGGTGAGCCGCAAGAAGGAGAACCTGAACGCGCCCATCGAGGAAGCCCACGCCTCCATGGCGCTCATGCACCTTGCCAACGCTTCCTACCGGTTGGGCCGGACGCTGAATTTCAATCCCGATACCCAACAGGTGATTGGCGATCCGGAGGCTGACAGTCTGCTGCGCGATGCCGACCGCGGCTACCGCGCCCCCTACAACGTGCCGGAGGAGGTGTAGGCAGTCAGGATGCCTTCAAGGAATCATTGCGGGTCACGTCCCGGTTCATGCTACTGGATTTCCAAGTAGTCCTTGTCTGGGAGTTTCGGGAATGGTGCGTGCGGTTCAGTCTGATACCAGAAGGCCACGGAGGAGATATCGTCCTGGAGTGGCAGATACCGCCAGCCCGAGCGCCAGCCCAGGGCCTGGATGGTCACCTTGATGTCCTTTTCAAACCGGACAGGGTCCGTGATATGCCAACGGTACAGGCCGAAGCGCTCTTGCGAGTCATAGTGCCCGTCCGAGCGGATCACTTGAGGCATACCGGTGTATGGTGTTGTGAATTCCGTGTAATGGTAACCCGTGAGCGGCGGAAGGGTGCCGGGCAGGAGGTTGTAAGGGAAAGTGACAGGCGGGCCCGTGTCAAAATCGTAGGAGCCGCAGAAATAGTCCTCCGTTCCCGTGCCGTTGATGGTGGGAAACTTGGTATCTCCATCCAGGAAGAACTTGATCTCACCTTCGCCCCACCAACCCGTGTTGTGAACTCCCCAAGCCAGGTAAGTGCCCACGTAATGCCCCCACCCTTTGACGCCATCTAGGATGACGTGGTCGGTCTTGTAAGGCAGGGGGTTCGAGCGGCGGAACTGCGCATGGAAGTAAGCCGCGTCATCCGGAACCGGCGTGAGGGTATAGTCAATCTGGAAGTAAATCGTCATCGCCACGTCATCGATGTTCTCAAGGGTAATCTTGCAGGACTTCCGGAACGGCATCTGCCAATAGGAATTGAGTCCGCTGCCGGGGTTTACGCATACGGCCAGGGACGAGACTTGCGCGTATCTTCCCCACCCGCAGGCAAACAGGTCCCCCACCGGCACTTCCACCGAGGGAGTGGCCTCGCCGTCCCAATACATGCGCACAATGGAGAAACGGAAGTTGCCGGCGGGAGTCATCCAGATATGCTGAATCGCCCCGGGTCCTTGGATCTCGGCCAGCGTGAATGTCTTCTTGGCATCGATCTTCACCGAGGGCGAAATCTTCCAGCCCTGGCCCAATCCGCGCGCCGCTTCCGCGCCCGTGCCTTCCGTTGCCATACCCCCTTTTCCCTTATCTCCGGTAAAGTTCTCGGGGCTGATCGATCGCGACTGCGCATGGGAAAGGCGCGACAGGTTCCCCATATTCTGGTCCAGTCCGTTGTAGGGGGCCGATTGTGCCGCAAGATTCTGTGCTAACAGGTTGGCAACAAACACCAAACTAGCTGACCATTTGAATCCTGCCATGGTTTGCTCCTCCTTGGGCGGTTGAGTATTCCTGCCTATGCCGGAGGGGAAAGTTAACATGGATTCGCACCGGTATTGGCATTTATGTTGCCACCGGATTGGCTGACTTACGCACTCTTGAGGATCGCCCAGACGTCCCGGTGGGAGGGAACCACGATCGAGATGCGGTGGCGCAATGGGGCCAGTTTCTGGGCGAGCACACGCACGTCTTTGGGCTCGGCGCGTGTCCCCTCGGCCACCACCACCTTCACCTCTGCGTCGTTCCCGCGCAGGTGGGCGAGGATTCCGGCGGCGAGACGCCGCGCGCTTGCTGTGTCCAACGCCCCTTCGATCCTGACCAGGGTGCTGCGAAGAGCTCGCTCGGTGCGCACCCGCAGCGAGCCGAGTTCGCCGCTGCGCAGTGCCCAGGGAGAGGTGCGGTAGGACCGGCGGACCAGCTTGGGATGTTGAAAATAGTCGTGGCGCAGCGTGAAGCCCGTCCACGCTGCGGCGGCGGGCGCCAGCCAGGAAAGCAGGCGCGGGCCCATGCTGGGCGGCCCGAGTGAAGCTCGAACCTCCTCTTCCAGGCGCGCGGCGGCTTCCGGCGCCGGACCGGAGCGTTTCGCGACGCGGAAAACGGGGTAAGCGCGCCGGATCTCGTCCGCCCAGCGCGCGGCCTTGGCGCGCATATAGGGCGAGATGGAATCGCGATAGCGTTTCCAACCCTCGAACCAGACCTCCACGGATCGAAGGATGGAAGGACCGTTCAGCCGGAAGTCCGCCTCAAAACATTCCTGTTGCAGAGCCTCGATTTCGCCAGCCGTCATGCTGGAGTGCCGGACCATCGAGCTGAAGCCATCGCAAGCGCGGTAGTAGCGCTCCGCGTCCTCCGGCAGGTTGACGTTCAGGCGCTGCTCCTTCATGATGCGCTCGAAGAAGGGCGTGCCGGGAGTGGGGCCATAGATCAGGAACTGCGCGTAGGTAGGCCGAAGCGCCAGAAACTCCGCCAACTCCTCGCGGACGACCTCCGGGGTTTGGTAATCGAACCCCAGAATCATCGAGGAGAGCACGGTGATGCCGTGCGAGCGCAGTTCCGGAATCAGTTCCTCCACCGCCTTACCCTGTTGCTTGGCGTATCCGGAACGCTTTCCCTCGAATCCCACCCACACCCCGTCGACACCCGTCTCCAGCAGTTCCTGCGGCGTGAATCGGCTCAAGGCCTTGACGGATGCGAAGGCGAAAATGGAGAGGGGCGTGCCACGCTCCAGGACCAGCTCGCGCAGGCGCATGGCGCGATCCTTCGCCAGCAGGAAATCTTCGTCGAGGATCGCCATGCTCATTCGCGGGTCGATCTCAAGATAGCGCTCGATGACTCGGAAGATGTCGTCGCCGGTGGGAAGCAGCCGAATGTGACGCCGCTTAAAGAAGTGCGAGGTGGAACAAAAATCGCACCCGTTCGGGCAGCCCAGCCCGGCAAAGATCATTCCCGTACGGTCCATGGGGATGGAAAAGACGCGCAGTTGGAGGGTTACCAGCGGATGGTCGTAAGGCAGGGGCCGCGGAGGCTCGCCCAGCAACGCCCGGAACCAGGCAACGCCTTCTTCCCGGCAGATGTGGTCGCCGTAGGGAGCAAGCTCCGCGTCGTCCAGAACCGTTCCGTATCCGCCCAGGACGATCTTGGCGGCGGGCGCGTGCTTGCGTACCAATGCCACCGCCTCCTTCATGCGGTGAAAGGTAACCAGGTTGAAGGAGATGCCGACATAATCCGCCCCTTTCCGAAGCTCGCGCACCAACTCCCGGTGCGACGGGTACTGAAGCACCACGGTGGGAGCATCCAGGTTGGCGGCAATGTAGTCCAGGGCAAACGTGTAGTTTACGGAGCGCGGGCTGAAGACCCCCTGCGCGCGGGTGACCTGCCCGTGCAGTACTTCATATCCCACACTCGCACCATCTCCGTGGGCTGGCCCGATGGGGCGGCAAATGCTTGTCAGCAGAACTTTGGGCCGGCAGGAGGAGCGGTTCGCAAGCCCCTCAGCGGTAGCGGCTTCTTTCCCGGAAAGCGGGCGAGATTCGATTCCCATTCTGGTTTCCATCCTTAACTCCGGGCTCGATCATTCAGAGCGCGGGTGCGCGGCTCTTCGGGTATGCCAGCCAGATCTTCTTGCCGAAGGTCCTTCCGCCCTCGCCGGACTCAGGAGGGCTACCAGGGTACGCGCACCGGTCCGGACATGGGACGCGAGATAACCCGACTTAGTTCGGAAGACCAATGGCGTGTCTAAGAGAGGCTCTTCTCGTCAACCACACTAGGTGAAATGACTTTACTGGTCAAGAGAATTATGAAGGAATCGAGACCTTGCGAGGCTTGAAGCGGCCGGGAGTTACCGACTGGTAGTTTTTACAGTTGCTCTCCGTGCCGGTCGGAACTAATCTATGGTGTGCGGGCTTCGACTGATCTTCTAGCTGACCTTCAATCTGCACCGTTGCGGTTCTGTTCAAGAAGCCAATTCCCAGGGCGATCAAAAATCTCAGACAGGAAGGGAGACGAGCATGAGAGCGACTCGGAGAGCGTCTATTTTTCACCCGTGGACCCAGGTCCTTGTGGGCACGATCGGGTTCATGCTGATATCGATTGTGCCGGCGAGGGGGGCGGACAAGACGAAAGACGAGGAGACCATCGGTAATGCCACCAATATCCTGACGGCCATGCTGAGTAGCGGTTCAGTGCCTGCGGACGTGCTGGCGAAGGCCGATTGCGTCGTGGTGGTTCCCAACCTGAAGAAGGGCGGATTCATCGTGGGTGGAAGCGGCGGCCGCGGGCCCATGAGCTGCCGAACCGGGGCCGATTTCTCCGGCAAATGGTCGCCGCCGGCTATGTACACCGCCAGCGGCATGAGCGTCGGCCTTCAGGCCGGGGGATCGTCCAGTGACTTCGTCCTTCTGCTGATGAACAAGAAGGTGGTGGAGGGCTTCTTGAAAGGGAAGACCAAGCTGGGCCGGGATGCATCTGTAGCGGCAGGCCCCGGCGCCACGGCCGCCAATGTAGGAGGCGACGTCCTGACGTACGCACGAACCTCGGGTGCGTTCGCGGGTTTGTCGCTGGGAGGCGCCGATTTCACCCCGGACAGTGACGCCAACGAGCGCCTTTACGGCAAGCCCCTGACCGCGAGTCAGATCGTTGCCGGGACCGGCATTGAGGCGACCGCCGCGGGCCAAGCCTTCGCTGCGTTGCTCGACAGCAAGATACGAACCCACAAGATGTGATGGCGGCCGCATTCGGGTGGGGAAGCGTCGCGGCCCAGACCGCACAGGCAATGTAGCGCCGGGTCTTCAGCCCGGCACTGCCGCGAGGCGCCCAGGGCTCACCGATCATAGAGAAAGGGCCGGCGCCGGCGCGACATGGCGATAATCTACGCGCCCTCCGGCGCATCCGCAAGCCCCAAAGCCGCGGACCCTGGAAAGCGAGACCGCGCTACGGGAATGGTCGACCCTCGTGGGAGTTCCGCGCTTGCTTCCCCTTTTGCCGACCCTCCTTCGACAAAACCCCCGAAGGAAGAAGTCCCTCAAATTTGGTCTTGGTTGCAGCCTCGGACAATAGTGCCACAACCGGGTATCGCGGAGTTCCCGATTCGTAGCGCACACGCGCCCTTTTCGTTTGTCTGCGGCTCTTCAATGCCGTGCGGCATTTTATGATTGAATGTTGATTCTATGGTTAATATTGCAACGTGAATATTAGACGTTTAATAATTCCAACATACAAACCCGCAGCGGAAGATGGTCAACGGGATGTTGTATGGCGATGTATAAACTCTCGACGCCTCTGACAAAATGGCGCTTAGGTTGCGCGCTTGGCGCGAGAGTGTTTCGCATGACGGCCATTTTTTACCACTCCGTATGCCCGTGCCACTGAACTCCAGCACGCCCTCGCGAACCGAAGAGACCTGTCAGCATCGGCTTAAAAGGGGGCCAAGAGCATCACCGTTCCGGGGACCCACCTTCTACGGCCTCATCGGCGGGGACGCGGCAAAAACTCTACAACCGACTCTACAGATTCTTCGGAGGTGGATTGGTCCGAGTCAAGTCGCCCGGCAGGTGTTCATGATCGACCCGAACCGACCGTCCCGGGTATTGTCCGAGTGGCGACCATACGCCCGGAACCGGCAGGCGCCACATCGGAGCGTGGGACGTACACGGTCTTGTGGTGCGTGCTCCACGTGAAGGCGAGTTTGCAATCCGAATTCCCAAAAAGCGCAGGACGCATCTGAGTGGCCGCGGCTTGCCGTGAGGCGAGTAGGGAGATTCTTCTGCGACGACATGAGAGCACTTTCCGAGTGCGCGCCGTACAGGACTTGCGGGCTTTCGCTCTAACCGCCTCCAACTACGGGTTAGCGAATTGTCTCGCAGAGACCGCGTCGTTTTGTTGGCGGACTCGGGCCTGCACTGCCCGACGTAGCCGTTCGGCCAGGCGAGGCGTGAAGAGAAGGCTCCCCTCACTCATGAGGAGATAGTCTTGGGCCCGCCAATCTGCGCGCATGATACCGGCAACCGAGTGGGCATCCCAACCGAGAAGCAGGTGGCCCATTTCGTGGGCCATGGCATGGCCTAGAATCTCATAGGGAGAGGCAACTCCCACACACAATCGTCACTCCTGCATGCTGGAAGATTCTCAGCGCCACGTTCTCCGCCGAAGCGAGAGCCGCAGGCTCCACGCGAGCGTAATTGTAGACGAGAGCAATGACTTTCAAACCGGGTTCGGTCCTGCCGTTTGATCCGGTTTTGGCGTATCCGGTGGTGATTCCGCCGGGAAGAAAGGTTTCACGACCGAGTCCGCTTCGAAGGCTACGAACTCGACCTTCGTGCGGGAGAGCTTCGCCGTGCGGGAGGTAAGACTGTCCCCTTTTGCTCAGTATTTTCGCCTTCGTAGATGCAGGACGAAATGAAGCCCAGGGCGTCCTGACATCGACAGAGGAGAAACCACCATGAAGCGTCTGTATATTGGATCGATCGGGCTTGCAGCCGCCATCGCTTTGGCGGCTGTGACCTTTGCCACCGCGAATTATAGCCCGGGAGCGAAGGTGCTGCGCCCCGCGCCAACGGGAAGCATTTGCAGTTTGACCAACAGCGGAAGTCCGGCGCTCAAGTCCCCTACGGCTCAGAAAGCCGGCCTCCCGGCCAATCGGCTTACGGCCCAGGTGCAATATGCCACAACCTGCTACACGTACGCAGGCCCCACCTGCCCCATGACCGTTCTCGTTCCTTCTGGTTCGCCTTGCACGTGCTACTACCCAACCTACTGGCTAAACGGCGTGGCCTATTGAGCCGCTCAAGGGCGAGGAGTCGGGCGATAGGATCGGGAGAATACGCGACCAAGCTATCGCCCGCATCTCGCCGGCTGGCGCACACCCCTGCAACTCCGAGGTACCCAGTGTTTTGATTCCCAGGAGGGTTGCATGTGAAGGGCCGCGGGCCACAGGCAATCGCGCAAGTCGGGACAGTCTTTCCCGGATCGCCCGCCTACTTGGTGGGGGAACTGAGGCTGGGGTCGAGGCGATGCGCTTCGGCAAACTCGGCCTGCGCGGATTTGGGGTCGTTGAGACGCAGCAGTGTCATGCCCAGATTGTAATGGGCGTGGGCCATAGCCGGATTAAGGCGCACCGCGGCGCGGTAGTTGTCGGCTGCTCCCTGGTAGTTTCCCGTGTTGAACAAGGCCGCTCCGAAATTGAATCGCACGTCCGCATCATCCGGCTTCATCGGAACGAGTTTCTCGTAGGTCCTGGCCGCTTCCTCGAACTTTCCGGCGGCTGACTGGCTGGCGCCCAGGCCGGCCAGAGCTTCGGCAGAGTCCGGCTTCTGCGCGCACGCCTTTTCGTAAGCGGCCGCGGCGCGGGCGTAATCCTTCCGCGCGTAGTAGGCATTCCCCAGGCTGTAGAGCGCATTGAACTCATCCGGCTTAAGTGCGAGGCACTTCTCGTAGGCTTGGATGGCCTCTTCCAGTTTGCCCTGCGCGGCTTCGGCCAAGCCGAGCGTTACCAGCGCATCCGGCTGGTCCGGCTTGAGCGCCAGGCTCTTTTCCAGCGCGGGCACCGCTTTGTTGTAACGTTCGGACTTGTAGTAGAGATACCCCAGGTGCGCCCAGGGCGCGGGCTGATCGGGAAACTTGCTGGTGAATTTGTGATAGGCGGAGATTGCCTCGTTGGTCTGTCCGGCTTGATCCAGTGCCGAACCGTAGGTTTCGAGAGCCCCCGGCGAGTCCGGGCGCAGGGCGTGCGCCTTGCGGAGATAAGGCAAAGCTTCTGCCGCCTTATTCTCCTCGAGCAGCGCCGAACCGAGATTCTCCAGCGCATCGGCATTTTTGGGATTGCTGGCAATCGAGGAACGGAAGGCCGCGATGGCTTCTTCGCTCCTACCCAGGTGTAAGAGCGACGCGCCCAGTCCATTTTGCGCTTCGGGAAAGTCCTTATGGTGTTCGAGGGCCTGGCGATACGAGGCCGCGGACTGCTCGTATTTTCCCTGGTTGTAGAGAGCCAGTCCCTTATCGGCATACGCGGCGGCATTCTCCGGAGCGATCCGGATGGCCTGGTCGAACTCCGTGACCGCTTCCTGGTCCTTGCCCACAGCGTCGAGGGCCTTGCCGAGATTGTCGAGGGCGTCCGGATACTCCGGGTGAATCTGCAGGGCTTCCCGGAAACTGGCGATGGCTTGGTCGTATTCCTTCTTGTGCAACTGGTCGAGCCCGCGTCGATTGAGCTTCGTCGCCTCGTCGGGAACACTTGGGCCACCGTCAGGGCGCGCCAAGAGGAGCCCGGAGCAAAGGATTAGGACCACGGCGAGAGAAGTGGTGCAGCTACCGAAAAGAGCCTTCATGCGTGTATGCACTCCAACCAGAGTTGCGTAACGACAATGCGTTAGCTTCAGCACCAGGCGCTAATCGCCTTTGCGTTACGCAACCCAGTGTATATGACTTTGCCCGGTTTGGGGATTTAAGCTGAGCAGGCAGCGCGTAATGTCGTTTCTCAGGGATTACACTGGACGTGCTCAGGCAAAGCCTTGCTGATCTCGTGAACTGAAGGGAGTTTACATTGTAGATTAGCCCATTCAACCGTTGGAGTAAGGCGCGCTCCGGAAGAGACGCGGACCACCACGCCGGAGGTCCGCGCTCCCCGCTTCATGCCGCAATCGCGCCCATGGCAAAACCGCGATGGGTGCGCCATCCGTGGGGACTATGCAATGCCCTGCTTCACCGCGGTCACGACGAGTTCGTAATTGGTGGTGTTGTCCCCCCCACGTGGTCCCGGATTGGTCAGCAGGAGCTGGATTCCTTTGGCCCCCCCTGCCCCAACAGAGTTCAACGCACATGCAAAAGTCGGCGTGGTTCCGTTGGACACCACCAAGGAGACGCTGCAAGTGCCGTCGGAGTTCACCGCATAGGTGCCGGTCCAGGTGTACGTGGAAGCCACGCCTCCTTGCACCTCGGTGTAAGAAACGTTCGTGTGACCTTTGCCGTCAAAGGTAAATATTCCGACATCGCCCTGCGCGTCGATACTCGGATCGGAACTCCACAGGTTGGCCTGGAAGGCGAAATTCCCGCCTAGACTCGCCGCGCTGTAAGCCGCTGGTGTAGTGGACTGGAGCAGGCCTGTGCCGCTGGTCACCTCGTTCTTGGGATCGTCGGTCTGCATGAGCTGGAAGCCTTGAGCCAGCCCCGCGGCTGCCGAGTTAAGGACAAAGGCGACCTGGGCCGTGCCGCCTCCAGGCAGGGTATTGAAATCGATCGTGCCCGTGCCATTAGGATTCACGGTGTAGGTCCCGGCCACTCCCCCGGCCAGGGACACGCCGTTTTCTACCAAGGTGCCTGAGCCGGTTACATTGCCTGCGCCGTCGAAGGTCAGGACTCCCACCTCGGCCAACTCATGGTGGGGAACATACGTTGTCCATCGGTCGACCAAAAAGCTATAGCTACCCTTGAGGCTCGCGTCGCTGAAGCCCACTCCCTGCTTCACCGCCGTCACGGTGACTTCGTAATTGGCGGTGTTATCCCCCCCACGTGGTCCCGGATTAGTCAGCAGGAGCTGGATTCCTTTGGCCCCACCTGCCCCTGCGGAATTCAACGCACACGCGAGGGTAGGTGTAGCCCCGTCGGATATCACCAATGACGTGCGACAAGTGCCGTCCGCGTTCACCGTATAGGTGCCGGTCAAGGTAAACGGAGAAACCACGCCTTCGTCCACATTGGTGTAAGAACCCTTCAAGTGACCTTTGCCGTCAAAGGAGAGTACTCCGATATCGCCCTCCTCGTCGATGCTCGAATCGGCGCTCCACAGGTTGGCCTGAAAGGCGAAATTCCCGCTGAGACTTGCCGCGTTGTAGCTCGTGGAGGCCGTGGACAGTAGCAAACCCGTGCCGCTGATGACTTCGTTGGCGGTGTCGTCGGTCTCCAGAATCTGGAAGCCGTGAGCCACCCCAGCGGCAGTCGAGTTGAGGGTAATCGAGAGCAGAACCGGCCCTAACACGGGGCTGTTTGTGACCAAGATCTCGCCCGTGCCGTCGGCATTCACGGTGTAACGCCCGCCCACGAGCCCGGTGAGGGCCACCCCGCCCG
>Ga0335069_10007190_pt1 | contig 16114 bp, 9 predicted proteins | sample Lox_Sample_11_FD_206714 | JGI IMG/M metagenome (GOLD analysis project Ga0335069, IMG submission 206714) | Soil microbial communities from Loxahatchee National Wildlife Refuge, Florida, United States - Lox_Sample_1.1 | ecosystem: Environmental > Terrestrial > Soil > Wetlands | place: USA: Florida... | reverse complement strand
TCAGAATGAGACAACTTGGTATCTTCCTGGCGCTGCCGAGACTGCGGGTAGAAATGGAACCTGGTTTTCTTCGACTCTGACCCTTTCTAATCCCGGTTCGCTTCAGGTTCCGGTGCAGATCGGCTTTATTCCTTATCCCGGCAAACCAGTACCTACTGGACAATCGAGGACTCTTGCCCCCGGCCAGACTATGCGCCAGGAGAGAGTCCTGCGAACGCTGTTCGGACTGACTTCAGACGCAGGGACCCTGACCTTCTCCAGTGGTGTCCCTTTATACTCCGCCCTCACCACCGAAAATGTAGCCAGTCCAATTGGCACATATGGGTTAGCTCTCCAGCCAGTGGATGCTTCCTCCCTTCTCACCGTGGGCTTCACGGGGCACTCCATTTGGGTCACTCAGAATGCTGCTTTCCGGACGAATGTGGCCTTGTTCCTGCCGGATCAGGGGAGTTCTGTGACGCTAGAAGTCTATGACGAGCAGAACGTGTTGCGGGGAAGTGCCTCGGTCTCTGCAGCCGCACCAACGAGTTGGCAGGCGGCCATTTCCGACTTAATTGGCCCTGCTGATTTGAATCTAGGAAAAGTAGAGATGCACGTAGTTCAAGGGAGAGCATTCGGCTACACAGCCGTAGTTGATAACGTCACCGGCGATGGGATTGCCGTGCCCACTCTCCGGTTGGAGAGTGACTTCACCGACTGGCTGTTGAACGGAGTAGCCCGTAGCCCGGGAGTGGCCGGGACTTACTGGAGCAGTGACGTACGATTGTTCAACCCTCAGGACACGGCACTCCTCGTTTCTATTGATTCCTTGGGATTTCCTGGGGGGAGCATCAGGATAGTTCGGTCACTTCCTGCGCACTCGATCATTGAGATAACGGATATCCTGGGTCCGAATGGTCTGGGATATGAGGAGGGTGTAGCCGGCGCCTTGCGTTTTCAAGCCGACAGTCCCTTCTTGGTGGCCGCTCGAACCACCAACCTGGACCCCACGGGTCAACGAACCGGCTCCTTCAGCGCATATGTTCGAGCAGTCCCTTATGCTCGGAGCATGGTGGGATCGCCTGCTGCAGGGATCTTCGCCGGTTTGGACCAGTCCTCCGGATTTCGCACCAACCTGGCATTTCTGGCCGGAGCGGACGGTGTCGCTGGAGGCCTCTCCTTGCGGGATCCTTCAGGTAGTGTCTTATCGACCATCTCTCTTGCTCTGAGCCCCTTCCAGTGGCAGCAGAAGAATCTTGCGAACTGGTTCCCCTCGGTTGTCGTCCCTCCTTCTTCTCGTGTTGACGTGCAATTGACCCAGGGGGCCCTCGACGGATACGCATCAAGGATTGACAACGGAACCGGCGATGCGGTGGTCCTGCCGATATCGTCAGGCATCACAGGTGTCATAACGGAATCTCCTCCCATGATTGGCGGATGCAGCGTCTTCCCGCCGGACAACCCCTGGAACCGTGACATCTCTAATGATCCCGTTGACCCGAATTCCGCCAATTACCTGGCCAGTATGAATGCCAGCTTCAAACATCTTCACCCCGATTTTGGATCCAACCCCACCTACGGAATTCCATATACCCTCGTGCCGGGAACACAGCCCAAGGTTCCGATGAGCTTTGATTATGCGGATGAAAGCGACCCGGGGCCTTATCCGTTTCCGTCAGAGGCACCGATAGAGGGAGGCTCCGGTTCCACGGGGGACCGGCATGTCCTGGTTGTGGACACTGGCCATTGTCTACTTTACGAAACCTGGGATTCGCACTACATTGGGCCGGGGTGGCATTGCGGGTCCGGCGCCCTCTTTGACTTGAGCTCTAATCGACTCCGGCCTGATGGCTGGACCTCTGCCGATGCGGCAGGGTTGCCAATTCTTCCCGGTTTAGTGCGCTATGATGAAGCTGCTATACAGGGAGAAATTCACCATGCCCTCCGCTTTACTGTGCAGCAAACCCAACGTGCCTATGTCCACCCGGCTACGCACTATGCCAGCAGTGACACAAATCCCAACCTTCCTCCCATGGGTCTGCGGGTGCGGCTCAAGGCCGGCTTTGACATCTCAGGCTTTGACGGCACTTCCCGGGCCGTTTTGGTTGCGTTGAAGAAGTACGGCATGATGGTAGCAGACAACGGCTCCGATTGGTATATCACCGGGGCCACAGATAGCCGTTGGGACGACGCCAATCTCGAGGATTTGAAGACTGTGCCTGCCAGTGCATTTGAAGTGGTGCAACTGGGTTCCATTCACCATTGATCCCCTCTAGCGTGTAAGAACGAGGATTACTTAAGCGCGACGTGCCAGGGGAAGTCCCCTAATCCGGGCTGGCTCTATAGCCAATTAACTCTTTTCAAATCGGGCAGAATCGGGTACAAATAGCGCCCTGCCATAATGGCAGCCAGCTTATTTATAGACGCAGAACAGAGAGGAATAATTCATTGGATAAATCCGTCGAGTCCTTCCTACGTGTCGGATACGCCTTGCGAACCAGGTGCATCTGGATTGTCGTCATCTTCCTGCTGTGCCTTATTGCAGTCGTTCCGGTCCGGGCACAAATAGAGGAAGTTGACCTCCCTGAACAGTCAGTCGATTGGAAGGGTCTCTTCTACAATTCCTCTTTCTACCTCGGAATTATGCACGGGTTCCGCCTGGCAACCGAAGCGGGTACCAGGGAAGGCCTAAGCGGTCCGTTTTGGCCTGACTACATTCACACCTTAGGCAACCTCCACGGGTGGTCTGACGGAGATGAGTTCATGGTGAACTACATTGGTCATCCGATCCAAGGTGCCGTGTCGGGTTTTATGTTTGTGGAATATGATCGGAAGTATCGGACAGTTGAGTTTGGGAAGAGACCGGCTTATTGGAAGAGCCGGCTGCGCGGGGCAGCATGGGCGTGGGCCTTCAGTGAGCAATTCGAAATCGGACCGGTCAGCGAAGCCTCGATCGGCAACATCCAAGCTCTTTATCCCGCGCAAGGTTTTGTGGACCATGTGATCACTCCTTCGGTGGGGTTGGGATGGATGGTAGCAGAAGATGTTCTTGACAAGTACGTAGTTGAATATGTCGAGTCTCGCACCCGCAATCTGATGGTACGCCGCCTGGTGCGCACCTGGCTTAATCCTTCCCGTGGTTTTGCAAACCTGATGGCCTTTCGCACCCCCTGGACCAGGGACTCCAGGCCCGCCGTGGATGAATACGATCCCAAGGCCTGGAAGGTGGCCCGTTCCAAGACTGCGTCATCCACAAATTCTGCAGGTGTGGCAGGGGATACCTTTCTTGCCCAACCGAGTGATCAGGCTGGAATGGCACGCATTGGGGGACCAAATATCACAATCCCAGCATTTGAACTGGCGGTCCATTACGACTACTTCCACCATTCGCAGAGCGGTTCGAGTTCGGGAAGCTGTAATGGGGGTGGAGCGACCGGGACTTTTTTCATGAATCGCTGGCTGGGGGCTGTGATCGACATCAGCGGATGCAAGATGTCGGAACCGGATACCAATCTGAGCGGCGATTCATTGACCTATCTGTTTGGCCCTCGATTCATGTACCGAAGTCCCAATCGATTGTCCTTGTACCTGGACCTGAAGATCGGCGGCAACAAAATAACTCAAGAGCGCGTTTTCCCCGACAGGATTCCTACAGGGGATCTCACTGAATGGAATGCTCTCCCAGCCTATGATCGTCATGCTTTATACACGCAATCGACCGAAGCCAATGGTTTCGCTGTGGCCGTTGGCGGAGGCATGGACATTGCGCTGAACCGGATGCTGGCGTTTCGAGTCGGCAATCTTGAGTATCTTCACACTACAATCGGAGATTACGCCCTGGGCAATTACTCCAACATGCTTCGCTTCAGCACCGGTTTGATTCTCCGGACCGGGACCTGGTGAACTGCTAACCTGCAATTCTTACAACCAAGGCTTGACGCGGCCGCTGGCCGCAACCAAAACTAAACGCAGAGGCACAAAGGCGCAGAGAAGCATCCCGAACGCCATGGGTCGCTGGCAATCTCTGATAGACCAGAATCGAAGGGGTAAACTTTAGAATCCAGATTTCACCGCCCTAGATAAGCGATTCCGGGACGTCCCACCTCCCGGTTTCGGCGGAGCGGAAGATGGCATCGATCACTGCCATGTTCCTCACGGCATCTTCCAGCGGGGTGGGCACCTCGATCCCTTCTCGTATGGCCCTCGAAAAAAGGTCACCCTGGATGGTGTATTGGTCGCAAGCGTCGAATTCCTTAATTTCGATTCCGCCTCCTAAAAGATCCGATCCGTCATCAATGAAAATCCGGCAAGGGCGGTCCGGCGGGGCATTGAACGGGATCTCAATCTCGACGCGCCCCTGGGTGCCAAAGAATTGCATGCGCTGGTATCCCACCAGCCGAGTTCCGCAAGTGAAAATGGATTGCCCGGAAGGGAAATCCAAGATGGCTGAAGTGAGCCGGTCAATCTTCATCTGCGGATCCCGCTCCACCAAACCCATCACTCGCTTTGGCTCTTCACCGAAAATCCACCGCGAGCAAGTAATTGGATAACATCCAATATCCATCAGCCCACCACCTCCCCACTCCAGAACGTTGCGGATGTCCGACGGATCAGGAAGAAAGTAGCTGAAATAGCCCAAGACAGAACGAACCTGACCGATTCTGCCCGTCTGGATCAGTTGCCTGGCCGTCAGCCATTGGGGGTGAACCCGAACCATGAACGCTTCCTGCATCTTAACCCTGGTCCGATCTCTGGCGGCGATCAACTCAAGAGCCTCCTTGGCATCCAGTGCAATCGGCTTTTCGCAGAGGACATGCTTGCCTGCCTCGGCTGCCCTGATTGACCATGGAACGTGAAGATGATTGGGAAGTGGAACGTAGACCGCTTCGATCTCCGGGTCCTCCAACAGATCTTCATAGGAACCATAGGCCTTTGGAATTGCCAACTCCTTGGCAGCCTTCTGGGCTTTCTTCAGGTCTCTCGAAGCGATTGCTGTTACCTGCGACCACTCCCCGCGCTGCATGGCGGGGATCACCTTCATCACGGCAATGCGAGCGACACCCAGCACTCCCCAGCGGACTTTGTTTTTGACCATTTCAAGCCTCTATCAATGAGATCTGCGTATCAATCGTACACTCTTTGGCCTCGGGAACCTTGTCAGGGCCGCCATTCCTCTTAAGCAGGAGAGAGAGTGCTGAGGGGGAAGTCAGGAGCAGCGTTCCAACAGGAACTTAGACATTCGCCACTCATTTTTGCAGGATCATGAGCAATGAAAAAGGCCAGGAAACCCTGGCCTTAGAATGTTCTGCTTTCTTGCGCTGCCCTGGCTACTTCACTTCGCTTCGCAAAGCGTCTTCAATGGCTCCCCACCCTCCATTGTACATCGAGGCGAGTATTTTCTGTTCGTGTCGCTCCAAAAAGCGGCATGCTTCTTCCTCATTGAGATCGACCCTTAGAATATGCTGCGCCCACTGAACCACTTCGGCCGGCTCAATCGAGGCCTGAGCAAAACTCCCCTTCTCCATCTTGGTTGCGCTGGACATGATTCAACCTCCTTGGGATTGAATTCAATGCCAATACAAAAACCAAAATCAAAGGCCAGAGGTCCGAGGAAATAGAATAGCACAATTGGGGGGGCACGAATGAAAATCTTGCCCACAGAACACACAGAACGACGCACACAATCAATCTGGGCGGGAGTAAACCATGCGTTGATACTCCAATTTTGGGCAATCCCCGAAGTTGACTAGTTACAAATGACCTGCTACTGGCTCTCAGCGACCTTTCAGGGTGAAGACGAGAGTGGGATCGAGCGGGTAGCGGCCAAAGTGCTCCCCATAAATAGCTAGCCCCCCGGGTAAGGTTTCATCGACTTCCAGGCGGAGTATGATTTCTTTTGCTGCCGCTGCAGCGTATAAGGCTGACTTCGTGATCACGGCAGAAATGAGGTACCCGTAGGACCCCGCTTCTCTCAGTTTCTTGTCACGTTTTTGTGAGTGCCAGGAAAGAATTCCCCGATGGTCCGCCGGATCATCCCATAAGTCAAAGACTCCCTCTGACTCGCCTGCCACCCGGATTCGGACGGCACTGGGATACCGGAGTGTATCCGTCATGGGATAAGAGTTAGGATTGACGCTGGGGTCCTGGGTCCCTCTGCCACGCATGAAATCGCCCTCAACCGGGTTGGCTTCATTTCTATCTTTTCCGAAAAGCTGCTTAGCTGAAAGCTCAGCTATTAAAATGACGCTATCTATATCTTCAATCCGAAGTCCGGCAGGCCAGGGGATGCGATATTCAAAGTATCCGGAACCGGCCCCGTTGACCTTCAGGCCGTCAAGAACGTTCCATTGTTTGAGGCTCCATCTCGCTGACTGAAACTGCTGAGGTGCAATTCGGATGAGGCGAATATTCCGGCCTTCTTCGTTAAGCGTTTCATCCCGAGGCGCGGGACCGCTCGTCACCAGAAAAGTGTTGAAGTTACGATGCAGGATTTGGCCGGATTCCGACTTGAGCACCAAGCTCAGAATCGCCAGGGCAGGCTTGGATGGCATGGTGACTTCCAGAGCTGGAAGTTCCTGGGACATCCAGGGAAGAAAGGCCACGGGGCGGGACAAGCGGGAGTAGACTTCATGGCGCCCCAGGCTGTCCCAGCCGTGGAGTTCAAAGTCCAGGACCAGGCTGGTTCCTGGACACTTGTCAGTCATGAAGGATGCATAGAGAGGGACCTGGATTATACTTGCCGGCTTGACTTCCCTGCAAATCTCGCTGCCGGTCGACACATAGAACGGCGAATGCCAGTCGATCAAGCTCATCCCTGGCACCAGTTCGTCCAAACCGGTAATCTTATCGGAACGATCAAACCGGTAATAGCCATTCCATTCATTGATAACGTCATGATGCTCTGTGTATAGCCAGCCCGCGATCTTAGGATGACGCCGGAATTCATTCATCATGATGTGGTAGTCCCAACTCCAATCCACGTCTCCGGTGCTTCCCTCGTATCCCCAAACATTCCCGCACTCGCTGTTCAACATCGGCTGATTATTCTGGGTTCGGCCGCCAATGAAGTTCCATTTCGACCCGGGAAAGGTATCCGCAGAAACTCGATCCAGGAGCGCCTCCCAGCCGTAACCCGGCAGGTAAGAATGCCAGGTGTTGAGATCCGTCACAACGTGGTCGTAGTTGCAGGCCGAGTTGTCTTCCACCAGACGTGTAGGATCGAGACCCTTGGCCAGGTGAACCATCTTGGCCACCCATTCTTGGGTTTCGGCCATATAACCCTTCCCCTTGGTTGTCAGGCCCCAGGTTTCGTTGAACAGCACCCAGGAGAAAATGGAAGGGTGGTTGTAGTCTCGACGGATCATACCCTGAAGTGCGGTCTCGACTTCAGACCGCATTTCCAAATCCGGCTCGCCCCAGCTATTGGGAATATCGGCCATAATCAATAATCCCAGGCGGTCAGCCCAATAGAGTTTGCGGGGGCACTCTATCTTGACGTGAATCCGCATCGCATTCAGCCCAATCCGGCGTGCGCGAAGGATCTCGTCGCGCATGAAGCTGTCGCTCGGAAAGGTATAGAAACCGTCCGGGTGATACGCCTGGTCAAGCGTCATCTGCAGGTATATGGGCTTATTGTTAAGTGCAATGTAGGGGTAGTTCAGCCCAGGCAAAGGCTGCACGCTGACTTTTCTCATTCCGAAATAGGTTTCTACCCGATCACTCCCCTGCGGTTCGCCTCGAATACTTGCGGCTACCTGATAAAGGAATGGATCGTCCAGTGTCCAGAGCCTGGGATTAGCAAGTGGAAGTGTGTATAGGAGGTCCTGAGTCCCCTTTGGAATCGGCTGGACAAATTCGGGCCTTTTTGAATCTTCGCCCTGGAAACCCAAAACAAACTGCAGGTCAGAGGGAGCGGGCAGGTTGAGAGCAGCGTGAATGCGGACCAGGTCATGATCAATGTCGGGTGTGTAGTGGATATACTGCAGATGGGTGCGAGTTCGTGCTTCCAGGTAGATTGTCTGCCAGATACCCTGCGCCGGGCCATATCCCTGCTTTCCCTCCAGCTTAAAAGGATGGGGCGTATCGTCCACCCTCAACACCAGTTGCTGATTCCTTCCCCAACGAAGTTGAGAAGTCAGATTCCACTCAAAAGGGGTGTATCCTCCCTGATGCTGGCCCAAGCGCTGGCCGTTAAGCCATCCCGTTGTCAGCCAATCACACGCCCCAACCACCAGAAAAACCTGCTTGCCTTTCCAGCTTTCTGGTACCTGGAGAGTCCTTGAGTACCAGGCGATAGGGGCTTTGTCCTCAATTCCTGAGAGGCGCGACCCCCAGGAAAATGGAACTGTGATTCTGTCAGGAAAGGTTTCGCCGACCTGATACCATTTTTCTGATTCACCGACATTCTCAAGGTCGAACTTCAAATTCCATGGACCGTTCAAATTCATCCACTCGGCCCGATAGAAGTCGGGACGCGGATGTTCAGGCAGAGGAATAGGCGGCTCAACTCTTCGCTCTCCCATGGCTGCCTGCCCACTAAAGCAGATCAACAGGGGAAGACCGATCGACAGAAGAAATGGGCCTCTGGCCATTTGAAATCTCCAATTCATCATCAAACATTAGTCCAACCGTTGGGTTCATTGCATCGAACATGCTAGAATAGAGGAAATCAATTCGCTTTAAAAGGTGCCAATTTCGGTTGTTCCTTTACAGCTTTGGAAGTGTCGCTGCGATGACAACCAAGGGCTTAGCGAGGAAAGGGAATATCAACTGGAGGAAACATGCAGGCTGCAAAACTCCCACCCTTGTTATTAGTCACGATGATAGGACTTCTTTCGATTCCGCTGCTCATTGCACAAAAGGAATCGGCTGCTTTGAGTGGACTGGTTCTGGATGCTTCAGGCCTACCGGTTCCTGACGCTTCTGTAACAGCCACAGAACTAGAGACTGGCTTCAAGTGGCAAGCGGAGACAAATTCCTCTGGCTACTATGCATTCCCTTTCTTGAAGCCGGGAGGATATGAGATTCGTGTCAATAAAGAATCCTTCAGACCTGTGACCTCGACATTCCGAGCCCAGGTCAACCAGGCTATTCGATTGGACTTCCGTCTCGAGTTGGGTCCCATTTCAGAACAGATGAATGTCTCGGCAACTGAGGATCTCCTCCAGATGGAGAACATGGCCATTGGCGGGCATATCGAAGGAAGTAGTCTGGAGGGATTGCCCGGAAGAGATCTATCGACCCTTTTGGGTACGTCGTCGGGCGTCGCAAATCTTTCGCTGCAAGGTTACACCGTAAATGGTCTGACCCCCTTGCAACCAGGTCGTGGGGCGCTTGCCCAAAATCTAAACATCGGAGGATACCGACAGACCGGGAATTACTATGTTTTGGATGGCTCGACGAACACCGATAATCATATCAATGCCTATGTGAGTGCTCCTTCAGTTGAATCGCTTGAGGAGTTGCGCCTGCAGACCAGTACTCATTCCGTAGATTTCGGTAATGTCCCGGGAGGTGCAGTCAACCTGTTAACCCGCTCGGGAACCAGCCAATGGCACTGGGAATTGTACGATTACCTGCAAAATAACGCCTTGAATGCCCGACCGTATAACTTCAATGAAGAACAGGGGGTTTTGCCAAAGCCGCCCCTTCGACAAAATCAATTTGGCGCGAGTATTGGTGGCCCATTGCGCATCCCTGGGATCGACCAAACGACAGGGCGTAGCTTCTTCTTTCTGCATTACGAGGGGCTGGAGGCGAGGCGCCGTGATCAAGCGGTCGCGAGTGTTCCCACAATCAAAGCAAGGAACGGCGACTTAAGTGATTACGGCGTCACCGTATTTGATCCGAATTCTTTAGTTAACGGGGTGCGCAGTCCCTTTACTGGAAACGTCATCCCTGAGAATCGCCTCGATCCCGTGGCCGTGAAGATGTTGGCAATCACTTCTTTGCCAACGATTCCCAATCAGATCATAAACAACTACGTGGCCAATCAGCCGAGCCGGAATCACAACCACCAGGGAAACATCCGCCTCGATCATCAGTTTTCAGCATATGACTTCTTGTATGGAACCTACCACTTGAGCGATGAAAAGTTCAATCAAGACGGTGTCCTCGGTCCGATTACCGGAACCACCACACGAGTTCGCTCGCAGAATCTGGCACTGAGTTACACCCACAGTTTCGCTTCAAGCACACTAAACAACTTCAAGTTTGGATACAATCGGCTCAGAGCCGTAGACGGCATTTACAATGATGGGACCCAAGACATCATCGGCCAATTGGGCATCAACGGAATAGACAGGAGCCCCTCCAACTATGGCTTTCCCTTCTTCGGATTGGGCTTTATCCAAGTCCCATTTGACGATCCGAGCCGGCCCGTGAATTTGAGAGACAATACTTACCAGGTGCTCGATACGGTGACAATCATTCGAGGTCGCCATCAGTGGAAATTCGGAGGCGAGTGTCGGCGGTTCGAAGACAACTTCCGAATGTCAAATGACTCGCGAGGAAGTTTTCGCTACAACGGAGTTTTCACAAGCGGCCCTGATCCGATCGCTCCAGCCAGCAATACCGGAATCGCCCTGGGTGATTTTCTGTTGGGCTTCCCGCAACAGGCCGATCGAACGATTGGCGTGCCCCAGGCTTACTTGCGTAGGTCGTCCTACAGCCTCTTTGCGGAAGATACGATCAGGTTGACGCAGAAACTGGCTCTGACGTTGGGCCTGAGATACGACTACACATCGCCGTTTAATGAAAAGCACGACAACTATTACAATCTGGATTTTTCCAATCTGCCGGAACCTCCCAAGTTGGTCCAATTGGGAGTTGATTCCAGTTCTCTACCAAAGGACGGTGTTCGATCCAACACCAGAAATTTCGGTCCTCGACTGGGTGTGGCTTATGAAGTCCTGCCCAAGACTGTCCTCCGAACGGGCTATGGCATTTTCTATGTCCAGGAAGTCGGGGCTATGTTCTACGATCTGGTTCGGAACGGAGTCCAGACCGAATCCTATAACTCACCTGTGATTGCTCCAGCCTTCACCACGGCGAATGCCTTTAACACGACAGGGGGAGGACTACCCAGCTACTTCTACATTGATCCGAACAGTTCAACTCCATATGTGCAGGAGTGGAATTTTGGAATTCAGCGAGAACTTCCCTGGAAAATAAGCGCCGAAGCTGACTATGTAGGGAGCAAAGGGACCCACCTGTTCAGGTTCCGAAACTGGAATAATGCGTACCATGTGGAGACCGGGGAAAACCTGGATCCACGCCCGGGGGACCTGCAGCAACTTCGAACCTTTCCCTCACTGGGGCCGATACTGGAACACGAAACCAGTGCCAGCTCGAATTACCATGCTCTCTTTTTACGCCTGCAAAAAAACTTCTCGTCGAATTTGAGCTTTATCAATTCCTTCACCTGGTCGAAATCCATCGATGACTCAGATGTTCCCATCCAGGATCTTTATCAAAGTCCAGGGGCCCAGGATGAAAGAAACCTGAACCTTGAACGGGGGCTTTCTGCCTTCGATGTACGCAAGCGTTTAAGTTCTGCTATCATTTATACTCTGCCTTTTGGTACAGGTCAACGTTACCTGGGCACGGGCAGGTTGGGACACTGGCTGGGACCATGGCGATTGGCCACGAACTTGACCATGCAGGACGGGTATCCTCAAGATCTGAGGGGATTCACCACCATATCAACAATTGGGGGTTCGCTGCAGCGACCGGATATCATCCCGGGAAAGTCTCTGGTTTTATCAGACGCAGTGCGCGCAAACCTGAAACCCACTCCGGCAATTCCTCATCCGGAGTTTCTCTATTATGATCCTGCTGCCATTTCGACCCCCGGCCCGTATCAACTGGGCAATGCCGGACGCAACATAGCCCCCACACCTGGGATGACAAGCCTGGACATAGGTTTGTTTCGCAGCATCCCTTTTTCAGAACAGCGGGAATTGTTATTTCGAGCCGATTTCCTGAATGCATTGAATATTGTCAATCTGGGAATCCCGATCCCTTCTTACGAATTCGTAGGGTTCTATGGTCAATTGGTTACTGCGGGGACGATGCGGACCATCACTTTGTCTCTAAAACTCAAGTTTTGAAAGGCGTCGCCGTCGACTGAACCAAAAAGGTAATTGGAAACAGAAATCCAAGTCAGATGCAAGATGGAACGCGGTTCGTCGAAGGACCAGGCAAATGTAGGCGAGAAAGTTGATCAGGCGGAATCGGAGTCCTCTATTTTCACTGGAAAATTGAATTCCCGAAGTCGCCAGGGGCAAATGCTCAGGAAAGAGTTTCCGTTTCAAGACAGCCCAACGGTCGGCTTGCCTGCTCAGCAGGCTGAAGTGCAGGAAGAGAACGTTCTTGTTCTTTTTATAGCCGCTTATCGCGTCCCAGTAGCCATAAGTGGTGATCCACAGCTTGACTCCGGGAGATAGATTCCCAGTTAGCCAGGAGCTTAGGCTCCGGTCAACGGCCGGCCGAAAAAGATTGACTGCCAAAGCGACTCCAGTCGCAACCAGCTTTGAACTACCAGGACAACGTTGGAGCCAGTTTAAGAATCCTCTCAAGCCCTCTTGAGTCAAGGCCCTATGGTGCAAGAAGTAAGCCAATTCGTAGAGATGGGATAGACGGAGATCGCTTCTCAATATATGGCGACAGCAGTGAAGCGTCACATAAAGCAGCTCATGGTATTGAGACAGAACTTGCAGCTGAACTCCCTGGAATGCTCGCATCCAGGATTGTTCCCAGACATCTTCAAAGAGCAAGATTGAAATCCGTTCGAAGCCGGATTCCCATAGCTGGTAATGTAGCTCAATGCCGGGAGGTATTGCTGGATCGAATAGATTGCCCCGCCATTCATATCCTGTCTTTTTAATCAAAGGCGGGAGGTGGTCGGCCCTCTGTTTTGCATTGGAGTGGGCCGGAGAGTAACCAAGCTCCTGCAGATAGCTGTATGCTGGGCCCACATCCTTGGCCTTCAGCAGCAGATCGTAATCGTTCTGGACGCGGTGTTCCGGGCGATCCACAAAATCCGGGAAGAGAAGCAGGCCCTTCAGGACCAAATGATCCACTCCTTTGGACTGCAATTGTTGATGAATTCGCAGGAGCTCCTGCATCAACAGGCCGGTTCGGACCCGGTTGTCTTCCAGGTTCTGGTCCAGACGTTGTTTGACGAATAACGGCACATTCTCGTAGTGGTTTCGATCCTGGAGTCTCCGCCGCAAATGTAACGTCAGACCGGCGTTGTCGGTGAATTTGAGCGCACGCTGCCATTCGGATTCGCGAGCTTGAACCCAATCTGGCATGTGACGAGTCTCCGAGCTGCTAAAGTCGAGGTATTGCAGGATGAGTCGCTCAATATGATTCAAATCGTCATTCTCCTCTCGACGTACCTCTGCAAATCCGAGATCGCACCGTGCTCGCGAAGTTTCTCATCGAGGCAGCTTGTAATTTCGCTTTGAAACCGGTCATAGTCAAAGATAAGACTTGTTTCCCGGATGCGTAGAGGCATGAATCTGGCTTCCAAGGATTCGAACCGGTGGACTGCTGCAATTAACGAGGAAGCAGTTGCCTCTTTGAACAGTAACCCGTTTAATTCCGGGACGACCACTTCAAGAGCTCCACCCCGGGCGAACGCTATGACTGGTCGCCCGCAGGCATTGGCCTCGACCATGACCATGCCAAAATCCTCTTCGCCCGGGAACACCAAGGCGCGGGACTGGCTCAACAGCTTTACCCAGTCTTCTTCAGAAGTCTTCCCGAGGAAGCTGATATTTCTTCGGGCCATGCGCTTGAGCCGCCGGTATTCCGGGCCATCACCGGCGATCCTGAGCGGAAGCTGCAATTGGTTGAAGGCTTCAATAGCCAGGTCGCCAAGTAATAGTCTTGGGTGTTCGTGGTGATGGAGAAGCGTGAAATCTCGACAGGAGGATAGATGACAGTCGACGGCCGGCGATAGTACTTCCAGATCCGGCCCGCGACGTTCTGCGAGTTAGCTATATAGTGATCGACGCGTGCTGCCGCTGCAAAATCCCAATGGCGCAGGTAGTGCATACTGAGGGAGAAAGCCGTTTGCCCCAGCCAGTTCTCTATGCTATTCCTGTAAACGAAATAAGCGTTCCAGGCATAACGCAACGGACTATGACAATAACAAACGTGGCAAGTTTCCGGTTGCGTGAGCACGCCCTTGCAGACAGCCGCGTCGGAACTGATAACGAGTTGGTAGTCCGAAAGATCAAATCCTTCCACAGCTAAAGGGAATAGGGGGGCATACAGGGCGTAGTGGCGTTCAGACCATGGCAGGTGCTCAATCCAGGAAGTGGTGACCTTGTGGCCCTTCAACTGGTCAGAAATGTAGTCACGATTACCCAATAGCGTAAATACGTCGGCATGCGGAAAAACCCTGCACAATGCCTCCAGCACTCTTTCTCCGCCGCGCCGATTGATTAGCCAATGGTGGACAAGGGCTACTCGCACATTTTCGAAGGCCATTTCTAGACCATCCGAATCAAACCGGGACTCGACCGGCTTGACCCGTCTCCTTAGGCCGAGCCACTTTTAATGCCAGGGCCGCATACAGACTGAAGATGAGAGCATTGGCTGGAATATGGAAATTGAAGTCTACGAACCCGTGTAACAATAAAGCCAGCATCCCTGAAACCAAGCCCCAGCCAAGCACTTGCAGTTCCCAATCGCTCAAGGCCTTAATTCCTGCGTAGAGATAGACTCCCGTTCTGGTCAAAGCCCACACGAGTAAGATAAAACCAAGGAGGCCACACTCTACCAGGAACTGCAAGTAGTCATTGTGCGCAAAATTGATTCGAGCCGGCTGGGGAATGCCGGCTACAACCACAACGTCCTTAATGGGCCGGTAGTTCACGAGCGCGTCTCGGTAGGTTCCCAAACCGGTCCCCAGCCAGGGAAAATCGCGGACAATGCGCAAGCTGTCGACCCACAGTTCAAAACGCTCTGGGGCATCCCGAACCGAGTACGAAAAACGAGTGGAAATATCTCTGCCTAAACCCAAGATCACCAGGCCCAACAAAATGACAAAGATCGAATTGGCATGGACAATGCGCGGGAAACGGCCGCTCGCTTTTATCAGAAGATAGGCCAGGGAAACAAGCGCGATCATAAAGGAAACCAAGCCTCCACGTGACCTGGAAAGAACTAGCGCTGTAAGCATCAGGAGGATCGAAAGAAGCAGGACTGTTGACCCCACGAACTCACTTCCGGGCAAGACCTTCCATCTCCTTCCGGACTCTCGATGGAACTCATCGCGACCAGAAAACTGGAGAACAAACACACCAATGGCAACTGGAAGAATCATCTCCATCAGACCGGCAAAGTGATTATGGTTAATGTAGGTCCCGGTCACTTCTTCAAGGTAATAAGTCTTGTTCAGCCAAAAGATACGCTGAGTTCCGGCCCCATACTCGATCAGGCCATAGGCAGCCTCAAACGTGCCTAGACCGATGAGAGTGGTCAAGAGAGCCTTGATCTTCCATGGTTCCATTCCGGTGGCATAAATGGCTATGGAAAAGAGAAGACAACCGGCCAAAGCCAGGGCCGCGGTCCCCGTAGCTGAGGGGTGAATGGAAATCGTAACTCCTCTGGAAAGGACCGCCACGAATCCCGCACCCGGACCAGGGGAGGGAATGACTGCATTCCGCGTTGTTGCAGGGGAGAGGAAATCTCTCAATGGTTCGGAAATGGGAAGAAGCTGGAGAAGAACCAGACAGAAAAACAAGCCTGCGCAGAAAAGAAAAGGCAACGGCGTCCGCGGGATAGGCCTTTGCCGAAACCGCCAAAGGAGCCCGGCGAAAATGATTACAAGAATGCACCCACCTACAACCTTGCCTGACCAAGGTTCAACCGCACCGTAGGCTAAGGGAGAAAACACCGTCAAGAACAACGTGACGAAAAAAACGATCTGGCCCCAGAGATCTTGGCGCAAGAATCCAGGCTCCCGGGATGAAGTATGGTTAGAGTGTCTCCGTCGCCCAAGTCCCTTGATTGATTCCTTGAGAGAAAGCAGTCTGAGACCTGCGCAATGCTAGAACCAGCGGAGCCATTAAGGCCAGTATGACAAACAACAAATCGTTGCGATAATCATCAATCGGCG
>Ga0335069_10007189_pt1 | contig 16114 bp, 11 predicted proteins | sample Lox_Sample_11_FD_206714 | JGI IMG/M metagenome (GOLD analysis project Ga0335069, IMG submission 206714) | Soil microbial communities from Loxahatchee National Wildlife Refuge, Florida, United States - Lox_Sample_1.1 | ecosystem: Environmental > Terrestrial > Soil > Wetlands | place: USA... | reverse complement strand
AGCTTCTTCAAGACGCTCCAGCAGCAGACGAAGGGTGGCGGACGGCCGCCCGAGTTCCTGTCGAGCCATCCCGCCACGGAGTCGCGCATCGAGGCCACGTCCGCGCTGATCCGCGAGGCGAAGCTGCCCGAGGACCTGCGCGAGTCCGACGGCGGCAAGCTCGAGATCATCCAGCGCCGCATCCAGATCCTGACCGGTCACGCCTCGCACTGACGCGACATCCGGAGGAACCTCGTGGTCTCGAACCGCCCCGCGATCTCCACGCTCCGCGACCTGCGCCGCAGCGGCTACACGCCGCGCCCCGTGCGCGAGGAGATCCGCGAGAACCTGCTGAAGCGGCTGCGCGCCGGGAAGCCGATCTTCGAGGGCGTGCTCGGCTATGAGGACACCGTGCTGCCGGCGATCGAGAACGCGCTGCTCTGCGGCCACGATCTGATCTTCCTCGGCGAGCGGGGTCAGGCGAAGTCGCGCATGATGCGCCAGCTCGTGTCGTTGCTCGACGAATGGTTGCCGGTCGTGCCGGGCTGCCAGCTGCTCGAGGATCCCTTCGCGCCGCTCGGCGCCGACGCGCGCGAGCGGCTCGGGCGCGAGGGCGACGCGTGCGAGGTCGGCTGGGCGCACCGCGACGAGCGTTACGTCGAGAAGCTCGCCACGCCCGACGTCTCGATCTCCGATCTGATCGGCGACGTCGACCCGGTGAAGGTGGCCGAGGGCCGCTCGCTGGCGGACCCGAGCACGATCCACTTCGGCCTGATCCCGCGCACGCACCGCGGGATCTTCTGCATCAACGAGCTGCCGGATCTGACGGAGAAGGTGCAGGTCGGGCTCTTCAACATCATGGAGGAGCGCGACGTTCAGGTGAAGGGCTACCGCCTGCGCCTGCCCGTCGACGTGCTGGTGGTGGCGTCCGCGAACCCCGAGGACTACACCAGCCGCGGACGCATCATCACGCCGCTGAAGGACCGCTACGCGGCGCAGGTGCGCACGCACTACCCGCCGACGCGCGAGCTCGAGCTCGCGATCGTGCGCCAGGAGGCCTCGCTGCCGGAGGCGCCGGGCATCCGCCTGCACGTGCCGCCCTTCATGGAGGACCTCGTCGCCGAGCTGACCTTCCAGGCGCGCAGCTCGCCCGACGTGAACCAGGCGTCCGGCGTGTCGGTGCGCATGTCGATCGCCAACTACGAGACGCTTGCGGCCAACGCGCTCCGACGCGCACTGCGCGCGGGCGAGAGCGAGGCGGTGCCGCGCATCTCGGATCTCGACGCGCTCCAGGCCAGCACGTCGGGCAAGCTCGAGCTCGAGTACGCGGGCGGCGAGCGCAGCGAGGGCGAGGTCGTGCGCGATCTCGTGCGGCGCGCCACGAAGGTCGCCTTCGACGCGCGCTGCGACGGCATGGACCTCACGGAGGTCGTCGCGGCCTTCGAGCAGGGCTGGCGCGTGGAGGTGTCGTCGGCGATGCCGGCGGCGCTCGTGCTCTCGGGCCTCGACTCGCTGCCGCAGCTGCGCGACGCGGCCGAGCGCCTGGCCGGTTCGCCGTCGCCGCCGCGGCTCGCGGCGTCGGTCGAGTTCCTGCTCGAGGGCCTCCACCTCTCGAACCGGCTCAACAAGACGCAGGGCGCCGGCGCGGCGCGCTACGGGCGCGCGTGAAGACGGCGATCTACAGCCGCTGGGACGGGACGCAGCAGGCCTTCTCGCTCGACGCGGACCGCGCGCTCGAGAAGGTCTCGGAGCTGATGCTCGAGGGGCTCTCGGCGGCCGAGGCGCTCGAGTGGATGCGCCGCGCGGGTTTCGAGCTCGCGGGCCTCGACATGCGCGTGATGGGCGTCGAGGAGCTGCTCTCCGAGCTGCAGGACGAGATCCGCGCGCTCGAGCGTGAGCTGCGCATGGACCGCGCGACCGACTCGCTGCGCGAGCGCCTCGACGCGCTGCTCGAGCGCGAGCAGCAGGCGCTGCGCGAGCGACACGGCTTCGAGTCGGCGCGCATGAACGACTTCCAGTCGCGCCGGCATGCGGGCGATGCGCGTCTCTCGGATCGGATCGAGCGCTTCCGCGACTGGGAGTTCGAGGACGAGGAGGCGGGCCGCGAGTTCGCGGAGCTGCTGGAGGAGCAGGAGCGGCTGCGCGCGCTCGAGGAGTTCCTCGCGCAGCGAGGCGCGCGCTTCCGCGGCCCGCGCAGCGCCGGCTACGAGGAGGCGCAGCAGGTGCGCGAGCGCATCGAGGCGCTCGAGCGCCTGGCGCGCGCGCTGCGCGAGGGGAACCTCGAAGAAATCTCGCCCGAGGAGCTGCGCGAGCTGCTCGGCAACGACGCGGCGCGCTCGCTGGTGATCCTGCGCGACCTCGAGGGCGACCTACGGCGCGCGGGCTATCTGCGCGGCGGCGACCCGCAGCTGACGCCGCGCGCGATCCGCCGGATCGGCGCGCACGCGCTGGCGCAGGTCTACGCGGCGCTGCAGCAGGACCGGCCGGGCGCGCACGAGGTCGACGCGCGCGGCGCGTCGCTGCCGCGCCCCGACGAGACGCGTCCCTTCGAGTTCGGCGACCCGCTCGACATCGACCCGGTGCGGACGTTGCTGGCCGCGGTGAAGCGGGAGGCGCTGGCCACGCCGGGGCAGCCGCTCGCGCCTCCGATCCGCATGCGGGTCGAGGACTTCGCGGTGCGCGAGCGCGATCACGCGAGCGTCACGACCACCGTGCTGCTGCTCGACATGAGCTGGTCGATGTCGTGGGCCGGTCGCTTCCCGGCCGCCAAGCGCGTCGCGCTCGCGCTCGATCACCTCGTCCGCACGAAGTACCCGCGCGACCACTTCTTCGTCGTCGGCTTCTCGACGCGCGCGCGCGAGCTCCCGCCGCAGCAGCTTCCCGAGGTCAGCTGGGACATGGGCGATCCCTTCACCAACCTGCAGGAGGGGCTCATGATCGCGGAGCGGCTGATCGCGAAGCATCCATCCGCGAGCCCGCAGATCCTGGTCGTGACCGACGGCCAGCCGACCGCGTACTTCCGCAACCAGGAGCTGCGCGTCGAGTGGCCGATGGGATTCGGCGGCGTGTCGCCCCACGCGGTCGCCGAGACCTTGAAGCAGGTCCGGCGCGTGACGCGCCAGGGCGTCACGATCAACACGTTCATGCTCGACGACTCGCCCGAGCTCGTCGGGTTCGTCGAGCGCATGACCGAGGTGAATCGCGGGCGAGCCTTCTTCACCAGCCCCGACAAGCTCGGCTCGTTCCTGCTCGTCGACTATCTGCGGGGCCGCCGGAAGCGCGCCTCCTGATGCGCCCGTTCCGCGCCGCGCGCCGGCTCGTCGCGCGCAGCGCGCGCAGATTCCGCGCGGCGCTCGCGCGCCACGCGCTGCCGTACCAGCCGTTCTTCGTGCGCATGCGAATCGACGCCGGCCTCACGGAGCTCCCGGCTCCGACGCGCAGCCGCGCGACGCCGACGTCGCTGCTCGAGGCGCTGCTCGCGCTCGATGCCGCCGGACGCGATCCGCGCGTCGCCGGGTTGCTGCTCGAGCTCGGCGGACGGCCGGGCGGCTGGAGCCACGCGCAGTCGCTGCGGCGCGCGCTTGCCGGGCTGCGCGCGCGCGGCAAACGCGTCGCGGTGTACGCGGATTCGCTCGACGCCACCGGGCTGCTGCTCGCCTCCGCGGCCGACCGCATCTGGCTGCCGGAGACCGGGTCGCTCCACCTCGTCGGCCTGCGCGCGGAGAACCTCTACGTGCACGAGCTGCTGTCGCGTTTCGGCGTGCGCGCCGACGTCGTGCGCATCGGCAGCCACAAGACCGCCGCCGAGATCCTGACGCGCGACGGCATGTCGCCGGAGCAGCGCGAGCAGCAGGAGGCGCTGCTCGACGACCTCTACGCCTCGCTGGTCGACGGCGTCGCGGAGGGGCGCGGCCTCGCACCGGGCGACGTGCGCGAGCGGGTCGACCGCGGCCCCTATCCCGCGCGCGCCGCGCAGGAGGCGGGGCTCGTCGACGGCTGCCTGTATCCGGACGAGATCGACGACGCGCTCGCCGCGCTGCTGCCGCCCTCGCCCCGCGCGCCGCGCACGGTCGCGCGCGTCGACGCGCGCCTCTACACCGCACTGCGGCAGCACGCGAGCTTCACGCTCGGCGGCGCGGCCGAGCCGGGCCTGGCGTACGTCGTGGCGGAGGGGATGATCTCGCGCGGCGGCGGGCTGCGAGGCATCGCCGCGGAGGCGCTCGGGGACCTGCTCGACGGGCTGCGCGAGCAGCCCGAGGTGCGAGGCGTGGCGCTGCGCATCGAGAGCCCCGGCGGCGACGCGCTCGCCTCGGATCTCCTGTGGCGCTCTGTCGAGCGCCTCACGCGCGAGAAGCCGGTGGTGGCGTCGCTCGGCGACGTCGCGGCGTCGGGCGGCTACTACCTCGCCTGCGCGGCCGACGCGGTCTTCGCGGAGGCGGGCTCGCTCACGGGCTCGATCGGCGTGGTTGGCGGCAAGCTCGACCTCTCCGCGCTCTACCGGCAGCTCGGCGTCGCGCGCGACGGCGTCGAGCGCGGCGCGCGCGCGGGCATGCTGTCCGAGGCGCGGCCGCTGCGAGCGGACGAGCGCGGCGCGATCCGCGAGGGAATGGCCGCGCTCTACGAGGCGTTCGTCGCGCGCGTCGCATCGGGGCGTCACCTCGCCGAGGAGGCGGTTCTCCGCGCGGCCGAGGGCCGCGTCTGGAGCGGCGCCGCGGCGTCGCGGCTCGGGCTCGTCGACGCGCTCGGCGGTCCGCTCGAGGCGCTGCGCGACCTCGCGCGCCGCGCGGGCTTCTCGGCCGGCGAGCCCTCCTCGCTGCGCGTGCTGCCCCGCATCGGCTCGCTCGCGCGGGCGCGTGCGCTGCTCGGCTGGCTCGGCGCATGAGCCGGCGCATGAAGCAGGACATCCCCGGCATCGACCGGCGCGTCGCGATCGAGGAGGCCGCGTCGCGCGGCTGGCCCGCCGTCTTCGGCGCCGACGTCGCCGACCCGTGGCCGCTCTGCGTCGAGCTCGGCTTCGGCCGCGGCGAGTTCCTGCTCGGGCTCGCGGCCGCGAGCCCGCAGGTCGCACACGTCGGTGTCGAGCGCTCGTTCAAGCGCACGCTGAAGCTGGCGCGGCGGCTGGCCCGCACGCCGCTCGCCAACGTGCGCCTCGTGCAGGGCCTCGCGCAGCGGGTCGTGGTCGAGTCGCTGCCGGACGCGAGCGTCGGCTGCCTCTGGATCAACTTCCCGGACCCCTGGCCGAAGAAGCGACACGCGAAGCGGCGCCTGGTCCAGCCGGAGCTCGTCGGCTGGCTGGCGCGGCGGCTCGTCCCGGGCGGCGCGCTTCGGGTCGCAACCGACGATCCCGTCTACGCCGACTGGATCGACGCCGCACTGCGCGCCTCGCCGGAGCTGCGGAACCTGCACGCGCCGGAGCCCTTCGCGCGCGAAGAGGGCGACCGCGCGCCGACCGCCTACGAGCTCGAGTGGCGCGCGCTCGGGCGCGCGCTGCACTTCTTCCACTACGTGCGAAAGGACTGAGGTCGCGCCGCCCGCTAGGTTCAGCCGCGATGGCGGCGCCGCTGCACCTCAAGGACTACTCGGTCGAGTCGCTGCGCGAGCGGCTCGCGCGCGAGGGCATGCGGCCGTTTCGCGCCGAGCAGATCGCGGGCTGGCTCTACCAGCGCGGCGTCGAGGATCCCGGCGCGATGACCGACATCGCGCGCGAGGACCGCGCGCGGCTCGCCGCCGGCTGGCGGACGCGCGCCCTCGACGTGTCGAACCACGAGCGGTCCGCCGACGGCACGCAGAAGGCGGTGCTCCGCTGCGCCGACGGCGCGCAGGTCGAGGCGGTGCTGATCCCGGAGGAGGATCGCACGACGCTCTGTGTCTCGACGCAGGTCGGCTGCCCGCTCGCCTGCTCGTTCTGCGCGACCGGCGCGATGGGGTTCACGCGCAATCTTCGCGCCGCCGAGATCGTCGATCAGGTCTGCCGCATGCGCGAGCTGCTGCCGGAAGGCCGCGAGATCAGCAACGTGGTCTTCATGGGGATGGGCGAGCCGCTGCTGAATCTCGACGCGGTGGTCGAGGCCGCGAAGCTGCTCGTGCATCCGAAGGCCTTCGGGCTGTCACCGCGGCGCGTCACCGTGTCGACGGTCGGCATCGTGCCGCGCATCGCGTCGCTGCTCGAGCAGGTGCCGGTGAATCTCGCCGTCTCGCTGCACGCGACCACCGACGCCCTACGCGACGTGCTGGTGCCGCAGAACCGACACTTCCCGCTGTCGGTTCTGCTCGGCGCGCTGCGCGCGCTGCCGCAGCTCTCGGCGCGTCGGCCGGTCTTCTTCGAGTACACCTTGATCGATGGCGTCAACGATTCGTTGGACGACGCCCGGCGGCTGCCGGGACTGCTGACCGGAATCCCCGCGAAGCTGAACCTCATCCCGATGAACCCGCACCCCGACTCGCCCTACCGCCCGCCGCCCGATGCGCGCATCGACGCCTTCCTGCGCGAGCTCGCCGCGCGCGGGATGACCGTGACGCTCCGTCGCAGTCGAGGACCGGACATCCAGGCCGCGTGCGGGCAGCTGGCACTGCGGACGAGCTGACGCTTCAAGCGACCCGCCGCGCGGGCCGAAAAGCACGCCGAGGGCGGGTCCGTGCTCTACGCGGTGGGAGACATTCACGGCGAGCGTGAGCTGCTCGACGACCTGCTCACGGCGCTGCCGATCCGGGGCGGCGATCGGTTCGTCTTCATGGGCGACTACGTCGATCGCGGGCCCGACTCGCGCGGCGTGGTCGACCGCCTGATCGAGCACGCGAGCCGCTACGAGAGCATCTTCCTGTGCGGCAACCACGAGTCGATGTTCCTCGACTTCCTCGGCTGGCGCGGGCCCCAATACTTCGGCGGCGACGCCTTCCTCGCCAACGGCGGCGACCGCACGCTCGCGAGCTACGGCTACTTCGACGCAGCCGAGCCCGACCCGCTGGCCTTCGAGCTGCCCGCCGCGCACCTCGAGTTCTTCCGCCGCTTGCGCCTGCACCACCGCGAGGGCGACTACCTGTTCGTGCACGCGGGGCTCGGCCGCGAGCTCCTGCGCGAGAAGGACCTCGACTACGCGCTGCGCCGCGCGCGCTGCGAGGACCTGTTGTGGGACCGCGCGACGCTCGGCGAGCCGCACGAGCTCGGCGTCACCCTGGTGTACGGGCACACGCCGAGCGCCGACTTCGAGGTGCGCTGGAATCTGCCCTTCAGCATCGGCATCGACACCGGCGCGGTGTACGGCGGCCGGCTGACGGCGATCCGATTGCCCGACGAGGCGCTGTTCCAGATCTGACGCGCGTGCTCAGGAACGCCCGCGCCCTGGCGCGAGGGCCTGCGCCTCGCTCGAGTCGGGATCGCCCTGCGACGCCTCGGGCGGGTGCGAGATCGGCTCGATCAGCGGGATCACCATCGACGTTCCGGTCTGCAGCGCGCCGAAGTCGAGGTCGGGGTTGTACTGGCGCAGCAGCCAGACCGGCACGCGGTACTTGCGCGCCGCCAGCTCCCACAGCGTGTCGCCCTTGGTGAGGACGTGCTGCGCGGTGCCCGTCACCGCGAAGTGTTCGAAGAACTCGGACTGTAGCGTGCGGTGGTACTCGAGGCGGCGCCGCTCGAACTCGTCCTTCGACACACGGCTGAAGTCGAGCTTCACGGTGCGGCCGATCACGAGCGGCTGCTTGCCGCGCATGTGGTTGCGCGCGCGCAGCGTGCTCGCGCCGACCTCGAGCCACTCGGCGTAGTGTCCGAGCGTCTCCGCTGCCTGCACGGTGACGCGGCCGTCCTCGTGGACCTCGTAGTCCGAGGGATCCGAGCGCTGCGGGAGTGCCGCCGCGGAGGGCTCGCTCGCGAGCGCGGCCGTCACTTCGGGCACCGACTCGTCTTCTTCCGCCTCGACCTCGGCGCCTTCCTGCAGCTCGAGCGCGTTGGCCTCGTCGGCCGCGTCGAGTCCGCCATCGGGCGCGGCGAGCAGCGGCGGGGGCTCGAGCGATTCGGCCGTCGCGACCGCGATCGGATTCGCCGGCGGCTCGGGCGTCGCGACCGGGGCCGGATTCGCCGGCGGCTCGGCCGCGGCGAGCTGCACGACCTCCTTCTCGGTCAGCGCCTCGGCCGGCGCGGACACGGGAGTCGGCGCCGGCGCAGGCGCGGCGGCCGCGACCTCCACGGGCGCGGCTGCGGGCTCGGGTCGGCTCGGCGCCTCCGCGACCGGCGTCGGCTTCGGCGCCTCGTTCGCCGCCTTGCGCGATCGCGCGGGCGGCGGCGTCGGTTCCGCGGCGGACGCCACGACCTGCTCGCCGCCCGGAATGCGGAGCGTCCGACCGGCCTGGATCGCGTGGCGATCGTCGAGATCGTTCGCGCGCGCGATCTCGCGCTCGCTCGTGCCGAAGCGGCGCGCGATCGACCACAGCGTGTCACCCGCGCGCACGGCGTAGAGCCCGCCGGCGGGCGGCGCCTCGGGCTCGGCGCCGAGCGAGGCGAGGCTCGGCGCGGGCGTCGCCGGAGCCGAGGGCTCGTGCCAGGCGACCACCGTCGTCGCGGCCTCGGGCAGCACCAGCACCTGGCCCGGCGAGATCCGGTGTCGACTCCCCAGATTGTTGCGCGCGATCAACGCGGACTCGCTCACGCCCTGCTTCGCGGCGATCCGCGTGAGCGTGTCACCGCGCTGGACGCGGTAGTAGCGATCGCGATGCTGGACCGAGAGCCGCTCGGAATCGGGCACCATCGCGAGCAGCTGCGTGGCCGGCTGGTGGAGCGAGCCGGTGGGGACGTTCAGCGCATAGCCGCGCGGCACGAACTTCGAGCCCTGCCAGACCGCGGGGCGCAGCGCCGGGTTGTGCTGCCGCAGCAGGTCGAGGTCGAGGCCGAGCGCGCGCGAGAGGCTGCGCGCCCGGTAGTAGAACGGAAGCTCGACGTGCTCGTAGGCGACCGGCGGGTCGAGGCGCAGCGCGCCGAAGTAGCGCGCGGCATTGCGATCGACGTGCAGCGCGGCGAGGAACGACGCGTAGAAGTTTCGCGAGGCGAAGCCGAAGGTGCGGCTGCGGTAGTCGCGCACGATGCGGCCGATGTCCTGCGTGCCGAGCTGGTGCGACGCCGCCTGCATGCCGCCCGCGCCGTGGTTGTACGACGTGATCGCGAGTGGCCAGGTGCCGGTGAGCTCGTAGTTCTTGTGCAGCAGGCGCGCGGCCGCGACGGTTGCGCGGTACGGATCCAGCCGTTCGTCGAGCACATCGTCGACGTGCAGGTAGAGCCGGCCCGTCGAGCGCGTGAACTGCCAGAGGCCGGCCGCGCCGACGCGCGAGTACGCATCCGGGTTGAAGGACGACTCGACGTGAGGCAGCGCGGCGAGCTCGACCGGCACGCCGTTGTCGGCGAGCACCTGCTCGATGTACTTGCGCCACGCGCCGGATCGGACGAGTCCCTCGCGGTAGCGGTTGGCCTGACCGAGCTGGAAGCGGACGTTCTCGATCGCGTCGCGCAAGGTGTCGTTGCCGACCCCTTCCGGCCAGCGCGCCAGCACCTCGGATTCGAAGCTCGACAGCCCGCTCCGCTGGCCCGACGCCAGGGTGCGCAGCGCCGCGCGGATGCGCGTCCGCTCCTGCTCGACGCGCCCCTCTCGCTCGCGCCCCGACAGGCTCTTCGGGACGTCGATCACCTCGTAGACGACGTCGAGGTTCTCGGCGTCGTGCAGCAGACCTTGCGAGGTGTCGACCTCGGTGTAGACGCGTGTCCAGAAGCGCACCGCCGGCTCGAGCGACGGCGGCTTCGGCAGCAGCTCCTCGCCCGCGACGGGTCGGGCGGCGGCTGCGAGCACGAGGACGGCGGCGACTGCGGCGACGCGCATGGATCCAGTCGGAATCGGCAACCTTCCTCCGAAACCTGTGTCGGCTTGGTCTGCGGTGCCTGCTGTGTGTGTCCCGGGACGGGCCTGGCGTGTCGACCCCGTGGGGCCTTCCATTCTTCTTCTTAGCGCCTTCTTCTTAGCGTCCACGCCTCATCGTTTGCGGTTCTTCTTGCGCGCCTTGCGGGCCTGCTTGCGCTTGTCGCGCTTGCCCGAGCGCTGGCGCGCGAGATCGCGGCGCGAGATCGCCGCGCCCATCCCACCGCCGAGTGCGCCCGGCCCGCCGGCGAGCAGCGCCGGGTTCATCCCGCCGGCACCCGCCAGGTTGCCGAGCCCCGTCATGCGCGAGAGCAGGCCGCCGCGCGACCCGAGCGCCGCCATCATCTCGCGCATCTGGTCGAAGCGGGCGATCAGGTCGCGCACATCGCGGCTGCGACGCCCGCTGCCGCGCGCGATCCGCGCGGCGCGGCTCTTGTCGATGATCTCGGGACGCCGCCGTTCTTCGGGCGTCATCGAGCGGATCAGCGCCTCGGTGCGCAGCAGCTCGCGGTCGTCGACCTGCTCCGCGAGCCCACCGAGCATCGGCAGCTTCGCGATCACGTCGCGCAGCGGTCCGAGCTTCTTCATCGCGCGGAGCTGCTTCAGCAGGTCGTCGAGGCCGAAGCGCCCGCGCAGCAGCCGCTCGGCATCTTCCTCGGCCTCCTTGGCGTCGACGACGCCCTCGAGGTCCTGCACGAGGCCGACGATGTCGCCCATGCCGAGGATGCGGCTGGCCAGACCCTCGGGCCGGAAGTCCTCGAGCCGCTCGAGCGACTCGCCGGTGCCGAGGAACTTGATCGGGACGCCGGTGACCGCCTTCACCGCGAGCGCTGCGCCGCCGCGCGCGTCGCCGTCGAGCTTCGTCATCACGAGGCCGTCGAGCGCGATCCGCTCGCTGAACGACTTCGCGACGTGCACCGCGTCGCGGCCCATCAGCGCGTCGCAGACGAGCAGCGTGTTCGCGGGCCGCACCGCGCCGGCGATCTGCTGGAGCTCGGTCATCAGCTCGTCATCGATCGCGAGACGTCCCGCGGTGTCGTAGACGATCGCGTCGAAGCCCTCGGCGCGCGCGCGCGCGGCGGCCGCCGCGCAGATCGCGACGGGCGACTCGCCCGGCCGGCCGCGCGACACCGCGACGCCGAGGCGCGCGCCGAGCTGCTCGAGCTGCTCGATGGCGGCGGGGCGCTGGACGTCGGCGGCGACGAGCAGCGGGCGCCGGCCCTGGCCCTGGAGCTTGCGCGCGAGCTTGCCGGCGACGGTCGTCTTCCCGACGCCCTGGAGTCCGACGAGCATCACGCTGGTCCGGCCGTCGGCCTGCGCGAGGCTCGTGTCGACGGGGCCCATCAGCGCGACGAGCTCGTCGTGGCAGGCCTTCACGAAGTGCTGTCCCGGCGACGCGCGCACGACGCGGCCGGCGGCGTCGCGCACACGCGTCTCGACCTTCTCGCCGAGCACGTCCTGCTTCACGCGCTCGAGGAAGTCGCGCACGACGCCGAGGTCGACGTCGGCCTCGAGCAGCGACATGCGCACGTCGCGCAGCGCCTCGGCGACGTTCTCTTCGCTGAGCGCGCGCACGCCCGACAAGCGCTCGCGCGCGGCTTCGAAGCCTTTCGTCAGCGTCTCGAGCACGACGAAGCGCAGAGTAGCGCGACGAGGCTATGCTGGGCCGTCGCGAAACGGGGAGGGCGCATGCCGATCGAGGTCGAGGCGCAGATCGCGGGCAACGTCTGGAAGATCGAGACGCAGGTCGGCGCGCAGGTTCGCGAGGAAGACGTGCTGCTGATCCTCGAGTCGATGAAGATGGAGATCCCGGTCGAGTCTCCCTGCGCGGGACGCGTCGCCGAGATCCGGGTGCGCGAGGGCGAGAGCATCGAGGAGGGCGCGGTCCTCGCGGTGATCGAGTAGGGGGAAATGCCGCGGCCGATCGTCGCGCGACTGCTCGTTCCGACCGAGCGCAGCGAGGTGCTCGCGTACCTCGAGCGCGACGCCCGCGAGAACCTGCTGCTCGTCGACCTCGTCGATCGCTTCGGCGCCGCGCCCGCGCAAGGCGAGCTCGCGCCGCAGCTCGCGGTCGCGCGTCGGAACGGCGAGATCATCGGCGTCGCGGCGCTGCGCCCGAGCGCGGTGCTCGACGCGCGCGTGCAGCAAGACGCGCTGCCCGAGCTCGCGCCGCTCTTCGACCCGATGGGGATCGGGCTGATCAAGAGCACCCAGCCCGCCGTCGATCGGCTCTGGTCGCTGCTCTCGCGCCGGCGCAGCCGCAGCGCGGTGGTGGACCGGCTCGAGACCTCCTACTCGCTCTGCGAGGACGCCGCGCGCTTCGCGCAGGCTCCGCGCGGCGCGGTCGTCCGCGACGCCTCGCCCGACGACCTCGAGGACCTCGTCTTCGCCGCGCGCGAGAGCCTGCGCGAGGAGGGGCGACCCGATCCCTTCTACGGCGACGCGCGCGGGTTCCGCCGCTGGGTGCAGGGTCGGCTCCCGCGCGCGCGCCTGGTCGAGTCGGGCGGGCGCGTGGTCTTCGTCGGCTACGCCGATGTGCGACGGCCGCAGGGCTGGCTGCTCCAGGGCGTCTACACCTGGCCGCGCGCGCGTCGGCGCGGCTTCGCCGCGGCCGGCACGTCCGCGCTCTGCCGCGAGGCCTTCGCCCACCGCGCCGACCACGTGCAGCTCTCGGTCGTCGACGGCAACGACGGCGCACGCGCCCTCTACGAGGGCCTCGGCTTCAAGCCGTTCGCGCGCCTGCGGACGATCCTCTTCGACTAGCCGCGCGGCTTGATCCGCGCCTCCGCGCTCCGTTAGTGTGCGCGCTGGAGGAACCCCCCATGGGACTGCTCGAAGGCAAGGTGGCGATCGTGACCGGCGCGGGCGGCGGGCTCGGACGCGAGCACGCGCTCGCGCTCGCGCGCGAGGGCGCGTCGGTGCTGGTGAACGACCTCGGCGGCGCGCGCGATGGCACCGGCGCCGGCCACTCGATGGCCGACAAGGTCGTGGCGGAGATCAAGGCCGCGGGCGGCGAGGCCGCCGCGAACTACGACGACGTCTCCACCGTCGAGGGCGGCGAGCGCATCCTGAAGGGCGCGCTCCAGCACTTCGAGCGCGTGGACGTGCTGGTCAACAATGCCGGCATCCTGCGCGACAAATCCTTCGCCAACACCACCGAGGATCTGTGGGACATCGTGGTGAAGGTGCACCTGAAGGGCACCTACTGCGTCAGCTCCGCCGTCTACAAGCACATGAAGGACGCGGGGCAGGGCGGCGTGATCATCAACACCTCGTCGACCTCGGGCCTCAACGGGAACTTCGGCCAGTGCAACTACGGCGCGGCCAAGGCCGGCATCTTCGGCTTCTCGCGCTGCCTCTCGATCGAGGGCCAGAAGTACGGCGTCCGCGTCTTCATCCTCGCGCCGGTGGCGCTCACGCGGCTCACCGAGGATCTCCCCGGCATGGGCGCCGACGAGAGCATGAAGGCGCGCATGGATCCGAGGCTGGTGTCGCCGCTGGTCGTGTACCTCTCGAGCGAGCTCTCGAAGGGCCAGACCGGCACGACCTTCTTCGTCGGCGGCGGGCGCATCGCGGAGATGAGGATGGTCACGACGACGGGCGTCACGAAGAAGGAGAACGGCGGCCTGTGGACGGCGCAGGAGATCGCCGCGCAGATGAAGCCCGGCGGCATCCTGCTGCCTTCGTGACGATCGCCACATCCTGACGCCGGAGCGTCTCGCGCGTTGCCCGGTCCGGGGGCGCGTGTAAAGCTCTGCCACATGGCGGAGACGCCCGCGCATCCGCGCGACGCTCAGCGCGCCAGGTTCGCGCCGCCGCCGCCCGACGCCGCTGCGGCCGGCGCGCGCGCCGCCGTCGCCGCGGATCCGCTCTCGGCGATGACCGAGCGCTTCAACGTCTTCTTCCGCTTCTTCGCGCGGCGCTTCTTCGCACACTTCGATCTCGACGACGAGACGGTCGCGCGCCTGCGCGAGCTCGAGTCGCAGGGCAGCGTCGTGTACGTGATGCGCTACGCGAGCCGACTCGACTACTTCCTCTTCAACGTGCTCTTCCTGCGCGAGGGCCTGCGGCTCGCGAGCTTCGCCAACGGCATCCGCTTCTGGTACTACCGCCCGTTCTTCGAGGCGCTCCGCATCCTGTGGCGGCGTCCGCGCGGCGTGCCGCAGGACATCGAGCTGGTGCGGACGCGCGAGTACGCGCGCGAGCTGACGCTCCAGGGCGCCTCGTTCTTCCTGTTCCTGCGGACGGCCAGCCTGCGCGCGCAGCTCCGCGGCCGGAAGAGCGCCGTCGCGCACGCGAAGCTCGAGCGCGACCTGCTGGCCGAGGTGGTGCGCGCGGCCGAGCGGGCGCCGCGGCCGGTCCACCTGGTTCCGCTCGCGCTCTTCTGGCGCAAGGGCCCGCGCTCGCCCCGCCGCTTCCTGAATCTCTCCTACGGCGCGCCGACGCGGCCCTCGGACGTGGCGAAGGTGGCCTCGTTCCTCACCACCTATCGCGGCCTGCACGTGAAGGTGCTCGACCCGATCGACGTCCGGGCGGAGGCGGAGTCGCGCGAGACGCCCGTGCCGTCACTGCTGGCGCCCTGGCTGCGCCGCCGCGTGCTCTCCGCGCTCTACCGCGAGGAGCGCGTGGTCGAGGGGCCGGTGCTCCAGCCGCTCCACCGCGTGCAGCAGATCGTGTTGCGGCAGGCCTCGGTGCGGAACACGATCCGCGAGATCGCGGCCGCGCGCAGCGCGCCGCCCGAGCAGGTCCGCGCCGAGGCCGAGGCGATGTTCGGCGAGATCGCCGCCAACATGAACTCGACCTTCCTGGCGCTGCTCGACTGGGCCGTCGGCGTGGTGACGCGCCGGCTCTTCGTCCAGATCGAGCAGAGCGGCATCGAGAAGGTCGCCGAGTACGCGCGCCGACACCCGGTGGTGCTGGTCCCGAGCCACCGCTCCTACTTCGACTTCATCATCCTCTCGATGATGTTCTACGGCCAGCACCTGATCCCGCCCCACATCGCCGCGCGCGAGAACATGGGCTTCGGTCCCTTCGGCTTCCTGTGGCGGCGGGCGGGCGCCTTCTTCCTGCGGACCTCCTTCGACGACCCGCTCTACAAGGCCGTCTTCCGCGCCTACCTCGCTCACCTGATCCGCGAGGGCTTCACGCAGGAGTTCTTCATCGAGGGCGGCCGCTCGCGCACGGGCCGCACGCTCGCCCCGCGCCTCGGCATGCTGGCCTGGAACCTCGAGGCCTTCCTCCAGAGCGGCCGCCGCGATCTCTTCTTCGTACCGATCGCGATCTCCTACGAGCGGCTGGTCGAGGAGGGCGCGATGGTCGGCGAGCTCGAGGGCGCCGAGAAGACGCAGGAGAGCATGCTCGGGCTGATGCGCGCGCGGAAGTTCCTGTCGCGCCGCTTCGGCAGCGTGTTCGTGAACTTCGGCGAGCCGATCTCGCTCGGCGAGGCGCTCGGTCCCCGCGCCGAGGCCTGGCGCGAGCAGGACCCGGCCGAGACCGATCACGATCGCCGCGCCTTCGTCGAGCAGGTCGGCACGCGCATCGTCGAGCGCATCAACTGGGCCATGGCCGCGACCGCCACGTCGGTGGCCTGCTGCGCGCTGCTCGGCGAGCGACACCGCGGCCTGTTCCGCCCCGAGCTGGTGCGGCGGATGCAGCAGATCGTCGACCTGCTGCGGCTGATGGACGTGCGCCTCACGCCGGAGCTCTCGCGCGACGTCGGCGACTTCTCCGTGTCGATCGCCTCGCTGCTGCGCATGGACCTGATCGCCTCCAGCGACGACCCGCGCGGTGAGATCCTCTACTTCGAGCCGGCCAAGAGGCGCGCGCTCGACCTCTACCGCAATTCCGTGCTGCACTTCCTGGCCGCGCCGAGCTTCCTGGCGCGCTCGCTGCTGCGCGGGGCCACGACCGAGGCGCTGCAGGCGGATCTCTCCCTCTGGCTCGGTCTCTTCGGGCGCGAGCTGTTCGTCAACCGCGGCGAGGTGCTCGCCGCGCACGTGCCGGGCTTCATCGATCACTTCGCGCGCTCCGGCTGGATCGCGCGCGAGGGCGAGAGCTGGCGCGCGACCCACGCCGGGATCCCCGAGCTGCGCTTCCTGGCCGAGCTGACGCGCCCGCTGCTCGAGTCGTACTTCGTGGCCCTCTCGGCGGCCCTCGCGGTCGACGGGCCGGTCGGGAGCAAGGAGCTCGTGCGCTCCGCGCGCGAGCACTTCGAGCGCGCCGCGCTCCTCGGCGAGGTCGGC
>Ga0335069_10007188_pt1 | contig 16114 bp, 16 predicted proteins | sample Lox_Sample_11_FD_206714 | JGI IMG/M metagenome (GOLD analysis project Ga0335069, IMG submission 206714) | Soil microbial communities from Loxahatchee National Wildlife Refuge, Florida, United States - Lox_Sample_1.1 | ecosystem: Environmental > Terrestrial > Soil > Wetlands | place: USA... | reverse complement strand
GACCGGGGGTCTCGGCTTCGTCGGTCGCCCGCTGTGCGCCGCGCTCGCGGCCGCCGGCGCGCGCGTGCGCCTCGTCGTACGACGCGGCGCGACGGTCGATGTGCACGCGGCGCTCGAGTCGGTCGTAGAGACGCCGGACCTGTTCGCCGAAACCACCGATTGGTGGGGCACCGCGCTCGACGGCGTCGACACCGTCGTGCACGCCGCCTGGTACGCCGAGCCCGGCCGTTATCTCACCTCGCCGCGCAATCTCGAGTGCCTGGTCGGGACGCTGCGGCTGGCCGACGGCGCGGTCGCGGCCGGCGTGCGGCGCGTGGTCGGCGTCGGAACCTGCTTCGAGTACGACCTCAGCGCCGGGCGGCTCGCCGTCACGACGCCGCTGGCGCCGTCGACGCCCTACGCCGGCGCCAAGGCCGCCGCGTACCTCGCGCTCTCGACGTGGCTGAAGCGCGCGCACGTCGGCTTCGCCTGGGCGCGGCTCTTCTATCTCTACGGGGAGCGGGAGGACCCGCGGCGCCTCGTGCCGTACCTGCGCGCCAGGCTCGCCGCCGGCGAGGCCGCGGAGCTGACGCTGGGCGAGCAGGTCCGCGACTTCCTCGACGTGGCCGAGGCCGGCCGGCAGATCGCCGCGCTCGCGCTCGGCACGCGCGAGGGCCCGGTCAACGTGTGCTCGGGGGTTCCGACGACGGTGCGCGCGCTCGCCGAGCGCATCGCCGACGAGTACGGGCGCCGCGACCTGCTGCGTTTCGGCGCCCGGCCCGAGAACCTCGTCGATCCGCCGTGCGTGGTCGGCGTGCCCTGAGGCACGCCTCAGCGCGCGGGCTTGCGGAACTTGAGCACGAAGTTGTCGGCCTCGCCGATCGCGAGGTAGCGGGCGCGGTCCTTGTCGCCCTGCGACAGCGTCGGCGGCAGCGTCCAGACGCCGTCGACCCAGTCCTTCGTGTCCTTCGGATTGGCGTCGATCTCGGAGGAGCCGACGAACTCGAAGCCTGCCTTCTTCGCGAGCGCGATCGCGTAGTCCTCGCGCACGTACCCGTCCTTGGCCTGCGGGTCCTGCGGCTTGTCGGTGCGGCCGCGGTGGCCCTCGACCCCGAGCGTGCCGCCTGGCTTCAGCGCGCGGTAGCACGCGGCGAGCACGTCGTCGGCGTAGCCCGCCTCCATCCAGTTGTGGATGTTGCGGAAGGTGACGATGAGGTCGGCCGAGCCCGGCGGGGCGACTTCGAAATGCCCGGGCCCGAGCGTCGTCTCGTGGATGTCGCCGAGCCGCGCCTGCTGCGCGGCGACCCGGTTGCGCCAGCGCGCCACGCCCGCGTCCTCCTCGGCGTTGCCGGGCGAGGGCAGCGCGACGTAGTAGCGGCCGTCCTTCGCGAGGTAGGGCCCCAGGATCTCGGTCCAGTAACCGCCGCCTGGCCACAGCTCGACGACCGTCATGGTCGGCTTCAGGCCGAAGAACGTCAGTTCCTCGACCGGGTGGCGCGCGGGATCGCGCGCGACGAAGCGCGCGTCGCGGGCGGGATTGGCGACGACCGCGGCGAGTGCCGGATCGGGCGTCGGGACGGCGGGCGCCGCGGCTTGCGCGGCGATTCCGAGGCTGAGGAGCAGGGCACAGACCGAACGCGCGACCATCGGACCCTCCTGTCGAGAGGGCGGCATTCTAGCGCGCCGGCTCAGGCGAGACGACGCACCAGCAGCCGGTCGGTTTGTGCGCTGCGTCCGAGCACGAACGACGTCGAGCCGACGTCGCGAAATCCGGCCTTTGCGTAGAAGGCGCGCGCCCGCGGGCTCTGCTCCCAGACGGTCAGCCACAGCGACTCGGCGCCCGAGGCGCGCGAATGCCCGGCGGCCGCGTCCATGAGCGCCGAGGCGACGCCGCGCCCGTGGTAGCGCTCGTCGACGTAGAAGCGGCGGACTTCCGACGGGGCGGGCGTCGCGATGTCGGGGTGCGAGGAGCCGACGCAGACGAGCGCGTAGCCGACGATCGCACCCTCGTCGACCGCCAGCAGGCAGTGTGCGGCCGCGATCTCGGCGGCCTGCTGGCGCTCGCCGTAGGTGCGCGCGATGTGCAGCGCCGTGTCCGCGGGGTCGTTGGCCGGCCCGTAGGCGGCCGCGAAGGCGCGCGCCGCGAACTCGGCGAGTGCGGCGGCATCGGCCGCGGTCGCGGCGCGCACCTGCCAGCGAGCGGTCAAGCGCCGAGCTCGCGGTCGAGGATGCGCGCGATCTCGGCCTCGGCGCGACCGCGAAACAGCGAGAGCGCGAAGCCGAGCGTCGCGTCCACGACGATCTCGTCCGGCCCCACCTGCACGGTGCCACGCACGTTCGGGTGCTCGATCAGCAGCACGTCGCCGTCCCAGCGGCAGGCCGCGCCGAAGCGCTCCGACAGCTGGTCGGCGACCCGCGACACGCGGCGGTGCGCCTCAGCGTGCGTCAGCGCGTGCGGCCGGCGGATGAGGAGCTCGCCCAAGCGCGTCAGCGCCGCTCGCGCGCGATCGCCCGGTAGCCGATGTCGCGCCGGTACTGCATGCCGGCGAAGCGGATCGCATCGACGAGCGCGTAGGCCTCGCGTTGTGCCGCGGCAACCGTCGCGCCGCGACCGACCGCGCACAGCACGCGCCCGCCCGAGGTGACGACACGCCCCGCCTCTGCCTGGGTGCCAGCGTGGAACACCTTGCCCGGCAGCCGCGCGGCGGCCTCGAGGCCGTCGATCGGATCGCCCTTGCGCGGCGCGTCCGGATAGCCGCCCGCCGCGAGCACGACGCCGACCGCGGCCCGCGGATCCCAGCGCGCCGTGACCGAATCGAGGCGCCCCGCGAGCGCGGCCTCGACGAGGTCGACGAGATCCGACTCGAGGCGCATCAGGATCGGCTGCGTCTCCGGGTCCCCGAAGCGGCAGTTGAACTCGAGCACGTTCGGCGTGCCGTCCGGCGCGATCATGATCCCGGCGTACAGGAATCCCGTGTACGGGGTCCCGTCGGCGGCGAGCCCGCGCACCGTCGGCTCGATGACCTCGCGCATGATCCGCGCGTGCAGCGCCGCGGTCACGACCGGCGCCGGCGAGTAGGCGCCCATGCCGCCGGTATTCGGGCCCTGGTCGCCATCCCCGAGCCGCTTGTGGTCCTGCGAGGTCGCGAGCGGCAGCGCGCGCTGGCCGTCGACGATCACGATGAAGCTCGCCTCCTCGCCCTCGAGGAACTCCTCGACGACGACCGTGTCACCGGCGCTCCCGAAGGCGCCGCCGAACATCGACTCGATCGTCGCGAGCGCCTCGGCGTGGGTCGCGGCGATCACGACGCCCTTGCCGGCCGCGAGGCCGTCGGCCTTGACGACGACCGGGAGGCGCTGCGCGCGCACGAACGAAGGGTCGAAGCTCGCGCGCGTGAAGCGCGCGTAGGCGGCGGTCGGGATCCGGTGCCGCGCGAGGAACTCCTTGGTGAAGGCCTTCGAGCCCTCGAGCCGCGCGCAGTCGCGCGTCGGCCCGAAGCACGGCAGGCCCGCGGCCTGGAACGCATCGACGATGCCGAGCACGAGCGGCAGCTCCGGTCCGACGATCGTGAGCTCGATGCGCTCGCGGCGCGCGAAGGCGACGAGGCCGGCGAGGTCGTCGACCGCGATCGCGACGTTCTCGCAGCGCGGCTCGGTCGCGGTCCCGGCGTTGCCGGGGGCGACGTAGACGCGCGCGACGCGCGTCGAGTTCGCGACCTTCCAGGCGAGCGCGTGCTCGCGGCCGCCCGATCCGACGATGAGGACCCGCATCGCCCGTCAGTGCCGGAAGTGGCGCATGCCGGTGAAGACCATCGCCATGCCGTGCTCGTCGGCCGCGGCGACGACCTCGTCGTCGCGCAGCGAACCGCCCGGCTGGATCACGGCGCCGATGCCGTACTCGGCCGCGACGTCGAGGCCGTCGCGGAACGGGAAGAAGGCGTCGGAGGCCATGGCCGCGCCCTTGACGGTGAGGCCGGCGTCCGCGGCCTTCATCGCCGCGATGCGGCTCGACACCACCCGGCTCATCTGCCCGGCGCCGATGCCGAGCGTCAGGCGGTCGCGCGCGTAGATGATGGCGTTGGACTTGACGTACTTGCAGACCCGCCACGCGAACAGCAGGTCCTCGAGCTCGCGCGCATCGGGCGCGCGGCGCGTCACGACCTTGAGGTCGGCGGCGCCGATCTCGCCGGTGTCGCGCTCCTGGGCGAGCAGCCCGCCGGCGACGCTCTTGTACTCGATCGCGGGCCCCGAGGCCCCGGCGAGCTCGCCGGTGAGGAGCACGCGCACGTTCGCCTTGGCCGCGGTCGCGGCGAGCGCCGCCTCGCTCGCGGACGGCGCGACGATCACCTCGACGAACTGCTGCTCGAGGATCGCGCGGGCGGTCGGCTCGTCGAGCGGGCGGTTGAAGGCGATGATGCCGCCGAAGGCCGAGGTCGGGTCGGTGCGGTACGCCTGCCGGTAGGCGCTCTCGATGCTCGCGGCGAGCGCGACGCCGCACGGGTTGGCGTGCTTGACGATCACGCACGCCGGGTCGACGAACTGGCGCACGCACTCGAGTGCCGTGTCGGCGTCGGCGATGTTGTTGTACGAGAGCTCCTTGCCCTGCAGCTGGCGTGCCGCGGCGATGCCGGTGCCCTGCGGGCTCGCGTCGGCGTAGAAGGCGCCGCGCTGGTGCGGGTTCTCGCCGTAGCGCAGCTCGAGCCTCTTGACGTAGTGCAGCTCGAGCGCCTCGGGGAACGGCGTGGCCGGGGACCCGCCCTGGCGGGCGAGCCAGTCGGTGACCATCGTGTCGTAGCGCGCCGTGTGCGCGTAGGCGCGGGCCGCGAGCCGCTGCCGCAGCGCGAAGTCAGTGCCGCCGGCGGCGAGCGCGGCGAGCACGGCGTCGTAGTCCGCGGGATCGACCAGCACCGCGACGTGCGCGTGGTTCTTGGCGGCGGCGCGCAGCATCGCGGGCCCGCCGATGTCGATGTTCTCGACGCCCTCGTCGTAGCTGCAGTCCGGGCGCGCGACGGTCTGGGCGAACGGGTAGAGATTGACGACCAGGAGGTCGATCGGCTCGATGCCATGCTCGAGCATCACCGCATCGTCGGTGCCGCGCCGGCCGAGCAGCGCGCCGTGCACGCGCGGATGCAGCGTCTTGACGCGGCCGTCCATGATTTCGGGGAAACCCGTGTAGGCCGAGACCTCGGTGACTTCGAGCCGCGATTCCTTCAGGAGCTTGGCCGTGCCGCCGGTCGACAGCAGCGCGACGCCGCGCGCCGCGAGCGCGCGCGCGAGCTCGACGATGCCGCGCTTGTCGGAGACGCTGAGGAGGGCGCGGCGAACCGGGGTGCGCGCGGGCGCGCTACTCGACAAGCCCGTAGTCCTCGAGCTTGCGGCGCAGCGTTCCGCGGTTGATGCCGAGGATCTCCGCGGCGCGGCACTGGTTGCCGTCGGTGTGACGCATCACCGCGCGGAACAGCGGCTCCTCGACCTCGCGCATCACGAGCTCGTAGAGCCCGGAAGGTCGATGGCCGTTCAGTCGTTCGAAGTAGGCGCCGAGGGCGACCTCGGCGTGCTCGCGCAGCGGGATGTCCTTCAGGCCGCCCCGCGGCGTGGCGCGAATCACGGTCTCGCGACGCGCGCGCGTCGCCTTTCTGCCGTTGACCATCGTAAGTCCCCGTCGTCCCGCCGGATGCGGGCGGCGGCCGCGCGTCACGCGACCTTGGCCCGCTGCCGTGGCGTGTCGCTCTGCGGCGATCGCGCGCCCGGCCCCCGCTCGTCGTGCTCCCCGGCCGCCGGCGCGAGGCCGGCCACCTCCTCAAACCATGCGCGCGCGAGCCTCAGCTGCACCGCGGCCGTCTCGACGACGCGCATCTGGCGAAACAGCGCATCTGCGGCGCTCGTTACGCCGACGGTGGCGTCACTCTCGCTCTGGTGGGCTGGCAGCGCGTCGCGATACCAGCCGAGATGCTTGCGGGCCACCCGGACTCCCGCGTGCTCGCCGTAAAAGGCGTACAGCTGGTCCAAGTGCGCGAGCATGATATCACGGACTTCGCCGTGCGCCGGTGAGGGAAGCGCGCAGCCGGTGCGCAGGAAATGCGCGACCTCGCGAAAGATCCACGGCCGTCCTTGCGCCGCGCGCCCGATCATTACGGCATCTGCGCCGCTTTCTTCGAGTACCGCGCGCGCTTTCGCGCCGGAGTCGATGTCGCCATTCGCAAAAACCGGAATGCGCACGCGCGCCTTGATCTCGCGAATGGTTGCGTACTCGGCCGCGCCCTGATAGTGGTCCGCCCGCGTGCGGCCGTGCACCGCGAGCGCCTGCACGCCGAGCGACTCGGCGAGCGCGGCGATGCGCGGCCCGTTGCGGCTCGTGCCGTCCCAGCCGGTGCGCATCTTCAGGGTCACCGGCACCTCGACGGCGCGCACGACCGCGGCGAGGATCGAGGCGACGAGCGGCTCGTCGCGCAGCAGCGCCGAGCCCGCGGCGCGGTTGCAGACCTTCTTGGCCGGGCAGCCCATGTTGATGTCGATGATCTGCGCGCCCTCGTCGACGTTGCGGCGCGCGGCCTCGGCCATCATCGCGGGTTCACCGCCCGCGATCTGCACGATGCGCGGCTCGGGCTCGCCGTCGTGGTCGCGGCGCCGGCGCGACTTCGGCGTGTGCCACAGGCGCACGTCCGAGGTCACCATCTCCGAGGCCGCAATGCCGGCCCCGAGGCGCCGGCACAACAGCCGGAACGGCCGGTCGGTGACGCCGGCCATCGGCGCGAGCGCGAGCGGAGCGCAGAGCTCGTGGTTGCCGATCCGCATCAGCCGCCGGCCTTGGCGTCGGCGCCACAGGCGAGCGCGCCGTGGCGCACCAGGCACACGTCGAGCTCGAAGCCGACCGCCTGGTTGCCGGGATCGGCGAGGCTGAGGTCGGCGTCGGCGCGCGCGCCCGGCGCGAGCAGCCCGCGCGGCGCCGCCCGCCCCGGCAGGTACTCGGACGGCGTGAACTCGCGACGGCCGACGCGCGAGCCGAAGCGATCCTCGAGCGTGACCCGCAGCAGCGGGTAGGGCTGGCCGCGCGCCAGCCGGTTGACGATGCTGGCCCGCAGGCGCAGCACGCCCGCGGTCTCCTCGCTCTGCGCGCCCCACTGGCGCACGTCGTAGCCGGCGAGGTCCCAGTGCTGCTCGACCGGCAGGCCGATGCGCGCGTAGAAGGCGCTGAGCGCGGGCCCGACCAGCGGCGATTCCGACAAGGGTTCGCGGTAGTAGTGGACGACCTGCGCAACCAGCGCAAGTGCAAGCAGCGCCACGCCCGCGCGCGTCGCGAGGCGCCCGGCGAGCGCGGCGCGCGGCGCGGGCGCCTCGGGTTCCTCCCCGAAGGGGGCCGGGGCGCTCGCCGCGCCGCGGCGCTGCGGGCGGATCGGCGTCGCGGCCTCGGCCGCCGGTGCCGCGCGCGCGGCGGCGGGCTCGGTGACGTCGAGCGGAACGAACTCCCCGCCCTCGGCCGGCTCGATCGCGAACTCGCCGGCTGCGCCGCCTTCTAGGTCGACGTCGATCGTGAAGTCGGGCGTCTGGTACTCGTCGGTGCGGGCGAGCGGATCGTCCTTGTCCTCGAGCAGCACGAGTTCATCCGGCGCCTCGATCGGCGGCTCCGAGGCGCCCGGCCGCTCGAGGTCGAGGTCGAGCGGCGTGACGGCGCTCGCCGTCGGGTCCTTGACGAACACCTGCTCCCAGTCGGCGGCCCGCAGGTCGAACTCGAGCGAGGCATCCGGGATGTCGTCGGCGCCGGCGCCGATCACGATGTCCTCGACGTCGGAGGGCTCGAGCACGTTGATCTCTTCGGGCTCGGGCGGGGGTCTGGGCGGCGGTGTCGCGACGGGGCGGACCGCCGGGCCGGGACGCGCGGGGGCCGGCTGCGTGGCACTCGCGGGCGCGGCCGGTGCTGCGGCCGGCCGGGCCGGCGCCGGGCGCGGCGCGGCAGCCGGCGGCGCGCCGCGTGCGAGCTGCGCGGCGATCTCGCCGAGCGCCCGCTCCTCGTCGGCCGATGCGCGGTTGCGCGTCGCCGGCGGCGGCGTGCGTTGCGGCGGCTCGGGCGGGGCGCCGGCGATCCGCGAGGCGGAGGCGGCGTTGACCTCGAGATCGATGTCGTCGCTCAGGAAACGCAGCGCATCGAAGCTCGTGTCGCAGACGCCGCAGCGCACCTGGCCCTGGGCAGCGCGCAGCACCGGCGCCGTCACCCTGAAGACCGTGCCGCACTCAGGACATTGCGTGTACACGCCAGTGCCTCATCGGCGACGCGGTCCGCTCACGAGGACCCAGCCGTCGCGTGGCTGCGAAACCGTCATATCAAACCACGGCGCGTAGGCGTCCGTCACGGCGCGGGCCTGCTCGGCGAGGAGCCCGGCGAGCACCGCATGGCCGCCGGGACGCGTCGCCGCCGCGATCCGGGGCGCGAGCTCGACCAGGGGCTCGGCGAGGATGTTCGCGAGCACGACCTCGCAGCCCTCGGGCCACGGCGCATCGGCCGCGGCGATCTCGAGGCCTGCCGCGACGCCGTTGCGAAGCGCGTTGTCGCGGGTCGCGATCAGGGCCTGCGGGTCGATGTCGATCGCGTGCACACGCGTGGCGCCCAGCGCGAGCGCGGCGAGCGCGAGGATACCGGAGCCCGTGCCGACGTCGAGCACGTGCGCGCCCGCGAGCCGCGCGCCGTCGAGCCACTCGAGGCAGAGCGCCGTCGTCGCGTGCGTGCCGGTGCCGAACGCAAGCCCGGGATCGAGGCGCACGATCACCGGCGACGAGTCGCCGGCGGCCTCGGCCGGCGGCTCCTGGCCGCCCGGACAGATCCACAGTCGCCGCCCGAAGCGCATCGGCCGGAAGTCCTTCAGCCACTCGCGTTCCCAGGCACGGTCGGCGAGCGTCTCGAAGCGCAGCTCGAGGCCGCCGCCGAGCGCCGCGCGCAGTGCCGCCGCGAGCCTCGCGGGCGGGGTGGCGGCGTCGTAGAGCGCGGCGAGCGCGACCGAGGGCCACAGCGGCGTCGCGCCGGGTGCGGGCTCGAGGATCGGCGCATCGCCGGCATCGGTCAGCGTGACCGACAGCGCGCCGGCCGCGAAGCAGGCGGCCTCGGCGGCGTCCGGGTCGACGCCGTGCAGCGTCAGGTGCGCTTGCAGGAACGGCACGCGGGGCGTCGCGCGGCTACTTCAGGCCCAGGCGGCGCTCGAGGTAGTGGATGTCGAGGGCGCCCTGGCGAAACGCCGTGTGCCCGAAGATCTCCTGGTGGAGCGGCGCATTGGTCTTGATGCCCTCGACGACCATCTCCGAGAGCGCATTGCGCATCCGCGCGATCGCGGTGTCACGGTCCTCGCCGTGCGCGATGACCTTCGCGATCAGCGAGTCGTAGTAGGGCGGCACGGTGTAGCCGGTGTAGAGGTGGCTGTCGATGCGTATGCCGGGGCCGCCCGGGGGGTGCCACAGCCGCACCGGCCCCGGGCTCGGCACGAAGCCCTTCGGGTCCTCGGCGTTGATGCGGCACTCGATCGCGTGCCCGCGGATCTCGATGTCGGCCTGCGAGAACGGCAGCGGCTCGCCGCCGGCGATCTTGAGCTGCAGCTTCACGAGGTCGATGCCGGTGACCATCTCGGTGACCGGGTGCTCGACCTGGATCCGGGTGTTCATCTCGATGAAGTAGAAGCGCCCGTCCTCGTAGAGGAACTCGAGCGTGCCGGCGCCGCGGTAGCCGACGCGCGACAGCGCCTGGGTGATGCTCTCGATCATCGCGGCGCGCTGCTTCTCGGTGATGCCGGGGGCCGGTGCCTCCTCGACGATCTTCTGGTGGCGGCGCTGCAGCGAGCAGTCGCGCTCGCCGAGCACGACCACGTGGCCGTGGCTGTCGGCGACGACCTGGAACTCGATGTGCCGCGGCCGCTCCAGGAACTTCTCCATGTAGACCTGGTCGTTGCCGAAGGCCGCGAGCGCCTCGGCCTTGGTCACGTTGACGGCGTTCAAGAGCGCCGCCTCCGAGTGCACGACGCGCATGCCGCGCCCGCCGCCGCCGCCGGACGCCTTGATGATCACCGGGTAGCCGATGCCGCGGGCGATCTTGCGGTTGACGTCGGGCTCGTTGCCGAGCGGATCGCCCGAGCCCGGCACGCACGGGACGCCGGCCGCCTTCATCGTGCGGATCGCCGACACCTTGTCGCCCATCAGCCGGATCGTCTCGGCCTTGGGGCCGACGAACACGAAGCCCGACTTCTCGACGCGCTCGGCGAAATCGGCGTTCTCGGAGAGGAACCCGTAGCCGGGGTGGATCGCGACGGCGTCGGTGACCTCGGCGGCCGCGATGATCGCCGGCATGTTGAGGTAGGAGTCCTTCGAGGGCGGCGGGCCGATGCAGACGGTCTCGTCGGCGAGCAGCACGTGCTTGAGCGTGTTGTCGGCGGTCGAGTGCACGGCGACCGTCTTGATGCCGAGCTCGCGGCACGCGCGCAGGACCCGGAGCGCAATCTCGCCGCGGTTCGCGATCAGCACTTTGTCGAGCATGGGGCCCGCTACTCGATGATGAAGAGCGGCTGGCCGAACTCGACCGGGTCGCCGTTCTTGACGAGCACCGACACCACCTTGCCGGCCTTGTCGGACTCGATCTGGTTCATCATCTTCATCGCCTCGATGATGCACAGCGTCTGGCCGACGGTGACCTCGCTGCCGACCTCGACGAAGGCCTTCGCGCCCGGCGCCGGCGAGCCGTAGAACGTGCCGACCATCGGCGCCGTGACGGCGCTCTCGGCGCGCGCGGCGGCGCTGTCCTCGGCCGCCGCCTTGGCGGCGGCCGGCGCCGCGGCCGGGGCCGGGGCGGCGGGTGCGGGCGCTGCGGGCGGGGCCGCGGCCGGAGCCTGCACGTACGTCGTGACCGCGCCGCTTCCGTGGCGGCTGATGCGCACCGACTCCTCGCCTTCCTTGATCTCGATCTCGGCGACGCCGGACTCCTCGAGGAGCTCGATCAGCTTCTTGACCTTGCGTATGTCCATCTCAGCTCCCGTCGGTGTTCTTCAGCGCGCCGCGAGGCGCTTGAGCGCCGCCTCGAGTGCGAATTCATAACCCTGGGCCCCAAGCCCGACGATGACGCCTGCCGCGAGCGCCGACAGATAGGAGTGGTGCCGGAAGGGCTCGCGGGCGTAGACGTTCGACAGATGCACCTCGTAAAACGGCACGCCCGACGCCGCGAACGCATCGCGCAGCGCGATCGAGGAGTGCGTGAAGGCCCCCGCATTGACGATGATCGCGTCGGTTCCCTGCGCCTTCGCCTGCTGGACCGCCGCGATCAGCTCATGCTCGGCGTTCGACTGCAACGCAGCGAGCGAGGCGCCGTGCGCGCTCGCCAGCCGCTCGAGCCTCGCGACGATCTGCGCGAGCGTCTCCGATCCGTACAGGTGGGGCTCGCGGGTGCCGAGCAGGTTCAGGTTTGGCCCGTTGAGGACCAGAATCCGCGGCATCGGCTCCCCTCTCGCCGTGTCGAGGCCGCGCAGTTTACCCGCAAACCGGCGTCCGGGCGCAAATTGAGGCCAATCTGCGTCGAACGGACGCCAAAATGCAGCAATTCACTTAGATCGGGTCAGCTTTCGCCGTGGGTCTTGCCCGACTCGGCGGGCTTTGGCAGGGCCTCGAGGGCTGCTTCGAGCTGGGCCCGCGCGGACTCGGGCGTGAGTTCGCCCGAGTCGATGCGCGCGATGATGCCAAGGATGGCCTCGGCTTGGCCCGGGTGCAATTCCCCGACGTGCAGCGTGATCAGCCGCCCGCGGCGGTCGGTGAACGCGGTGAACGGGAATGCGAGCGTCGCGACGCCGAACGCCCGCGCGGCCTCGAGGCCGTCCTCTTCCCCGACCAGCAGCGGGTAGCTGATCGGGAACTCCCTGGTGAATGCGCGCACGTCGTCGGCAAAATCTACGGCGATACCGACAACTTCGACGCTTTTAGCAGCGTAATCGCGCCGTATCCGGTTGAGGAGCGGGATTTCCCGCCGGCACGGTGCGCACCAGGTCGCCCAGAAGTTGATCACGAGCGCCTTGCCCTGCCAGTCGGCGAGTGCGTGGCTCTTGCCGTCGAGATCCTTGAGCGTGACGGCGGGCGTCAGCGGCGGCACGACGGGTGCGATCGTCGCCGCAGTCGGTTCCGCCGTCCGAGCGGCCGCGGCCGGCCGCGCGGCCGCCGGGTGGCGCAGGTCATGGAGGTAGGCACCGAGGACCGCGGAGCCGAGGAGCGCGAAGCCGACGTAGGCGAGGCGAAGCGGCCTCGAGCTCAAGGCGCGGCCTCAAACCCGACGAGGTGCTGGCGGAAGTGGTCCGGCGGCACGTAGCCGACCAGCCGGTAGTCGGTGCGCTCGCGGCCGTCGGTCGCGAAGAACGCCGTGGTCGGCGGACCGATGATGTGGAAGCGCTTCAGCAGCGCCTGGTCCTCGTCGGAGTTCTGCGTCACGTCGGCGCGCAGCAGCACGTAGTTGCCGAGCTTGGCGCGCACCGCCGGGTCGCTGAACGTGTGCGTCTCCATCTCCTTGCACGACACGCACCAGTCGGCGGAGAAGTCGAGCATCGCGCGCCGCCCGGCGGCGCTCGCGGCCCCGAGCTCGCGGTCGAGGTCCGCGACGTTGTGAATGCTCTTCCAGGGCAGGGCCTCGGCGTGCGCCGCGGCGCCCAGGAGCCCGGTCCCGGTCAGCGGCCGCAGCGGGTCGGTGCCGCCGGTCGCGGCGCCGACGAGCAGCACAACGCCGTACACGGCGAGCAGCGCGCCCGCGATCCAGCGCGGCGGCGTACGCAGCCCGCCGCGCAGCCCGATCGACAGCGCGACCCAGACGCCGACGAACGCGACGGCGGCCCAGGCCAGCATCTCGACGCGCGCCGGCAGCACGCGGTCGAGCATCCACGCGGCGACGCCGAGGAACACGACGCCGAACACGGCCTTGACCGTGTCCATCCACGGGCCGGCCTTCGGCAGCAGCGTGCCCGCCGAGGCGCCGACGACGAGCAGCGGCGTGCCCATGCCGATCGAGAGCGCAAAGAGCGCGAGCGCGCCGCGCCCGACATCGCCCACCTGGCCGATCACCACGAGCGCCGCGACGAGCGGGGGCGCGACGCAGGCAGTGACGACGAGCGAGGACAGCGCGCCCATGATCGCCGTCGACAGGAACTTGCCGCCATGGATCCGGTTGCTCGCGTTCGCGAACCGGGTCTGCAGCGCCGAGGGCATCTGCAGCTCGTAGACGCCGAACATCGCGAGCGACAGCGCGACGAACAGCAGCGCAAACAGCACCAGGATCCAGGTCTTCTGGAAGAACGCCTGCGCCTGGCTGCCGGCGAGCGCGCACAGGATCGCCGCGATCGTGTAGGTGAGCGCCATGCCGAGCACGTAGGCGAGCGAGAGCGCGAAGCCGCGCCACGGCGTCGTCTTCTCGCCGTCGCCGGCGATGATGCCGGAGAGGATCGGCACCATCGGCAGCACGCACGGCGTGAAGGCGAGCAGCAGCCCGAGTCCGAAGAACGAGGCGATCACGACGAGCAGGTTCCCGTCGCGGATCAGGCGCGCGAGCCGGTCCTGCTCCGAGACCGGCGTGCCGGAGCCCGCGGACGCCGCGTCCCCGGCGCTGCCCGAGGGCAGCGCGATCGACAGCACGCGCGTCTGCGGCGGATAGCACAGGCCCTTGTCGGCGCAACCCTGGTAGATGACCTTGAGCGCGAGCGACCCCGGCTGCGGGCCCGAGCGCGCGTACGGCACCGGCAGCACCAGGTCGCCGCGGTAGATCTCCTGGTCGCCGAAGTAGTCGTCGTGGTGCGGCAGGCCCGTCGGGAACGCCGGCGCGCCGAGCTCGGCGAGCGTGCTCTCGCCACTGACCCTGATCCGCGCGCGGTAGAGGTAATAGCCCTTGGCGATCTTCCACTCGAGCCGCAGGCTGCTCGCGCCGTCGGCGCGTGCGTGGTACGCGAAGGCCTCGTCGACCGGCAGGAAGTCGTCATCGGCCGCCGCCGCGGCCGCCGCGGCCGGCGCGGCGGCCGCGGCCGGGGCCACGAGCCGGCCGAGCAGCCCGCCGGGGCCGCCCGACACCGCCGTCTTCGCCGCCGCGAGCGGCACGTGCGCGGTCCACTGCTGCGGCGGGTAACACAGGCCCTTGTCGGCGCAGCCCTGCAGCTTGAGCTTGAGGTCGATCGCCGCGGGCGCGTGGCCGTCGAGCGCGTACGGCACGCGAAACGCCGCGGCCCCGCGGTAGATCTCCTGCTCGCCGAAGTAGTCGTCGTGGTGCGCAAGACCCTTCGGGTAGCCGGTCGCGCCGAGCGTGACGCCGGGCGTTTCGGTCGCGAATGCGATCCGCTTGCGATAGAGGTAGTAGCCATCGCGGATGTTGTAGGACACGACGAGCGCGCCGGGCTGCACGCTGACGGCGTACTCGAAGGCCTGCTCGACCGGCAGGAAGTCCTCGTCGGTCGCGGCCGCCGCGGTGGCGACCGAGAACGCGGCGAGTGCGAGCGCGCCGAGGCGCGCGAGGGTCCGAACATTCATGCGGGGCTCACCGATCGCTTGATCCAGTCCAGGTAGGGCGCGAAGCCGGCCGCGACCGGCACCGCGAGCATCTCGGGCATCTCGTAGGGGTGCAGCTCGCGTACGCGCCGCTCGAGCTCGCCGTAGCGCGCGACGGTCGTCTTCACGTAGAGCAGCGTCTCGTCGGCCTCCTCGACGCGGCCCGCCCAGGTGTATGTAGAGTGCACGGCCGGCAGCTGGTTCACACAGGCGGCGAGTCCGTCCTCAACGAGGTGGCGCGAGAGGCTCGCGGCCTGGGCCTCGGGAATGGTGATCAGCACGACGACGACGGCCGGGTCGGCGGCGCTGGGCGGGGGATCGGATGGCAGCACTCCGGCCACGGGTCAGTCATCCATAAATGTCAGCAAAAACAGACACTTCTACGCCAGCCCGTCCGGGCGGTACGGCCGCGCCGGGAGGATAGCCCCGCGAGGTCCCCCTGTCACGGCGGATGCGTCACGGTTGTAAGCGTCGGCTCGGCTTGAAAAGCCACCGCGTGCCGCTATAGTTAGCAGCCGCTTGGGGAGAGTGCTAACAGCGCCTCCTCGCCCGGAGCCCCCGGAGGGGCCCGCCGCATTCGTCTATGAAGATCCTGAAGGAGGACAACGATGTCGACAAAGATCCGTCCGCTCCATGACCGAGTGATCGTCAAGCGCGAGGAAGACGAGCGCAAATCGCCGGGCGGGATCGTGATCCCGGACACCGCGACCGAGAAGCCGATGAAGGGCCGGGTGCTCGCGGTCGGCAAGGGCAAGATCCTCGAGAGTGGTGAGATCCGTCCGCTCGACGTGAAGATCGGCGACAAGGTGCTGTTCGGCAAGTACAGCGGAACCGAAGTGAAGATGGATGGCGATGACGTCCTCGTGATGCGCGAGGAAGACATCATGGCCATCATCGAAGGCAAGTAAGCCGTCCGTCCGGACGCACTCCCGAATCCAGAGGAACGACACTATGGCAGCGAAAGAAGTCCGATTCAGCGACGACGCCCGTACCCGAATGGTCAAGGGCGTGAACATCCTGGCGAACGCCGTCAAGGTCACGCTCGGCCCGAAGGGCCGCAACGCCGTGCTCGAGAAGAGCTTCGGCGCGCCGACCGTCACCAAGGACGGCGTCAGCGTCGCCAAGGAAATCGAGCTCAAGGACAAGTTCGAGAACATGGGCGCGCAGATGGTCAAGGAAGTCGCGAGCGCGACCTCCGACGAGGCCGGTGACGGCACGACCACCGCGACCGTGCTCGCGCAGGCGATCGTCCGCGAGGGCCTGAAGGCCGTCGCCGCGGGCGTGAACCCGATGGATCTGAAGCGCGGCATCGACCACGCGGTCGAAGTCGCCATCGAGGACCTCAAGAAGCTCTCCAAGCCCTGCAAGGACACCAAGGCGATCGCCCAGGTCGGCACGATCTCGGCGAACTCCGACGAGAGCATCGGCAACACGATCGCCGAGGCGATGGAGAAGGTCGGCAAGGAAGGCGTGATCACCGTCGAGGAGGGCTCGGGCCTCAACAACGAGCTCGACGTCGTCGAGGGCATGCAGTTCGACCGCGGCTACCTGTCGCCGTACTTCATCAACAACCAGGCGAACCAGACGGCCGAGCTCGAGAAGCCGC
>Ga0335069_10007187_pt1 | contig 16118 bp, 15 predicted proteins | sample Lox_Sample_11_FD_206714 | JGI IMG/M metagenome (GOLD analysis project Ga0335069, IMG submission 206714) | Soil microbial communities from Loxahatchee National Wildlife Refuge, Florida, United States - Lox_Sample_1.1 | ecosystem: Environmental > Terrestrial > Soil > Wetlands | place: USA... | reverse complement strand
CCAGCTCGAGCCGCTAATCCAACACTCAACTGACCGAAGGAGGTCAATCGTGTCGATTGCACAGACCATGCTTGCGGAGTTCGAAGTACAGGCGATGATCACGCGAAGGTTTCTGGAGCGGCTTCCGGAAGACAAGCTCACATGGAAGCCGCACGAAAAGTCGATGACGGCAGGCCAACTCGCGTTTCACCTGGCGAGCGTGCCGGGCGGGGTGCTGCGGTTCGTTCAGCAGACCCCGGCCAGGGTGCCGGAATTTGCCAGCTTCCCGCAGCCGGCAAGCCTGAAGGAGGTGCTGGCGGAGTTGGACCAGAGCATCTCGACGGTGCGCGATCTGCTGCCGAAGATGGACGATGCGGCCATGAACGAAACCTGGCGGCTGATGGCGGGCGACAGGGAGGTGATGGCAGTTCCGCGCGCGTTCTTCGTGCGGGATGTGATGCTGAGTCACTGGTATCAGCATCGCGGCCAGTTCAGTGTGTATCTGCGCCTGCTCGACGTTCCTGTGCCCGCAAGCTGGGGTCCGAGCGCCGACGAACTGCCGCTATTCATGCAGCAGCAAGCAGTACCGGCGTAGCGCTCTGCACGCAGCATTGAAAAGAAGACGCGGAAAATCAGCCCGCAGACGGAATTGATTTTCCGTCGTTTCTTTCCTGTGCGGTTCCCGGCAGCGCCAGACCTATCGGTCTGCAACCAGCATCAATGGGTCCGGCGCAACGGTGCAGGTCTGCCGGTCGGCCAGCTTCCAGGTGGAACCGTCGGCATAGGTGACCGATTGGAGTTGGATGGAGTTCACGGCCGTGAATCCGGGCAGTGCGATTTCGGCACGAAAGCCTGCATCGACGGCCGAAAACCTCACCTGGAGCGTGCGCCAGAGATCGGCCGGGCCATCACCGGTGCGCGATTTGTCGATGCGTGCGCGGGCGGTGAGTCCGCTGGCGATCACGGTTCCACCGGTGATCTGCTTTTCTCCTGGCACGTTGGTCAGAATCAGGTGAATCCGCTGGCCAGGCATGGAGATCGTGTCCCGGGAGGCGCCAGGCCCGTTCTGTACCTTCACGAGGTCGGTCGTCCCTGCCTGCGTAGCCCGCATGGAGATGGGGCAGGCATGCGAGGCGCTCATCGTAAACAGTGCCCTCGGCCAGTCCGGAGTGCCGGCGGCCGGTTGTTGACCGCAGGCTGCGGAGGCAAGAACGAGAATTGCGGAGGCAAGCAGACCAGTCGGCTTCATCCCCAGGCTCCTTTCGCGCGTGGCCGCTCAGCGAACCGCGGACAGCAACACAATACGCCGGGTCTTGTCCCAGTTCAACCCGTCGCCGAACGGCTGCGTTTACGCGGCAGATTCGCCATCCGTGCGCTGTGTTACCGTGAAACTAGCCCATTTTGCGCCTATCCTTTGAGGGGTGGCGCACCTCGGACGATGCGCCATACGGAACCTGCAGAAATGCGTCCAAGGCAGCATGCGCCCGGTGGCGCGCGACGCGAAATTGCGCGGCGTGCCGGGCAGAGAACGAATGTCTCAGGAGCCGGAATTGACGCCCATCCCCGCGAACCCGGCCATGCAGTCCGGGACGGCGGCCGGCCCCGTCTCCCAGCCGGCTGGCGCAACTCCCGCTGAATCCGGGGTATCCCATCCGCACCAGCACGCCCCGCAGCGCATTCCCCGGTGGCTCGAACGGGCGGAGCTGTTCCTGCGCGTATTGCTGCGGCTCTATATCGGCCTGGCGGTCTGTTTTGCGCCGTGGTGGCACATGTTCTGGGATCAGAATCCCCTTTTTCTGCAATTCCCCAGGATCGGCGAGTATGCGGCCAGCGGCGCCGTGCGCGGCATCATATCGGGTCTGGGGTTGTTGAATCTTTGGATCGCGTTCCGGGACGCGATCCGCCACCGGGACGGATGACGTATGCAAGAAGCGAGAGATACGGAACAGGTACAAGGGGCCAGCGAGCAGTCCGCTTCCCAGCCGGGAGCGCCCGCCGGTGACGCCCAGAGCGATCTTCCCGAGGCGAAGATTCCAGGGAATGGAGCGCCTCCTCCGCTGGAGCGGGCGCCGCTGGCGTATGAGAATCCCGCATTTCTGAATAGCGCGGACGGCCGTCTGATCCGGATTCTTGCCGAGTACACCGAGCCGCTGGCGCGCTTCCGCCGGGAACAAATTCAGGACACGGTCGTGTTCTTCGGGTCGGCCCGTTTTCGCGGTCGCGAAGAGGCCGACCACGCGCTGGAGCTGCTGGAAAACACGGGGGCAACCCGTCCGGCGCCCAGCGAGGAACAGCCCGCGAGCATTCCCCAGATCAGGGAAGGCACGGCCACCGAACTGCAGCGCAAACGGGCTGTCGCAGCGGTGGAGATGGCCCGCTACTACGAAGACGCGCGGCGGCTGGCCTACCTGCTGACCACATGGGCCAGGACGATTCCCTCGCGGCGGCATCGGTTTGTGGTGACGTCGGGAGGCGGGCCGGGCATCATGGAGGCGGCCAACCGCGGCGCCCACGAAGCCGGCGGCAAGACCATCGGGCTCAACATCCGCCTTCCTTTCGAGCAGGCGCCGAACTCCTACATTACGCCTTCGCTCAACTTCGAATTTCATTACTTCTTCATGCGCAAGCTGTGGTTCGCCTATCTCGCCAAGGCACTGGTGGTGTTTCCCGGCGGATTCGGCACGCTGGACGAGATGTTCGAAATCCTCACCCTTACGCAGACCCAGAAGCTGGCCAAGAAGATCACGGTGGTGATCTACGGTTCGGATTACTGGAAGAAAGTGTTCAATGCGCAGGCACTGGTGGACACGGGCGCAATCTCGCCCAAGGATCTGGAACTGTTCCAGATTGCGGAAACGCCGGAACAGGCTTTTGAAATCCTGAAGCAGGGCCTGACCGAGAATCATCTGCTTGCGGAGGCCGCCGCCGGCAGGTGCGCGGAACCTGGCGCCGAACCGGAGACGCTGCCCGGCTACGGCCTCGAAGAGATGCTTCCGCCCGAGGTGGCAAAGACACGCCGGTAAGATTCGGACGCCGGTCGGCCTCTTTCGCGACCTTGACTCGCCGCTGCCGCTGCCCCTTCTGCCTTTCCGAATGGCTGTGCGCCCGGACATCGCTGCCCGGTGAGCCGTGCCGCGCAACAAGGACGCCTAATCGCCGGGCGCATCTCACAGGATGGTTCGCTTCGCTCCGCAGCCCTTGTCTTTCTTGGTTCCATGCCCGCAATTGAACTTCCGTTAGCCCTGCATTCATCGGACTTTGACGGGCATTCGCGATACTGGAATGTAAGACCACCCAACCAGAAAGCGGGAATGAGGAGCATAAATGCCCAACTCAACCGTCTCGTATCTGTGGCGCGACAAGAACGCAGTAAAAGGCTTTCAGACAGGTGTTTCGCTGCATAGTCACACCAACCAGTCGCAAGAGACGCTCGACTTTCTGGCCAACTTCGGCAATCAATACCCGCTGATCCGGCCGCTGCTTACGCGTCTCGAAACGCGCTCCGAGAGCTTCCACGGAATCCGCGTCAACTATGCGGCCAGCTACTGGACGCCTCCCATGACGCCCAAATTGGCGTTTGACCTGGAGAGCAGGCAGATCGAGGATCTCAATCTGCAGTCGATGGTTTCCATCAGCGATCACGACAACATCAAGGCCCCCATGTTGCTGCGCACGGTCCCCAGCGCGCGGCAGATCCCGGTCTCCGTGGAGTGGAGCGCCCCCTACGGGGGAGTACAGGACTTTCACCTCGGCATACACAACTTGCCCAGCGCGCGCGCCGCAGAGTGGATGCAGACCCTGGCCGACTATACGAAGCATCCCAGCGATGCGCGGCTCACCGAGATCCTCGCCGCCCTGAACGACGAACCGAACGTTTTGGTGATCTTCAATCACCCGCTGTGGGATCTGTTCCTCATCGGCGAGGAGAAGCATGCGTTCCTGGTCAACGAGTTTCTGCTCAGGAACGGCAACCATCTTCATGCCCTGGAGTTGAACGGGCTCAGGCCGTGGGAAGAGAATCGCGGCGTGCGGGCGCTGGCGGAGAAGTGGAACATGCTGCTCATCTCGGGCGGCGACCGCCACGGCGTCGAGCCCAACGCGAATATCAACCTTACCAATGCCACCAGCTTTACAGAATTTGTGCACGAGATCCGGCGCGAAAAGCGGAGCAACACTCTTTTCATGCCACAGTACGCGCAGCCCTGGAAGCATCGCGTGCTGCAGTCGACGCTGGACGCGGTGCGGACTTACCCAGATTTCCCCCTTGGCTCGCGCACCTGGGATGAACGCGTGTATCATCCGGATGCGGACGGGATGGTTCGTCCGCTGAGCGAGATCTGGCCGAAGGGTGCGCCGCCGCGCCTGATGCGCTGGATGATCGGGATGGTGATGCTGATGGGCAGCGCGCCGGTTTCGAGCGGGCTGCGGATGGCCTGGACCGATTCGCACGATGTGCGCATCGCCCTGGGCGAGCAGGAAGGCTAACGAGCGGCAGTTTCGCCCGTTGATTCAAACACGCGCGGTGATGAAAGCCAATCTCATTTTGGATGCCAGTCGATGACAAGCCGCCCGCCGCGCGTGGCCTACTTTCCCGATTCGTTTCATGAAATCAACGGAGTCGCTCATACCAGCAGGAACTTCGAGGCATTTGCGCGACGCCGCAATCTTCCGTTTCTCTGCGTCCGCGGCGGAGACCGCGAGCAGAAACTGACCACCGAAGGCAATGTCTGGACCCTGGAGTTGCCGCGCGGCTTCTTGTCCTTCGCGATCGAAAAAGACCTGCGCTTCGATCCTGCCTTTCCAAGGCACGTCCCGCTCATTGAGGAAGTACTGGCACGGTTTGAACCTGACCTGATTCACATTACCGGACCGAGCGAAGTGGGCTTTCTGGGGGCCGGCCTGGGCCATGCGCTCGGCCTTCCACTGGCCGCAAGCTGGCACACCAACGTGCACGAGTATGCGGCGCGGCGCTCGGAGTGGTTCCTGCGCCGGCTGTCAAAACCGGCCGCCGACGCCACCGGGCAGAAGATTGAAGATGTCTCCATGGCGCTGGCGGCGAGGTTCTACTCGATTGCCGACGTCCTGTTTGCGCCCAATGCGGAACTGTGCAGCCTTCTGGAGCGCACTACCGGCCGCCGCTGTTTCCTCATGCCGAGGGGCGTCGAAGCGCAACTGTTTCATCCTTCCATGCGCACGCGCAGTGTCGAGGACAAGGAGTCCGTTCTTGGCTTCGTAGGCCGGCTTTCGGTGGAAAAGAACGTGGCGCTGCTGGCCATTGTCCAGCAGGAGCTGGAACGTATGGGCATCACCAATTTCCGCTTCATGATTGTTGGCCACGGTGCGGAAGAAGCCTGGCTGCGCGAGCGCCTGCACGGCGCGGAATTTACCGGCGTGTTGCGCGGGCAGCAACTGGCGGCTGCCTACGCCAACATGGACCTGTTCGTGTTCCCATCGCATACCGATACATTCGGGAACGTGGTCCTTGAGGCGCTGGCCAGCGGCGTGCCTGCGGTTGTCACGCCCCACGGCGGGCCAAAGTCGATTGTGCGCGACGGCGAGACGGGCCGCATCGTGCCCGACGAGGCGTTTGCCCCGGCCATCGCGGAGCTCCTCGCCGACCCGGCAAAGCACGCGGCGATGCGAATAGCGGCCCGGACGTACGCCGAATCGGCGAGCTGGGACGCGGTGTTCGAGGGCGTCTACGCGGCATACGAGACGATGCTCAAGAAAGCTCGGAACCACGTGGAGATGGCCGGATAAGCATCGGCATTACGTCGTCTTTTCCTGTTTGGCCTTATTGGCGGGGTCGTTAGCGGTCACAAACGTGTTGAACTGCCCGATCAGCGCGTCGAAGGTGCTGTCGATGAAGTAACCCGCGGTGAAGTAGGTGACCGGCTGAAGGGCCTTGGACAGATCAAAGGTCTTGAAGGCAATTCCCATGCCCAGCAACAGCCACACCGTCATGATGCGCACCGTGATGGGCACTTCGTTCACATGCACCCACATCAACCACTCGGAGAAGGGCGTCACGTCGGAACCGGCGCGATTTTGCTTCAGCCGATCCAGCACCCAGTGGGCGAGCACGCCCGCCAGAATGAGGAGATAACCGCCGTTCAGCGAGGCCCATTGATTCGGCGTCAAAGACCAGTCGGCCGGACTGAAGTGCAGCCACTCCCCCAGATGGACGGCGATGCCCACGATCAGAAAGCCAACGGCGGCCGTGAACAGGACCACGAGGACGCTGAGCATCTGTCGCCAGGGGCGCTGGTCTGCCTTGATCACCCTGGCGTTCTTCACGTCGATGAGGCCGGGGACGAGGACGCTTTGCGGAGCCAGGGTCTGCAGTACCCGCTGCGTCGAAGCCTCATCGGGGAGTTGATCCTTGAAGGTCGCCACAAAGTCGAGGCTGGTGCCGATGCGGTAGTTCTCGAGATAATTCCCGAGTTCATCGGGGATGGTCTGGCAGGCGCAGAGGAAGATAAGTTGGTCCAGGATCTCCAGGGTGCGCTGTCCGCGCTTGATCAGCTCGACGGTCGACTCATTCCCGAGCAGGTCGGTTCCCCATAGGCGATCGAGGTCGTCCCAGGCGTTCCGGACCTGGACCAGCTCCCGGGCGAACCAGGCCTCGGTCTTCGGATCGATCGTGCCAATGTCTTCGATGGCGCGGGCGCGTCGATAGGCCTCGTTCACTTCGTTGCGAAGGACCTCTTTCAACTCCGAGAAGGCAGCGGTGCAGTCGGGCTCGGCGCCGGATTTGGCGAGTTCGACGGCGCGCGCAAGATAAGTGCGAATCCGCAGCCCCTCGGCGTTGGTTTTGCGGAAGTAGGTCAGGACAAGGTAGAAGCCTGCATCTTCCTTCGGCGGTGGGCCGGATCTTTCAACGCGGTCATTGTCCTGAGGACTCAGGGTGTGTGCGGTTTGCGCAGCCGCCATTATCATGGGGATCCACCTCCCATTCCCGATTGAGCAAACGGAGTGTAGCAAGATTCGAAGGCGCGAAGGTAGCTATTTTTCCCCACAGAGCGAGCGCGAAGAGCTTACCGGGAGAGCAGTGAACCTGTGCGCAGATCCAGCGCGAACGGCGTCTCCTGATCCGTCAACATCTTCCACCCCGTGCCTTCCAGCCGTTCGCCCCGGATGCCGGTGATTGTCACGCCCTCATCGGAGAGCTTGTCCGACTCCCAGGCCCGGCCTTCGCGTCCCCATGCAAGGATGCCGCGATGGCCCACGAACAGGAGCAGCTCCGCTTCCTGCGCGGGCAGCACCTGGAGCACCGGCCGATACGACACAAACGTGAACCGCTCCGGCGCGGTCGTGTTGATCACGTATGCGTAGCCGCCGCAAACCGCGCAGATCTCCTCTGTCCGCGGCGTTGACCAGACGCCCGTCGGAGCCGCGGGATCGCGGAAGCCCAGCGCGCAGGTGGCAAGAAACGGCTGCGCTTCGGCCCCTTGAGGATAGACGAGAACCTCCAGCGCGCCGCGCTCGATCTCTTCCACTTCCTGCGGATACACATAATGGCGAGGCGGCAGGATCAATGGCCGCGCGGCAAGAATCTCGACCCTCCACGCGGGGGGGAAGCTCAGGTCCACCCGCGGAGAGCTCATGGCTCGGCCCTGTAGCGCAAAATCCAGTCCTCCTGTTCCTGCGTATCGGGAACCTGCATGCCGCGCGCTTGAGCGATGGCTTCGAGCGCCGTCCTCGGTTTCCACCCGAGCTGAATCAACGCGCACGCCGCCGTGACCGTGGCCCTGCCGATGGAGCCCCGGCAATGAACGCCGATGCGCTCTCCCGATGCAAGCCGCTGTGCAATCCCGTCAATGAACCGGCGGAACTGTGCGGCGTCGGAGGGAACTTGGGTGTCGGGAATCGGAAACGAAAGGAATTGCAGGCCGGCGCTGGTTGCGGCGTTGGCCTCGTCGCCCAGATCCAGAAGTTCGGCCTCAAACGGTTCGAGCAGAGAAACGATGGTCTGAATGCCGCCCTGCCCGATGCGCCGAAGCTCGTCTTCGAGCCACACGCCGCCATGCGGGCGGAGCACGATAGCCAAATGCGGAGAGGCCGCACCGTTGATCCACATGACCTCGCTCACTGGCTACGCTCCCACGAACCGGTCGATACGTTCACGCACACTCCGAATCCCCAATCCCAGCGCGGCGCCGTCTTCAATGAGCGGAATCACCTTGTCCAGATCCGGCCCGGAGTGAGCACCGGTGATGGCAATGCGCACGGGGTGAAAGAGATCGGCGCCTCTGACGCCCGTCGCGTCCCTGATCTCGTTCATCCAGGTCTTGAACACCGCGGCGGACACTGGGCCGGCATGGGCCCGCACGCGATTGGCAAGCTGCGCGAGTACCGTGTGCGAGGAGTCCGCGGCGAGAATCGCTGCGTTTTCCTCGTTGGCCCGGGCGGCCAGCGGGTCGACGCCAATCAGCGGCGTGGCCCGGGCGGGGAGCTGATCGAGATGATCGACGGCGGGAACGAGGAGCGCCAGCAGGCGTCCAAACCAGGACGCGATCGCTGGCGGAATTGGCGCTGAGTCAGTTGCGGGTAAAGTTCCTCCCGCCTCCGCGGCGCCTTGGGCAAAGCTGGCTCTCCTGTGTCCGCCGCCATGCACGGTGGCCACGTCGATGCCGGAGTCCAGGACTTCGGTCGCAAGCGTTTCCGGCTCGTCGCCCGGTGGAAGAATGGGTGTGGGCCGAGCAGGGCTCTTTGCCGCCGCATCGCCAAACCGGTCAGCGAAATACGGCCAGGCCAGCGCCGCCAGGCGCTCCGGCGACGCCTGCTTGAGATAGTGGCGATTGAGCCAGTTCAGCTTGTCGAAATCGAACACTGCCGGCGACGCAGTGACCCTCTCGAGTGAAAACAATTGCATGAGCTCGTCCAGCGTGAAGGTCTCGGTCTTGCCGTCTTCCGCGCCCCAGCCCAGCAGCGCAAGATAGTTGACCAGCGCCTCCGGAAGATAGCCCATCGCGCGGAACGTGGCGATGGATGTGGCGCCGTGGCGCTTGGAAAGCCGTTCCCGATCCGCGCCAAGTATGGTGGAAAGGTGCGCGAACTCCGGCACATTCCAGCCGAATGCTTCGTAGATGGCCACCTGCCTGGGCGTGTTGGAGATATGATCGTCGCCGCGAATTACATGCGTGATCTTCATCAGCGCATCATCCACGGTCACCACGTAGTTATAGACAGGCACGCCTTCGCTCATGCCGCCGGCGCCGCTGCGCGCAGAGCGAACCAGAATCGGATCGCTCACGGTCTCCGGCGCAAACTCGACCTCGCCGTGCACCAGGTCGTGGAACTTCAATGGATGGTCTTCAATCCTGAGCCGCACGGCGAAGGCTTTGCCCGCCGCGAGGTTGTGGTCGATCTCCGCCTGCGGGAGATTCCGGCAGCGGCCGGAGTACGCCTGAGGACGACGTTCGGCGATCGCTGCCGCCCGCTCGGCTTCCAGTTCTTCGGGCGTGCAGAAGCACGGATAGGCCTTGCATTCCTTGAGCAGTCGCTCGGTATGCTTGGCATAAATGTCCAGCCGCTCCGACTGGCGATAGGGTCCATGAGTTCCGTGCTCATCGTCCCAGAGGCCGCCTTCGCGGGCGGTTCCGGCCGGACCTTCGTCCCAATCGAGTCCCAGCCAGCGCATATCTTCGATGAGCTGCTGCTCGTAACTTGCCTGCGAGCGCTCAAGGTCGGTGTCTTCAATGCGGAGAATGAAGGTCCCGCCGTGACGCCGGGCAAAGAGCCAGTTGTAGAGGGCAGTCCGCGCATTGCCCACATGCAGCAGGCCGGTAGGCGAAGGGGCAAAGCGGACCCGTACCTTTTCATCTGCCATAACAGCTTTGATGATAGACGGTGCGACGCGCGAGTCTTCCCGGCCACCCGCTCGGCGGCGACGATGGTAAGCGGGAAACGGTCCAGAAGCAGGGAAGACCACAGAACAGCGCACCCTTGAAAGTGACAGGTGACTACGGTCATGGGTATTTCAAGATTCATATCTTGAGTAACTGGCGAGTCAAGCCGGGGTATGCGAAAATCCAACCAGCCTTGGTTGCGGACTTCCCCGGTTCCGTATATGGGCGCGACGCGCAGGCAGCCTTTGCGGCGCGTGGTGCTTGAACTGAGCGGCGTTCGTTCCAGCGAAGCACGCGCTTTTTCCATCCTCAAGAATCCTGAAAGGAAAGACCCATGTGGAAGCAGAGGTCAGAAAACGTTACCAATGCGGGCCTTGCCCCTGTCTCTGAGACCGTCCGGCCCAATGCATCGGTGGGTGGCCCGGATGCGACAGCACGCGTTCGCCCGGCGGCAAACAGCGGGGAACAGGCAGCTTTCAGCAAAGGAATCATCGTCCGCGGAGAGATCACCGGAGTGGACTCCCTCTACATCGACGGCACCGTCGAGGGAACCATTCGCATTCCAGGCGAGCGCGTCACCGTGGGCCGGAACGGCAACATCATTGCCGATAAGACGACCGCTCCGTCTCCCTGCATCGTCGCGCGCGAGATCGTGATCCTGGGCGCTGTCTGCGGGGACATCGAAGCTTCCGACCGGGTCGAGATTCGTGCCCACGCCACATTGACCGGCGATGTGAGCACGGGTCGAGTAAGCATCGAAGATGGAGCGTATTTCCGGGGCGCGATCGACATCCGCCGCGAGCAGAAGGTGCAGGAGGTGCCGGCTGCGCCGGACCGTGTTGAACTGGCCCGGGACTCCCTCCAGGGTCCGTTTCCGGAGCCGATGCAGGCCTAGCATGGCGGGCGCCGTCAGCGCCCCCGCCGTTCCTGTGCGAGAATCAATCCTGTGCCCTGTTGTTTCTCTGCACCCTTGGTTCGGGCGTCACTCTCATCCTCGCAGGCATGCGCCGGATATTTACAATGGCTGCAGCCGCGGTTTCGTAATTTCGCCCTGCTTGTACGTGAATCTCCCCAAGCGGCCAGGAAAGGAATTGTCTAAGTCTTATGTGGAAACCAAGCCAACCCGAGCCCCCCGTGTCCAATACCCCGCCCGAGCCAGTGCGCCCGGCCCCGCCCTCGTCGACGCTGGAGTCGGCCAGCCGTGCGGGCGTCACCGCAGGTGACCAGGCCACCATCAGCAAGGGCCTGTTCATCAAAGGCGAAATCTCCGGCTCTGAATCGCTGTTTATTGATGGCAAGGTCGAAGGCAGCGTGAACCTGAACGGCAATCGCGTCACGGTGGGCCGCAACGGCCATGTCGCCGCCAGCATCACCGCCCGCGAAGTCGTTGTGCTGGGCAAGGTGCGCGGCAACGTTACAGCCACGGACCGCGTCGACATCCGTGCCGAAGGTGCGCTCACCGGCGACGTCGCGGCAGCCCGTATCAGCATCGAAGATGGCGCGTTCTTCAAGGGCGGAATCGACATCCGCAAGCCGGATGCCAAGACTGCTGCCGCTGCCAGTCCCGCTGCTGAAGTCCCCAAGCCGGTTCACTCGTAACGCAGCATTAACCGAAGATCCCAGGCCTCGCCCACCCGTTCCACGGGGGCGGGCCTGTGCATCTGCCCCATGGCTCGCGCCTCGCTCAGCCGAGCTTCAGCCTCCGCTTCGCAACCCGCGGCAGCGCCGACCCGGACTTCTCCAGAACCCGCTGCGCCACCAGCAGCCAGAGGAGAGCGCCAAGGACCAGGATCGCGAAATCCAGCGGCCGGCCTGCAATACGCGCCTGCAGATGGAGCAATCCGGCAACCCTGTCCAGGGCGGATGTGAACACCAGCCACACCGCCGCGCCCGCAGCCACGGCCGCCAGCAAGCAGCGTCCCAGTTCGGCAAAGTCGAGGCTGGCAAGTGAAACCATGCGGCGCTGGTGCAGCAGCAAGGCCAGCACGATGGTGTGCAGTGCAATGCCGATGTCCGATGCCAGCGCCAGCCCCGCGGCTCCGTAGGCGCGATTCATTCCCGCGTACACGGGCAGCGAAACCACCGTCACGATGGTCCCCGCCACCATGGGCAGCAGGGTGTTGCCGGCGGCATAAAACGCGCGCGCATAAATCGACTGCGCCGACCACAGGAACATCGACAGGCAGAAGATGGCGAAGTACGACGCGAACACGCGGCAGTCAGCCGCCGAGAATCGCCCGCCCACGAAGATGATCTCCACCAGCGGCCGGGCCAGTGCAATCAGCCCCGACGCAACCAGCAGTCCCAGCGCCGCCACGCGCGAAACCGAATCGGCTACGCCGGTTGCGAATTCATAGCGCTGTCCCCTGGTCCAGAGGCTGGCGAAGAACGGCATCGACGCCACTCCTGCCGCCTGCGCCAGCACCGCCATGGGCGCGGTGAACAGGCGCTTGGCATAGTTCATCAGCGAAACCGCGCCGTCGGTGTGCGAGGCAAAGTGAGAGATGATCCAGTTATCGGCCGTGATCAGCGAGACGCCCACGATCAGCGGCAACGAGAGGCGTACCCATTCGAGCAGCCCCTCGTCCTGCCAGTCCAGCAGCGGCCTGTAACGCGTTCCAGCGCGGTGCGCAAAGACCGCGTTGAGCAGAAACGGCCCCAGGAACGCGCCGGCCGTGGTGCCCACCGCCAGCGACGACACACCCATGCGATGCACCAGCAGCAGGCCGCCCGCAATCGTCCCCAGGTTGTAGATCAGCGGCGACACGGCCTGCACGCTGAATTGCTTGCGCACCAGCAGCACCGAGCCGAACACCCCGCCCGCGAAGAAGAACAGCTGTGCCGGCAGAAGAATGCGCGTCAGGTGCACGCACAGCGCCTGCTTGGCCGGCTCAAATCCGCTGAACATGTGGCGGATGTAGAGCGGCGCGAGAATCTCCGCCAGCACCACCGCCGTCCCCAGCACCAGGCACATCGTGGTCAGGATCACCGACAGCGACCGCTGTCCCTGCGCCTCCTGTCCCTTGTCGCGATACCGCGTGAGGATGGTGACAAACGTGATGGAAGCCGCCCCGCCCACCAGGAAATACGAGATCATGTCGGGCAGCACGAAGGCCGCGTTGAAGGCGTCCGCCTCCGTGCCGCTTCCGAACAGCCATGCAATGTACTTGGTGCGCACCAGTCCGATGACGCTCGAGAGCGCCGTCGAGACCATCAGAATCACGGTCGCCGAAAAAGCCGTATGCGCGTGCGAAGGGCGCAAGACGCTGAGCGCGCGGGCAAGGCGCGATCTCGATGCGGTTGGCAACGATCCTGTCACTCAGGTCGATTCTAACGGGCGCGGATGCTCTCACTCATTCGATGCGTGCCGACCGCGCCGCGAGCAGTCCCGCCACCGGGTTCGCGTATCCTGTCGGCGGGGGAATTCGATGAAGCGTTGGTTGTCAGTGGTGGCGCTCGGTTCCGGGATCGTTTCGCTTGCGCAGTCCGTTCATGGCCGCGATGGCATCAGCCTTCCACCCCCGCCGCTGGCGGAAAGAGCGCCGGTCACGGAGGACTACTTCGGCACCAGGATCACCGACCACTACCGTTGGCTCGAAGATGCCAAAAGCACCCAGACCCGCGCCTTCATCGACGAGCAGAACACATACACCGATCGTTACCTGAAGCAGGCGAAGATCCGCCCCCAGATCCTCGACGACCTCGACGGACTCGAGCACGTTTCGCGCTGGTCGCTGCCCATCGAGCGCAACGGCAGCTATTTCTTCCTCAAGCGGATCGCCGGAGAAGATCAGTCTTCCATCTACGTGCGGCACGGCTGGACGAGCAAGGATGAGCGCCTCATCGATCCTGCGCAACTGAGCCGCGATCCCAACACCTCCGTGACCCTTTCGGCCGTTTCGCGCGACGGCGCGATGATCGCATTCGGAGTGCGCACAGGCGGCGCCGACGAGACCATCCTGCACATCTTCGACCTGAAGGAGAAAAAGACCCTCGAGGACGAGCTGCCCGCGGGACTCTATCGTTCGGTCAACTTCACGCCCGACGGCAAAGGCATCTTCTACTGCCGGCAGACGCGCCAGGGAACCCTGATGTACGAGCACCAGATCGGCACGCGAAACTCGCGCGACACGATGCTGTTCGGGCGCGAGTTTCGCGGCGAGCTGCTGGGTCCCAACGACATCTTCCACGCCACCGTGACCGAGGACTGGCGCTACCTTGTGGTCACCATTGACCGCGGCGTGCCCGCCAGACGTGTCGACATCGTCTATCGCGACCTGACCAAACCCGACTCGCCCTTCGACCTCATCGTGTGGGGCATCGACTCGCGCTTCTCGGCGATTCACGCCGCCAATGCCTGGTACGTCAAGACCGATTACCACGCCCCCAACGGCTGCATCCTCAAGGCGGACCTGGGCGGCATCATGCCCGATGTCTGGACGAAGATCGTGCCCGAAGGCCCCGATGTGATCGATGATTTTTCCATTGTGGGCAGCAAGCTCTACGTGAAGCGCCTCAAGGACGTGAAAAGCGAAATCACGGCCTATACGCTCACCGGCAAACCGGCCGGCGTGATCGACTTTGACGGGATGGGTTCCTCATCCACGATCCAGGGCCGCCCCGGCGAGCGCTACGGCTTCTTCAGCTTCGAGTCCTTCATCCAGCCGCCCACGCTCTACCGGCTCGATTCGCTGACCAACAAGCGAGACGTGTTTGCGCAGCCCAAGGTCCCCTTCGATACCGCGCAGTTCCAGCTCAAGCAGGTCTTCTGCAAATCACCGGACGGCACGCGCATCCCCATTTTCATCGCAGGCAAAAAGGGCCTGAAACAGGATGGCGCCGAACGCCTGCTGATGACCGGCTACGGCGGCTTCAACCTGAGCATGCCGCCGCGCTGGAACCCCGCATGGGCGTTGTGGATGCTGCAGGGCGGATGGTTTGCCCAGCCCAACCTGCGCGGCGGCGGCGAATACGGCGAGCACTGGCACGAGCAGGCCATGTTCGAAAAGAAGCAGAACGCCTTCGACGACTGGTTCGCGGCAGCCCGCTATCTCGTCGACAACAAGTACACCTCGCCGGAACACTTCGCCATCAGCGGACGCTCCAATGGCGGATTGCTCATGGGCGCCTCGATCACGCAGCATCCGGAACTCTTCTCAGCCGTCTGGTGCGGCTACCCGCTGCTCGACATGCTCCGCTATCAGAAGTTCGAGCAGGGTCCCCAGTGGACCACCGAGTACGGCTCGGCGGAAGACGACAAGCAGTTTCCGTATCTGCTGAAGTACTCGCCCTACCAGAACGTGAAGCCCGGCATGCAGTATCCGGCAATCATGTTCTTCACCGGCGAAAGCGACACCCGCGTCGACCCGCTACATGCGCGCAAGATGACCGCCGAAATGCAGGCCGCTTCCCCCGCCGGCCGGCCCGTCCTGCTGCACTACAGCGTCAAGGGCGGACACTCCGAGGGCGTCAGCGTGGAGCAACAGATCCAGGACGATGCCGACCAGCTCTCATTCCTGTGGACCGAAACGGGACCGCTGAAAGCCGGCCGCACCGCTTCTCAATAACGGAATCGCCCCCGCGGAAGAGACGGATTGCGGGCCGGCTCAGTCAGCGGCGTTCTCTGTGTATGCCCGCGCGGTACCCTGCACAGGTGTGATCGCCGCGAACGGAACATCTTCCTCGACGCGCCCGTCGTCGGTCGTGGGGATCAGATCGGCAACCTGCCGCTCGCGATCCACGCCGATTACCAGGAACACGCCCCCGCGGCCCTCGATCGAAACTCTCTCCCGCACCGCAGGAACCCTCATTCCCCTCCCCACCCCCGGAAAACGCGAATTACCAGCCAAATCATCGGAATCCTAACAGGAACCGACTCTGCGGTGCGGTCCGCCAAACGACCGTGTTCTCCCTTTTTTTGCGAGAACCAGAACAGGAATGCGCGTATCAAGGTCGCCGCCGCCAGACGTTACTAAAGGTGCGTGCTCTGACGTAACCTCACGTTTCTACTGGTGCTCACCGATAATCCAGACGCGTAGTCACGAATCCCGATGGGACTGAGCCACTGCGCATCCGCCGTTTGTATGCCATTCCCGGAGAAAGGTTCGACCGCGATGATGCAGGAGACGGTGTCCAGCGAGCGACTGTTCGAAGAAGAAAGCGCGCGGCTCGCGGCGCTCTACGCCACCGGAATCCTAGATACGCCGCCCGAACCCGCGTTTGATGCGATCACCCGCCTGGCTGCCGAACACTTCAGCGCCGACATAGCCATCATCGGCTTTGCCGACG
>Ga0335069_10007186_pt1 | contig 16118 bp, 30 predicted proteins | sample Lox_Sample_11_FD_206714 | JGI IMG/M metagenome (GOLD analysis project Ga0335069, IMG submission 206714) | Soil microbial communities from Loxahatchee National Wildlife Refuge, Florida, United States - Lox_Sample_1.1 | ecosystem: Environmental > Terrestrial > Soil > Wetlands | place: USA... | reverse complement strand
CTAATTGAAGAGCCACTGCCTCCTGACGAGACTTGTCGAAAGGCAGCGTGGTTCCACTCTTCACAGATACTTGCATTCCTGTGTCCATTAATCTTCTATGGAGGGTGATGTAGTCGAAATCACCATCACCACCGTTATAAACGAAGAAGTGTTTATCGTCGTACCAAACGTACATCATTTGTACTAAGAAATTAAAGTACTTATACATAAAGGCATCTATAGCCCTAACTATAAGATCTTGTCGTCCAGTAGCTTGGTTTTTAATCATTAGGGCTTCACCTAATGTTTTAGACTTATCATCTTCATCACCACGCATTTGAGGTGGAGTTCCCATTATGTTGTGAATTGTCTGTCGTTGATCTAATTTGTCGTCCATTACATAAGAGGGAAGGTCGTGTGGAGGAACGTTATAAACTAACTGATTAATAGGCTGACCGGCTGTTTTAATAATAAGTTTCTGGTTAGGATCACCCGTCATGTTCATAGCGTCATCTTTAGACAGACCAGAATCAGTAGAGATAACTAATAGTCCATTAGCTTTATCAGCGTTTTCCATTATCTGTCTACCACGCTTGTTTAAGACTTGCTGCATGTTAGAAGCTTGTTCAACCGGTGTAGTAGAGTCTATCCAGTGTGAACCATCATTTATGTAGTTAAGTGGGATAAACGGCTTAATTGGTGCGTCTAGGAAGTTATCTGAATTGTATAACCAGTTCGGGTTCTTAATTTTATCTAATAAGAGTTTCTCGGCTATCCAACAGACAGCTTCTTGTGGTTCGTCATCTTCATAATGAGTAAACCAGACTTCTCTACAGATAACAATTTGAGTTAAAGATTCAGGGTTTTTAAGATCAACTTTAAACTCGCGTAAGATTTCTTCTTTCTTTTCTGGAAAACGTGCTATAAGCTCTTGAACGGAGTACTTTAAAACGTGACAGATAAATTCTGGATTTCCGTCTTGGACTGCATTCTTGTCGATAATCAGATTTTCGGGATCTACGACTTCTGGGACCACTTCTCCATATTTTCCGTGTCGTGGGTCGAAACGAAGCTTAAGTACTCCAATTCTTTTTAAGAGAAGATTACGAACACATTGTTCCATTTTTCGTGAGAGTTCGAATTTCTGTGAGTGTGCGCTTAGAGCTTTTTCAAGATCAATAGCGAACTTACGTGCTTCAATGGAATCTTCTGCTGGATAGACTTCTGGCTGTGGTTGTTGGCTTGTAAGGTAAGCTATGATTGTTTCGGTAGCAACGAATATCTCGTTCTCGATATAGGGAACTTGGAATCGGTAAAGCTTTGTGACATCTACTTGTTTACCTATATGAAGGCGTTTATTTTCCTGACGAACTTGGTTTAAGTTAAAGCCGTCTGGAGAATCCCAATAGCCCTGTGAGTCTCTTATTCTTAAGTCGAGATTTCTAATAAGGTCTGCATCTGGAATGTCTACAGAAAGAATAGGTAACTGGTCTATAACACCCGTTTGGGCGTTTATGTTATCTACTTTAGTATCTGGTAATGGGGGAGCTAGTTCTGCGTAATCCCAACCTGCCGACATTAGCTATGCTCCTTTAAGTGCTTATGAATACGCGCCTGAGACACAGAAATAGCGAATAAAGCCCATAACTGGAGCCAGTTGGAACTAATTATGTTTTCTATTGTTCTAACGCTCTGAGGGGCTAGAATGACGATTAAGGGAATTACATAAGCTAGCCAGAAGCCAATTCTGGAGTTTAAGAATTTAATTTGAATGTCTATGAATTTATCAGTAAAGTTTTGGAACAACTTAATAGCCCTCAAGTTATTGGGCTATAAGCCTTATTTTAATGATATTATACAATACTTATGAGTATTCTTGAAGATATTGAATTGCTGTTTTAACGAGCACCGGTGAAAAGTAACTTATACAATTTTTTACAACTGTGACATTGTTTCTCAATATAGGTTAGAGATGGATCAACTCTCTCAAGTGGTATTCCTGCTGAATTTGTAAGCCATAAGACATGTCCTTTTACCCTGCAAAGCATTCTACTGCATTGTACACACCTAAAAGGTGTTAATTCATAGGTTGGTAATAAATTGTCGTAAATTATAAAGGCTGTATATGGTGTGTTTTTCATATATGCATCCAATTCCTATCCGGCTTATCGGACTCTTCTAAAGCCTTTTTAATGTTATAATTGAGTCCTTCCGCTTCTCCGTAATCGTTTATAATGAAAGATTCTTTCTTTCGGGATTGCTGTTCGGGTGTACCAACAATCCAACTTTCACCATCTACTACTACCATTAATCCGTAGGTTGTGGCATCGAAAGCATGATCTTCTGCTTTATCGGATATTTCTTCTGGTTTAGTTTCTGAATAAGGAAGGTCGGGTATGGTGCGAATATTATTAGCTGTGGTCGATAAGAACTGTACTCTTGGGGTGCCATCTTCTGAAGGTTGGAGTAGTTGGTGTAAAAGTGCTATCCTGTGCATCTTAGCTGAATGAGATTGTGAATCAGCTCTTACGTGAGGAATATCGAAGTCCGAAAAAGTTCTGGCTATGGTCTGGTTTCCACCTAGATGTGAAAAACAGTCGTGGGGGAGGATCATATATTCAACTGGTTCTCTGTCGAGATAACTACGTAGCTCTTTCGCCCACCACACAGGAGATTTATGTCTGTCGTATATTTCTCTATAAATGTAGATGTGTTTAACTCCCAACTCGTTTTCGGGAGCAACTGCTATCCAGGTCGCACAAGCGAAATCATTATATCCCCAGTCGAAACCTATATAGCGTTTGCACTCTTCTAACTTAACGGGGAGCTTTTCAATTACGTGTTTATCACGATCCCATTCGCTATATACCTGTCCTTCGAAAGTGTGCCAGTCTCCATCCCTAAGAGCTTTTCTTAAGTGTTCGTCTGGGATGGCGTCTAGTACTCGTCCATATGTATCACGGAAATTCTTAGAGGGGTGGTCGTCTAGTTTAGCTGGAATGAAAACACGTGTAAGTCCGGTCTTTTCGTCTGTGTATACCTCTTCTGCTATGTAATGAACTTGGGGGTCTTTACTTTCTATGAAATAGTCTCTTACCCATCCATGTCCTACGTTTCCTGGGTTTGTGGCACACATTATTCTAAGTCTGCGATCTTCTGCAGAACGAACACGGGTCTTTAGGTATTCGTAATCGTCTTGTAGGAAGTGGGTAAGCTCATCTACTAATAAGAGGTGGATTTCTGCTGACTGGTAACGATAACGGTCTGATACGGTATCGAGATATGCGAACTGTATCATTGAATCATTAGAGAACTTGAAAGCTGATTCTTGGTTGTTGTAGGAGATAAGTAAGCGCTTACCGGTTGGAAGGGTTAGTTTCTGATATTCTGGAAGGTTTTGATAGCGAGCTATTTGGCGCATTATCTCGTTATAAACAGATCTTCGGAGGTCTTGTAAGGTCTTACGAAAAATATAAACCCTAGTACCTGGTTCTTCTAGTGCAGAGGTGATAGCTTCAGCACATAATGCTGCTGTTTTTCCTCCACCTGCAGCACCTCCATAGAGAGTTTCGAATGCCTCTGAGGTGTGAAACTTCGTTTGTCTGTCTGAGGGCTTGTAGTCTGGTAGCCTAACTGTTGGTTTGGTCATAAAAAAACTTCGAGTTCCCCCGAAGCTTCTTCTTTTAAACCATTATATCATATTAAGCTACTAAATCTGGCGGTTCCTCCTTGGGAATTAAAGTGTAAACTTCTGCACTAAATGGTACGCCGAACTCAGGGAGCGAATCTTCCCTTCTCTCTTGTTCGCAAATTATTCCTGTATAAGCGGTTTCTATTTGTTCAAGTAAAAAGCTAACGAATTTACGATGTCTTTCGAGGTCTCTGTCGCTTAGAGTGGTTGGATCTATGTTGAATATATTTCTCTTACTAAGAGTTTTAGGTGATTCCTGGGCGTGTTCAGGCGTAGCCTGTCTAGCCATAGCGTCTGCAATTTCTTGTTCTTCTGCTTTTTCGAATTTACTCATTCCTTATTCTCCTTTAGCCCCTCTTTGTATGCCATATACTGGGCTTTATAGTTATTTCAGGTTTTCCTAATTCTTTAATTAATTTAGCAATTTGTTTTTCATTACCTATCACAGTAACGCCATTGATTATAGCCATCATTCCTTATTCTCCTTTAGCCCTAGCTTGGCTCTAATTTCTGCTCTTAAACTGTTTCTAGCTTCTGTCCATAATTCACCTCTTAATGCGTTTGGATTAGGCTTCTTATTTTCCCCTATCGCTTCTTCTATCCATTGGTTAATCTCTTTAACTGCTTCAGGTATTACTTGGTTTTTATGTCTAGGGTGGTGGGCTAATACTGATTTTAGTATTTCTTCTAATCTACTCATGATTTATTCCTTTGTAGCGTTCTTTTGGTAGTCTGTAGTGGCATCAGTCTTACTTAACCGCTGTGATAACTGCAGTTGTCGTTCTGATAGTTTTAAAATCTGTTTAGTTATTTGTTCTAATTCGTATATATTATTGCCAACTTCTAAAGCTTCTTGGTTGTCTTTAATAAACTGCAAGAAATCTGGTCTGTTATCATTAGTTGTCCATGTACGACTAATAGCATCTTCAAGTAAGTAAATAGCACTCTCTGGGTCGTTACCATCTTCTTCATATTCAGGGTGTATGTTGCATGATATAAGTTTATTGCCCTCGTCATCAAAGACTGCCATATGACAGCTATAAGATTCTTCGCTAGGGTCACTCCAGTTAAAGTGTCCTTTTCTTGTTGTATAGCTTAATCTAATGTAGTTACTCATGATTTTTTACCTTTTAGCCTTTCAACTCTAGCTTTCCAATGTTCTTCTATTTCTTCGTAAGTCCATCTACCATCACCAAATGGTAAGTTTAGTAATTCCTTTACCTTTTCTTCATTTATCAATTTGAGGAGGGCTTGTTTGGCATAATTAATAGAGTCCGCAAAATCCTCTTGATGTGCTAAATCAACATATTTTCTGAACCAAAAATCTAGTAACTTATCTAACTTATCTCCAGTATCACTATTAGTGTGTTTATTACCTGAGTTATTGTCTTTAGGGGGGTTATTAGCCACAATTCCAACCCTTTCTTTCAATTACCACTCTATTGCCACACCTACTACAATCTGCCACTATCCAGCCGTCTAGATTAACGTGATAACTTGTTAATTTATGTCTTAATAAACAAAAAAGCTTCATCTACCCCTCCTTTACTAAATTAGTGTGTTTAATCATTGGTTTGTTCCTTTAGGGCTTTATTAACGGCAGTTAAAACTTTATGACTATCGTCATCATTCTTTAAATCTTCAAGCATTTGTTCAACAGCTGAAGTAGATAGAAAAAGCTCTCTACCCTCATATTTACAGGTATTTAAGATTGTTTGAATAACGGCAACTTCACGCTTCTTACAGTATTGGTTCAGTTTAGTAGACGCAACTTTCAAGCCTTTATCTTTTGGGTCACCATATTTTCCTTGTCCAAAATCATACAAAACTTTTAATAGCTCATCATCATTTGGTTTATCACTAGTCATAACTGCCCCTGTATTTCTTTAGCTACATTAAGTGCTTCTTGGTAAGTATCATATTTAAATATTTGCCCTCCGCTCATTGTATCTGTCCATATAACTATTTCTGGTGGGTCATTCCATGACTTAACAGCATCATGTACTTTCATAGCCTTAAACTCAGACTTTAAGAAGGTAATTTTTCCGTCAGATGATTTTACTATTTCTGGTTTATCACTATATTTAGGTTTCATGGGGTATCCTTAATTTAAATCCATCATATGCTTCTTTATTAAATTTAAGTTTCATATTTTTAGGCACTATATATGTGGGTTTTAAATCTCCGTATGTCTCTTTAGCTAGCTTGTAAGGTACAGTATCATTATCCCAATCTCTGACATCTTCTAACCAGTCGCACCCACTACAAGAACCATATGAACCAAAGAAATAAAAATCTCTGTTTCCATCAGTAAGAATTACTTTGTATTCTCCTTGATATCCGCCATCTTCTTCATAACTTACAAGCTCTAAGTCATTAAGTACAGCTAATACTTCTCCATAATTGTTAGCTTTAAATTCAGCTACTATTTCCTTGCTCATTTATTCTTTACTTCCTTTATATCACTTTTCTCTCAAGAGCATAAGTTTCTATATGTTTACACCCTTCACACATACGCTGTTTAAGAATGTCATATCCTGAAGAACTCCCCTTCCCTTTAAAAAGGAGAACTTTTTTCTCTTTATAGGTCCACTTGTGTCTGTGTCTCTTCATCGCTGATCTCCACGAGTTCATACTCTAAATCTGAATAGTTCATAGGTTTTCCTTTAATGTGAGAAGATAGACAACTTGATCTATGGCTTCTTCTATAGCGTTATCTAAGAGTTCTTCAACGGGAATTTCTGGAAGATAGGTTCCGTGTTCCTTCGCGCCCTTTATGTATTTATTAAAAATTAAATACTGTGCTTTATTAGAAATCTGATTTCCATGATTCCACTGCTTATCAGTCACTCCACTTTTTTTTACCGCAGATGCATCGCTCATTATCCCTCCAAATGTGATATTTAATTACTGCCCCTACTAACCGACCATAGTATGTCTGACACTTACTGAGATCCATATGTTTTCGCTGGATCTTCATCCTTCATCCAGCTAATAACCTCATGCTCTAATGACCAGGGGGAGTCATCGAAAGCCCATCCGAAAATCACCGCCGGTAAGAAAATAATATGCATAAGGTAAACTATTGTGAGGTATACTATAAGACCTACTAAAACTAGTGGAATTCCAATTATTCTTAGAAAAGATCTAGTTCTGCTCGTAGACATAGAGTTCTCCTTCAGGATATTTAGATCTTAGTTCTACTTGTCGCCTAACCCAATGTTTGGCGAACAACTTAACGTCATATAATCTTCTGTCTACTGTTTTATCGTTTACTTTAATAATAGCTTGATATTTATAGGCACCATCATATAGTTTTATGACTCCTCGAACTCGATAAGGAAACGGTTTACTGCTTTTCATTTTATTTCTCCAACGCAATAGTTTTAATTGCTCCTTAATTAATGCTAACGCTTTCTTTTATACGCTTTTATTTCTGGTTGTCAAGCATAATATTTTTTCATGTCTTTCTGTTTGAAGTTGGGTCGGAATTCTTCAGTACGATCTTTAGTTGTTTTCTTAGTCTGCGGTTTAGAAATTTCTTCCCTAGATTTCCTGTCATTGGTCTGCCGTTGGGACTCTTCTGTTTTAAGTAAGGTACTTTTCTCATAGTGATCTCTAAGTAGTTGGTTAATGAAGCTGTTACGATCTTTTTCTTTCTGGAACCGTTCTACTAGGTCTTTGTGGATATATAGTTCCATTCGCATTGGAATAATATATCACGTATTAACGTATACGTCAACGTTTAACGTGTACGTATAGAGTATATTCTTTTGGTTTATTAAAGGTACTTAACCTAATTCCGGTTTAACTTCTTTTACAGATTAGTACGGTACTTAACCACAGACCGGTAAGCATTCGATGGTCGCTAACGAAGAGTGTCTTTCGCTTTCGGAAAAAAGATCATCAGGGGTGGGGGGTGCCTGAGTACATAGTTTACGTCGCAAAATACATATTGGGCGACGTATTTCCTAACAGATAAGTAACAGATTAACAGAGAACAGACCATTGTTCTCTTTTTTTATGCATCTTTAAGTCTTTATATAGCCTACATCCGCTCGCTTCGCTCGCTAGTACAGACCACGCTCACTCGCTTCGCTCGTTCGCTAGACCTCTGTTGTTCATTAGTTCTTTATGTATTGTATATAGTTCTTATCATTGTCTTTTACGTTTATGTATAAAGATTAAATAGAATGTTATTAGGGTTATTATGTATAAATAGGTTGTAATCATTGGGGGAAATTTTATCCCTGTTATTTTTTGGGGGATTTTTTAGGGCGTGGGACTGTGTTTATAAATTTAATAGGCTGAGTCTTAGCTGTAAGATCTATATCCTGACGGTCTGTTAGACCTCCGTATTTACTTTGTTTTAATAAGAACATAGCCGGAACGCTTGCATGTCCACTTAATGCCTTCTTAGTTAAATAATCTTCACATTTAGCAGTCATTATATCTGTTAAATAACTAAAATATTCTGGATGATCGTAAATATATTGTGTAGTTAGTTTATATTTATGCCTTATTTCAGGAAGAATAATAAAAGATGATAATTTAGGAAATTCATTAGCATCTATATACTGCTCAAGTTCATAAACTATAGCTTTTATTTGGTCTGCTGTGTACTTAGTTTTACGCGCGTCTTTAACGCGCTTCGTTCTACTCATAAATTTATTATAGTATAAATGGAGATAATTTTACACCATTTATTGTGTATAAAAGCATTGACAGACTAATTTATAGGGAGTAAAATTGTTCTTAGAATTAATCATCATAATTAATTTAGTACATAATAAGCTAAAAGCGACGTTAAACAACTCAGGGATAGCAGTAAAAGTACACCAGAGAACATTAACAATTAATACTAGATAGCATGTTGGTCTTAGCAGAAATGAGAAGAAGCTATGAACACAATAAAAACATATGGTGATCTTGTTAAAACATTAGATGCTGTAAGGCTATTTAATAAAGCGCCCGAATTAGACGAGAATTTATTTAGCGATATATATAACGGCTCACTAGAACTTCCTTGCTATGAGCATAATAGTTTAGACGATGACTGTTACGGAGACTATAAGGAAATATACCAATATTACTTAATATCTCAGAACGATGCTGAATATATAGCTCGTCATACAGATGAATTAATAGTTTATAGTGATGTTTTAGATGAATATGTATGGTGTATAGATCATTTCGGCACTTCATGGGACTATGTAAATTTGGAGTGGAAAAATGACTAAAAAAGACTATGAATTAATAGCCCATAACATTAATATGAGCTATGAACGCGAATTACAAATTCAACGAGCAGGAAATAACGTAGGAGCATCTATAATAGCATTAGAGATACTAGTTATTCGATTAGCTAATGCATTATATGCAAATAATAATAAGTTTAATAAAGAAAAATTTTACAGAGCTTGTGGTATAACACGTGCGGTAGAAGATTAAGTAAATATTTAATATTAAGTTAACACCGCTGAGGCTGACATGCTGTCTAGTATGATATTTAACAATAACATTTAAGATAATATGATATTAAAAGACTATGACTAATAACTTAAGCGAGCGTATAAGCTCATTGGAAATAAAAATACAACATTCGTTGTGTACTTCTGATTATGATTCTTTAAATGAATATATAAAAGAATTAAGAAAAGTATTAAAGAATGCCTGTAAAGATTTAGATCATTATTTGGAGAAAATTAAATAGCGATATCCGTTAGTAATCTGGGGAGTTTTACTAACGGCTACGGCTAGTTAAATAAATAAGCTTGGGGGGTATTGCGAGGCCCCCTAAGCATAGCCATTAATACAAACAAATAAAAAGAAAGGAAAATAATATGAAAGGGGTAAAAATATTAATTTATATATTTATATCATTTGAATTATGGAACATAATATTTAAATTACATGGGGTGTAAAATGTTAATTTTAAACCATTACAACAGAGATAACTATGACGCTAAAAAAGCTATAAGACATGCTTATATTAATAATAGACATTTCTTATATGACGGCTTTTATAGAAAAGGTTACATAGAAATAAGGAACGACTTTAATAATAATAGAATTACAGCTTACTATAGGAAAAATTTTAGAGTACATAAAGATACTATGATGATTTTACCTATAGCAGATCTTGAATTATGGGTTGCTCCAGAAATACCAGTATATTAGGAGGGAAAATGTATATTAAAGCTGGGAAAAACTATTATTTTACATACTCAACAAGACCTATTAGAGATAATCAGTTAATAACCCCACAATATAAAACTATTAAAATAAAGAGGAGGCAATATTATACGGGTAGGCTTAAACAATTACTGAAAGGATAGGTAATGGCAGATCACCAAATATGCAAGAATTGTTTAGAATGTATAGATTGTGGTTTATGTAAATGTGGTAAAGGAACATTAGAATTCAAACACATAGAACACGCCATAAGAAATGCAGGTGAACAATCTCGCTTATGGCTTGCTATTAAGAATGAAGTTAAAAGAAGGGGGCATTGGAAAAATCTCCCAAAGGGAAAGGCTAGGTTTAAATGAAAGGTATAATAGGCTATACACTCGAAAAATCCCCTCTTCAAATAGAAGTTAAATATATACCACAAATAATTAAATTCTGGCGAGGGATCTCATGGACAGACGAGGATAAATCTATAGTATTAGTCCCAGAAATGAGTATTGCAGATATGTTTTTACAGCTTAATTGTGAATCATGTGGTAAAGAATTTAGGAGTAAATATAATTTAATTCAACATATAAGGATGCACCATGATAATTAAGAAGAAAGTAATTAAAATACCGGTAACCAGTCCAGTATATAAGATAGATGTTCGACAATTAGGAATACCAAAGGTTGTAATAGTAAGGAGAGTAAATCTTGATAATGCATAAGATAGCAGTTTATGGAACTTTAAGGAAGTCTGGCTTATATGATTATAGAATGAAACACTCTGTATATTTAGGTAAACAGAACATTAAAGGCTTTAGAATGTATTCTTTTGTAGATTGGTATCCTATTGTAGTTAAAGATAAGCATAGTAATATCACTATAGAAGTATATAAAATGCCTGAAGGTGATTTTCATAATACTGCTAAGATGGAAATGAGTGCAGGATATGAACTAACTACTGTAGTTACAGAGTTTGGTGAAGCAGATTTATTTTTCATGAAATATAAGGATATGAATAAAATGAAGGAGGGAATTAAATTAATAGAAAATGGTGACTGGATAAAATATTTGAGAGCTTTAAGTGAGGCTGAGGAAAGCAGACACGTAACGGTCTAGTGTGTCGCTATTTTCATCCGTAAGAGCTGGGGCTGTATTAACTTCTATTACAAAGAATTCATCATCTTTCCATAGAATATCTACTGCCCCAAAGTCTAGGCCTAGCGCTTCGATAGATTCTTTAGCAATCCGTCGGAGCGTTTTTTTATGATTAAAATCTTCTGGATATTGGAAAATGGTCCCGTTATCATGATTAGCTTTAATAACTCCATAGGGTTTAATTTTTTCACTTATTTTTATACTTTTATCACCAACTATATGAACTCTAAACTCTCTAGCATCTTCTATATATCTAAGAAAATAAGTTGCTCCTAGTCTTTTAGCTCGTCTTAATCTATGAGGATATCTTAATAACCAAAATCCCCTACCCTTCATATGATAAGTTTTTCTTCCTACTACTCGTTCACCTTCTTCTATTAGCTCAAGTGCTTCTTCTTCGCTAATTAATGGTGTAGGAACTTCATAATCTTCTAGTATTTGAAGGGCTAGATGTTTATTTACTGCTTTACCGACTGCTTCAGGTTTATTTAGTACCTCTCCTGAATAGTTTAAACGCGAACATCCATAATTAATGGGAAGTCCATCATATTCATTTATACTTAATTGTTCTTTTAGTATTCTTGCAGATTTTCTAGTTCTGCGATTACATAAGACCATTTTTTATCTCCTGTCTGTAATATTATTTACTGCACTTGTAGGTGTCTTTTATATAAAAAACATTTTTCCACATATTTTCGTGCTTGACACAACCATAAGCATGGTACTATAGTCACTTCAGCTTGTCAATGCAGAAGCAGAGAGAAGCAAGCAAGGTTCATTAACAATTTAAAAAAATATTTGTTCACTTGGGCGTTATAGCGCATGAATTTAGGGATCACCGCTTGAATTGCTCATCTGTAATCCTCGCATATCGTTAAATTCATAGTAGATAAATCTTAAACAAACATAAATATTAGATCCTACCGTAAAAGTGAACAAATTACCTTGCAGGGGTTTATATTATCCTATTACTGAAAAGACTAGCTGAATTTAGGAAAGAGTTGGTAACTTGGAACTATATTTGGTTAGAGAATCGTCCACAGATTCATTCCAATTAAGTTTGTAAAGAGGTATAAGCCTAACATAGTCTAGGAGGTTCCAAGACTATCTTAAACGGCCCTGAGACATGGGCGTTACGGGCAGATGTGGGGTCTGAACAACCCCCCTGCTCTACATTAAAAATTTGAACCAATTGAGTAACCTACTCTATGCTGTGTGCTTACGCAGAAAGCATAGAAAATAGGTTGGAATATATGGCGAAAGTATAAACGCAATCGCGGTTGAACCGCTACCGTCTGGTTGTGAATGCGCTCTACCTACTGACGAGTAGATTAGAGAGACAGACTGTAATAAAAGCAAACGTGTTAGATGTGATGACTAACTATATTCCGACTAGGAGAAAGATATAAATCTGATATACGCGAACCGCTAAGTCGCTTATAACGTAATGCTTAGTAGTAGTCTCAGTTAAATTTGTATCAATCTCCGCTTTCCCTACTTATGGCTTATTATCCCAGGACATACATATGATCCGATCAATTATATGTATTGGTAACTAATAGGCAACCTCTAATGAATCGTATCGTCATTATGTATAGAAGTAAGTAGGGGTAGCGGTTACTTAATTGGTTTTTCATGTAAAAAGGGAAAATATGCCAAACAGAGAAGCAATATCGGACTTCCCCGATGCTAAGAATTATCACTATGATACTGCTAGGGAGGAAGCAGTATCAAAAGCAATAAAATTTATAAAGAATTGTCCCTATAAGGGAACAGCAATAAAAATCGAACTAGAGGCCCAATTAGGTCGTGAAAACAATACGCGTTCGTGTGCTAACTGTAACGGATCTGGAGAAATGATTTGTTCAGAATGTGATGCGACTTTAGATAATTGCAGTCCATGTGATTCTAACGGGTTTATTACTTGTGAAGGATGTAACGGAGAAGGACGTTCTTCTATGGGGCAACGTAGTTTAAACGAGCAACAATGCCAAGATTTTCTTCTTGCTAATGTATCGAGTGAAGCTAAGAATTCTCTAATCTTTTCTAAAACTTATTATGATGGATCGGTAGATACGGAGTTTACGTTTACTCTTCCAATAGATAAGGCGCGATATGCGGTAGAATTCATTAGATCCTTTAAAAAACTCAGTAAGCATATTACACAGACCCCTCACGTATATGGTGCCGGTATGCATATAGCGATTTTAAATAGCACAGATGGTTATTATCCAGAAGGAAATAGATTAGACCCAAGAAGAACTAAGAACTTTAAAGAAAGTATGACCAAACTTCTTCCAGCACTATTTTTCCTCGCAAGTAGCGACTATCGTTCTAGAAGATTAAATTATCGACTTCCTAGAGTATCTGCTAATAAGTATTCAGCTATCTCTTATTTAAGCAATTGTTTTGAATATAGAGTATTTGAAACTTGTTATGATAGACCAGAAGCTATATTAGATTTTATTTGTATAATCGCTAACACTCTTCAGTATTATCACTATAGAAAGAAAACACATAGTTTCTTTGGAAAAGTCGGCAAGTTCGGCTTTATAGATTTAGGACAAGGAATTGAAAGGTTTTATAAGAACGAAACTAATTATAAAGCACTTATGGAAGGGGTGAAAATTCTCAAGCCTTCATATAAAACTATTACCGAATTAAAACGAGAACGTAATTTTAAACTTAACCTCACTAAAATACGTACTAAAGAGAAACTTAAAGAAAATATATGGAGAGGAGAATATCGCAGATTAAAACAATCTTTAACGGGAGAATACGAAAAGATAATAAAGAAATATAGAGATCTTTATTACGAAGTAAGATCTAATCCGTTTGAATATAACTGGCCTGACGTTCAGGAATTTCTACGAGTATATCCAAGTAGTAAAAGATTTATAAATGAATATCTCGCGCAACATGATTATTCAGTATTAAGAGATGATGAGGAAAAATACATAACTAAGAAAAAAGAACAAGAATTAAGACAAGTAACACAATATATAGAAATTTAGGAGAAAAATATGTGTGGTTTAATTTACGGTCGCTCTAAAAACGAAGTAAGACCAATTAATAAAGTTATTTTAAAACAATATCTTAAACAGAAAAATAGGGGTATAAGAGGCTTTGGAATATATGATTCAGACTTTTCTAATATAATTAAAGAAACTGAAGAAAAAAATATTCTTAAATGGTTAAATAGACACCCGTCTAGTGAGATTCTCTTTCACCATAGACTTCCAACCTCTACGGATAATACGAAGAGTTCAGCCCACCCCTTCTCTACTAAAGACTACTTTCCGGATAAAGAATATATTCTTATTCATAATGGACATATTAGTAACTCGAAAGACCTCGCAGAAGCTCATAGAGAAATGGACATTAAATATTGGTCTATACAAGATGATGGAAGGTTTAACGATTCTGAATCCTTATTGTGGGAAGTTGCTCTCTATTTAGAAGGTAAAAAAGCAGAAATAGATGCTAGAGGAAATGTAGCCTTTATCTGTATTGAAAAGAATAAGTTCGATAAAAGTAAGAATAAATTACATTACTTTCACAACAACGAAGTCTCTTCTCCGCTTTATCTAAGAGAAACTAAAAAGTTTTATTTACTCGCTTCAGAAGATAAAGATAGGCTTGGAAAAGAAATTCCTATAAATAAATTGTTCACTTATAGTTATGAAGATGGAAATACTGTTGAGAAGGCTTTAACTATTCCGTTGTATACTACAGCATGGCATTATCCTAAAACATATAATCATACACATACTAATGATACTAATGATGACTTCGAAAAAGACGTAGAGGCCATGCAGGAAGAATTTGATAGTATGAGGAGCGAGATAGGCTATATAGACGAAGTAGATGAACAGTTAGCTCTTATTAAGGATGATAAGAAGTTTTCTAATGATATTCGTAAAACTTGTATTGAATACTTAAATTATGCAGAAGGATACTATGAGATAGCTTTAGGGCTTATGATGGAAGCTTTAGAAGAGTTAGACGAAGAACAATATTCATTAGATAACTGGTATGAAAAGGAGCTACTAAGAGGCGCACGTGCTGTTCTCTTGGTAGATCCCAAAAGGACTGAGAACGGTTCAGAATCTGTCCATCCGCTTTGGAATGAAAAAGCCACTCCCGATAAGAAAAGTTCTTCCTTTCAAGCCGAGCCATCTCCAAACGTTTCTTATCCTGCTTCTAAAAATACGCAACTTCTTCTCGAACATACTTCTGAATACAATGGCGCGAAAGCGGTACGAGAAGCTGTTTTAGCACAATCCTCGCACATAAAAGACATACTTCATAAACAATATACTGTCCCACAACATATTAAAGATCTTCAAATAGAAGGTAAAGAGTCTGGACTTTTAAGACAGATACCTTTAATAGCGGGGTAGATTATGAGTTCAGACGAAAAATATGTTGAATTTAAAACAAGTATAAAAACTATAGTTGAGAAAATATTAGTCGATAAGTCTCCATATGACGTGATCTTAAGACCAGAAAGAAACGATTATGGACAAGTACAATATATGCTCAGAGAATATACTTCTAAGAAATATAAGAAAATGCAACTATGGTTCTATCCAATAGTTCAGCCTACACCTATAGCAGAAAGAGATCATGATGTATATCTTTGTAGGTACACTATTATGCTAAGAAATAATAAAGGGGATGTTCTATTTGCTCGATTAGAGCGTAGACCTAAGAGAAAATTAATTTTTAAAAGAAAACCATATCAGTCTGATGAAAGCTTTATGCAAGGGCTTTTAACACAAATAGTTCAGTCGGTATCCCCAATAACTTGTATAGAAACGGAGGATAAAAAACGTGGATGAATTAAGAAATTTATTAAGATACGGACCAGGAGAAGATACTCGTCCCTGGTGGTTACTTGAACCTATAAGTAGTAATTATACTTTTATTACTCGATATGATGATGAACATTCTATTCTCTGTTTAATAGATGATTCACTTATAAGAATAAATAAAAGATTTGTAGGCGCAACCTTTAAGAATGAGATTGAAAGATTTGCGGATCGTATTGGAAGAAGATCTGTTCGGGTAAAATTAAATCCAGATCATTTTTCTAAAGTATTAGGTAATT